>Ga0163217_1063563_pt1 | contig 13699 bp, 15 predicted proteins | sample SynspAceP_FD_185933 | JGI IMG/M metagenome (GOLD analysis project Ga0163217, IMG submission 185933) | Saline lake microbial communities from Ace Lake in Antarctica - Synechococcus sp. Ace-P (PacBio error correction) | ecosystem: Environmental > Aquatic > Non-marine Saline and Alkaline > Saline ... | reverse complement strand
TGATCCTGGGAACCTACAACGTAGGTGGGCGCCCATATGTTCCGGGACCCGAGTCGGTCAGGGGACAGCTCCTTTGGATCAATTAGCCCAGGGGGTTCGAAGTCTCTGTCGAGAGGGCGCAGATTCGCTTCTGCGTATATAGGTTCATCCCCGGGCTCACTCCAATTGAAGCAAATTGCAGTTCGGGCCTTTTTATCTGGCTGACATCAGTTAAGCTGCGAAAATGGTCGGGCTCAGCTCTCTACTTGACGCAGCGAAGTCCGTGAAGCGGCTATGGCAATAGCTGGGAAAACCTTATCTGCGGCCCAAACATTCACGCAGTCCGGACGGTCAGCTCCGTCGGATGGCTTGCCGGCAATCTGCTCGGAATCTTGTTCGGTGACTTGCGACAAGCCTCGGCCAGATCATGATCGGTTCTTGTCGACCTTTTGGTGAGTGGCATTTGTCCCGGGTCTTTTTTCAGTGTTTCGACCTCGGCCTTCCAGCCGGCGATCCGGCGCTGCCATTCGTTGCAGCTCGTCATCACCATTAATACGGGCCATGACGCGTGATACGCGATCACCGATTTCTCCGAACTGGGCTCTTTCAGGTGGCCGACTAGCGGTCGAAACGCCCGGCAAGGTCGCTAAGATGCTCTTCTGCCCTTTCGGCAGGCATCCGGTAGGTCTTGTGTCAATTGGTACCGTAACCTTGAGCATTCAACGCGTCCTGTTATGCACGACCCCGTGTTGATCGAAGGCCAAGCGATTTTGATCTATAGAATTCCCTAGCGGTCCAGGAACGCCCTGATCGTTTCCATGGCCGTCACCAGCCGGGCGCGACACCTCACGATTGGCTTCCTTCCAGCGTTGGCCCTGTCCTGCGATTGGTCAAGTTCTGCGCGATGCGCGAAGCGTATCTCATCATCCGGTTCCAGGTTCAGCAGGCGCTTCGGGTCTAGCTTCGGCTCGCCGTTCAACTGCGGTCGGACTTCATTGTCGATGCTGATTCAGGCTTTTTTTCATGCCTCAGTGCGGATTGTACTGGTCTTTTCAGCCGGCATTATCAGTTCCCTGGTTGGCACTCAAGCGAATCGCTTGCTGAATTCCGGTTACTTTGTGGCACGAGGTTTACGCATCTAGCCGAAAGGCGTCAACAACTCACTTTGCATCCCCAGGACGTTTGAGCAAGCATTTGTTTTGACTTCCTTCCAGCATGTATGTGTTGCGGGCCTTCGATTCCGGACTGTATTTCAAAGCCCTGGACCTGACATGAACGCGACAGGCGAACACCATGATTTCACGCGAAAACCGACCGGATGGCGATTGCAATCGTTCTTGTCCATTTGCTGCTGTTTAGGAAAGCGAATCGGGCATCCGGCTTGCCAAGGGCGCCTTGCCGATGTCGCCACGGTTGCTCTGTTTTCAACGGTACCTGACTTTCGTCCAAAGAAACCGCACTGGCCTGATCGCGACCGCTTTGTGCTGTCTGCGGCCACGTTCGATGCTGATCTATTCGCTGCTCATATCTTGTCGGATATGACGACATCTCGCTCGGACGACATTTCAAGGGAATTTTCCGCCACTGGGCTCTCCCACTGCCGGCCATTCCTGAATATGGCCATGCGGCCGGCATCAGAGACACTACCGGTCCGCTCGGTTCAGGGTATCGGCATGCCGTCGGCAGGCCAGCAGAGCGCAGTCGCACCGGAGTCGGGCTCCGATTTGGTTGGAGCACTATACCTATGGCTTGCTGCGCGGCTGCCTGATGGAAGGCATCACAGGAAGCGATTTCCTGGCAGGCATCTCAAGCTCAACAAGCTGATCCTTTTCTGGCGACAACATTCGATTTCATCGATGTTTCCCGTGTCGTGACGACTCGACCCGACCAGCTTGCCCGTTTCCGGCGTCGGGGCTGGACCGCTTCCTGACATTGACGGCCATTGGATCCGATGGCCATTGCGCAGCCATCGAGGCGCGCAGAAATCAGGACGGCCGACGTTGATCGCCGTCAAGACCGTCATCGGCTTTGGCGCACCAACAGGGCCGGAACAGCGGCGCCCCCATGGGCTCCCCGCTCGGGCGAAGGAAAAATGCCGGCACCCGCCAAGGCGCTAGGTGGGGACGAAGAGCCGTTCGTGTACCACTCGACATTCTCGCGCCTGGCGTCTGGCGGCCTCCGTCGGTCAAGGACCGGGAAAGCCTGAGGAACCCGGTTCTGGCTGACACCGACAATGGAATCGCATGGCATATCGAACGCGGGTATGAGCGTGCGAGTTGCCGGCGAGATGCAGCCCGCAATCACTGCCTACAGAAGAAACGACCGAAGACCTGCCACGGTTTGCCACCCGCAAAGCGTCTGAAATGGCGCTCTAAATCCTCAATGGGTGGTTTCCGAACCATCGGCGGATCGGCCGATTTGACCGGTCACACACCGCCACGCAGACCAAGGCGATCACCGGACGTTTCTCGGGACGGCTACTTTCACTACGGCATTCGTGAAAACATGGCATGGCCGCGACATGAACGGTCGATCGCGTGCATTGGGCGGCCTGATTCCCCTTTCCGGCGGCTTTCCTGATTTTCTCGGATTACTTGCCGGCCTTCGATCCGCCTGCCGCACTGCATTGGGCATTCGTGTATTTCACGTTTTCTGACCCATGATTTTCCAATGGTCTTTGGCTAAGCGGCCGACCATCACCGCGTTTGAAACAGATTTGGCGGCTCTGCGCGCGATTCCCAATCTCTTGATGTTCGCCGGCTGACCGGTCGAAATGCCGAAATGCTGGGAAATTCGCGCTCGAGCAGGGCCTAGCGTCGAGCGGTATTTGCACTTGACCCGCAGAACTTGCCGGACGTCCGCACCGATTTTCACGAAGAAACCTCTGCGCTTATGGCGCTTATGATCTTGTTTCGGTGGGTTTGATTTGAGACGTTCACCATTTTCGCCACCGGATCGGAATCGAATCGCTCTGAGCGCGCCAGATACTTGAGACGATGGCCCACACACTCGGCGTGGTTTCCGTGCCCTGCTTCGAGTTGTGAAGAACAGAGCGCGGGTATAAAAAGGCGGTTTCGGAGTTTCCAAAGGTTCAAGATTCGCTATCGAGGGCAGGCATTCGCCGGGATGGGCCGCTTCATCGGTTCTGACGGTTGTTCATTTGCACAATGACCGGGTTCGGCGCATCCGGACCTTACCAAGGAAAACTTACGAGCATTTGATCACCGCTGCAGCGCTTGGCCGCAGTTAGAAGTCCCCCGGCCTAGCATGACGAAGCCTGATCTTTGGGACGAGATACAGGCGCACTCGGGACCCAGACGGAGGAATAGCATGAAGACGAGATTGCAAATTAACGGATTTGGCCGTATCGGCCGCAATGGTTGTGCGCGCATTATTGAAATCGGTGGGTTCGCACGATATTCGACTCGGCTTCGCGATCAACGATCTCCGTCCCGTTGAACCAAGCCCATCTGCTGCGCTGGGAATTCAGTCCACGGCAAGTTTCCCCAAAACCGTCGAGGTCGATGGCGAACGATCCGCTTGGAGGCGGCGACTCGTTCAAGGTCATTTCGCCGAGCGTGACCGAAGACCTGCCAACTTGGGCCGATACTTTGGCATTGGACATCGTGATCGGAATGCACCGGCATCTTCACCGCTCGCGAAAAGGGCAGGCGTTCACCTTGAAGCCGGCGCAAAAGCGCGTCTGGTGTCGGCACCTTTCTGCCGGCGCTGACAAGACCATCGTCTACGGCGTCAACACGATGTGCTTGACCAAGGAAAGGACCTCATTGTATCCAAGGCATCGTGCACCACCACTGCCTGGCGCCGGTCCATTACGTTCACTGAACAATGCCTCGGACATTTGAAAGGGCATTGATGACGACCATCCACTCCTACCACTGGTGACCAGCTCGACGCTCGACACCTATGGCACAACGGATCTCTACCGAGGGCCGGTGCCGCCAGCATGTCGATGATCCCGACTTTCGACGGTGCAAAGCCAAGGCGTTGTTGGTTCTGCCGAACTCAACGGCAAGTCGACGGGCATGTCGATCCGCGTGCCAACCCGAATTGTCTCGGTTGTCGACTTGAAATTCATTTGCCAAGCGTCGCGAACCTCGGTTTGAGACATCAACAAGGCGATTCCGCGAAGCTGCTAATGGCCCGTTGAAAAGGCGTTTCTCGGCTTTCACCGATGGCCGAACGGTCTCCATCGACTTCACCACAACCGCATTCTGGTCTTCCATAATGGACCGACCAGGTCATGGACGGCACCCTGTGTCGATCCTGACCTGGATATGACAACGAATGGGGCTTCTCCAACCGGTATGGGCGACACCGCGGTTTGCGATGGCAAACTGATTCTAGTCGCAAGTGACCGGCTGACCTGATAGCAGCCACTTGTCAGACGTTGCAACACCACGCCACGTTTCCAAGCGGTGGGCGGTTTTTGCTGTTCCGGCAAGGTCCAGAGATAAACGCGCCGCAATCGCTGCTGATCTCACGGGACATGAACTCCCGTTCCAATTCTCACCTGATTAGAGGGAAATATCGGATTGTTTAGCGTTCAGAATCACTTGATCCGGTTCCCGTCACCTTTCTACATCCCCACCGGGCATTTTCAGCTGGGTTATTGACGGACGATCGGACAAGGGCGACGGTTTGGACACATTCTACATGTGACATTGGGCTCGATGTCATCACTTCTCATTTGCTGCCTTCTCAAGCCTTCTGGCCGAGCGCTTCGGATGCCACCGCTGCTGCTTTCTTTTTCTTGCTATCGGGCTGGTAGGCCGGCGTTGATTGGGGTCGGGCATCGATTTCTCAAACAATATTGCCGCCTATATGTGGGATCGATCGCACTTCGCGATCATTCCTGGGTTTGATTTGGGTATTGGCACTTTCGTTGCAGTTCCTTCAGGCAGGCGGCGCTGCCGGCACTGACCTGGGCACCTCGGGGACGTAGTTTGTACGGCCATCCTGTTCGGCGTCCCGCCAGCCTTCTTGCTTGGTTTTTCCTGGTGGAGGGGCCTGCTACTTGGGCTCAATCGTTTGCCTCCACCGATGGCTGCCGCGGTTGTCTTTTTCTGTTGCGCACCGGCGGCATCAATATTTCGCGACAAGGTTCGCTTCCACGCTGGAAGTCTCGATCCAGGCACCAACGATCGATGGCAATTTTTTCGACACCGCAGCTGGTCGGCATCCATGGCGAAGCGGCCGGCTAATCTCGACGCGCAGGCCTCCGATCTTCCTGTGATGTTCGTCAAGCAATCGGACTTGGCCTTGATCCTTGGTCTCGTCGCGGCGTTCTGATCGTCCAGAATCATTCGCGTTATGCCGTGAGCGCGGACTCGCTCAATTTTCGTTTCTCGCTTTGGCATGTGGTTTTCGCCTATACACTCGGACAAATTGGCGGCAGTGGTTTTCTGGCGGTTTTATGTGGCGATTTATGCGCACCAAGAAGAATCCACCAGGCATCTATCATGCGCTTTCGGAAGGACTGACTGGCTGGCTCAGGATTCATCATGTCCTTGTTCTCCGGCCTGCCTCGCAACGCCATCGCAGTTTCCGCAAATCGCTCTTCCAGCGATTGGCCTCGCCATATTTCTTGTCTTTCATCGCCGAGGTCCTATTTTGGCATTGTTCATGCTGATGCTGCCATGCCTATCTTTCGACTACACACAGCGACGAAAAACGCTGGCTTTGTTCGCTGGGTCGGTTTGCGCGGCCGCGTTGGAGTTTCGATACCTGCTGGCGATTCCTTGGCCACAATCTCCCTCGGCAGGTCTCGAATAATTACGGGCAGCTCTATTTCATCAACCTCACGGCTTCATCGTCGTATATTGGTGTTCGCTCGCCATCCAGGGCTGGACCGATCAAAATCCGATCAAGGCCCTCCGTCCTCGGGAAATTAGATCATACTCTCCGTGCTAGAGAATTGGGACGGGCCATTCTGTCAAACTTTGAGTCTTCGGGACCTTCATAGCGCACACGCCCAGAATCAATGAATCATCCTCGCTAACTCGTGGCGTGGTTCGCCGACATGCCCCGGTATTTGCAGCGGCGAAGAGATCTCCCCGTTTCTGGGTGCGACGTCCCTCGCTGGTTTATCGCGTGATGGCCGCAACATCCATTGCTGCTAATCTAATATTGCCGGAACGGTTGCGCCGGAAAACACCAGGTTTACCTGATTCATTTGCGCCCTGGTATTTTCTCCGTCTGGCTCTCTGAACTGTGGCTGGTTCGCTCCAAATTGACTGTGGAAGACGGCGATGACCGAATTCTTCTCGGCCGGACCTTTAACGTATCTCAATCCAATTCCAAAGAAGCGGGGGTGGAACTCTAGATCAACGCTTATTAGGTCGAGGTTTGCCTCAGCGAAGCGGAAATCGATGCCATTTCGAATTGATTTAACAGCGGCTTGGATATTCAAAATTTGGTGGCAAAGCCGGATACCTATGCAAGCCGTTCAAGATCGGATCGCATTTCGCTTTGTAATTTCTAGCCATTGTGCGCAAAAATCGATTGACACGGGATCATAAAAATGGTTGGAGATTTTTCGTGGAGACTGTCTCTCCCCCGCGAGACCGTGCAGCCACACTGTTTCCTTGAACCTGGTCGTTTGAAATCGTTTTCACATGGTGTGCGCGGCATTACTCTCGGAAATATTCGGAAATGAGAGGTGCTAAAGTCGCAGCAACGAGGAGTTCCCGCCTCTTCATCTTGGCTCGCGTTTACAAAAGCAGGGGATACCTGGTCCGCCCGCGGAATTCCTCGTCTAAGGACCCTCAAATTGACGTCCCCACGGGAACATGCAATGACCACTTTCAGGACACTCGAATGACGGCTGGCCTGACGTTTTCCCGGCGAAGGTCGTGTTCTCTGCGCGTCGATTCTCAATGTTCCCGTCAAGGCGGTCAAGTTTTTACCGCACACCACCCGCAGTAGAACGTGTTCGTGCGCCAACCATCATGGATTTGTCCGGAAAGGCGCGCGGGTGAGTCCTGCTTGCGACAATTTTGGCGCGTCTTAAGGGTCTGGTTGTGCCTTCATGTGCGCTCGACGATTGTCCGCGCTAATGGATGTCGCGAAGCGTTCTCGATCCTTTGGCGATCTCATTTTTTTCGACAATTCGATTGCGATCGGCGAAACCGCCAGATAGATAGACAGTTGATGTCATATGTGGATGAGGTGACGATGTTGTGGCTCGGAAAACACCGGTTTCACGCCGGCGAGGAAAAGAACGGACCCAGATTTTGCCAAGCGACTGGCAGAGAGATTGGTGACATTTTCGTCAACTTACGCTCTTTCTCTGCGGTCCCGACCGCGGCCCCGACCGTCGACAGAAGGTCTGGCGCATATCTTGCCAGCCTATGCCGGCCGGACCATGCAGGCCGAACTGATTGCACTGAAAAGGGTTCGGCAATATAACCTCGGGTCTCGGCGCGAGCCAGTCGTCGCCATCGGTCCCTGGTGGTCAATGGATATCCACCAAGATCGACCTGTTTGCAGAAATATATACGGTCAAGAAGTGGTCGACGCTAATATCTGGTCACTCGGCGCCCTCGGCATGTGACAACACCTTCCTTGGCTGCCCGCCTTTTTGAGCTTTCAATTTCTCTAATGTCGTAGAGCAAATCGCTGTCGCGAGCACGTGTTAATCTACGTTTCCAGGAAAAAACGCCTAGGGGCAATCGAAAGGCCGAAGCCTCCAAATCGGGTATGCGTTAATCGTGTTTGCGGTTGACGCGGCGTGTGTTTGCCCGTCGCCAATTCAGGCTGGCGCCGGACAATGATAAGACCGACGACTCGTTGATGCCATCCCGCGCCGATTCGCGCAGCCTCGCTGCATCGACTGTCGGGTTGCCAATAGTCTCATCTCGAAGCCGATCAATCCTTGGATCACCAAGGCTGACACCTGGTCTGGAAATGGCCCGCTCGCGGTGCTTTGATTAATCCCGCCCATCGACACTGCCCCCCGCGGTCTCGCTCGCGGCTCAACACGCATGGCCCGCCCGCACGAAGGAAGATGCTGGGTCAGTGGGCGGCGGCGTGGGTTTTATTTGGGTTGGCGACTCACCGTCTCTGCACTCAATTCATCGCCGGCCGCTGGCCGGAGGATTTCAACCTATGGGTCCCGACCGCTGTGGGCGGTGTTGCTTTTTCCTGGAGTTGGATGAGGCAAACATTGCCGGGTGTTTGATCGTTTTCTCAAAGATAGGCTGAAAAACCGGTCTGTCAGGCCTCGAAAGAGCTGCACCGTTTACGCATGCGCAAAAAAACACTTGTGTTTTACAATCGATTAAAAGCATTTCAAGTCGAATTCAAGACCCGCTCCTCACGCATTTTCTCTCCCCCGTTTGCTAAAGCATCTGTTAAAGCAGGCCAGCAAGATACGAATGAACGGGGATTTTAGGCCATGAAAATGAAAGCGGCCCGAACAAAAAATGGCGCAGGCAGATGCGGAAGGACGGCTTCATCGCGCGCTCGGAACAGTCCGGCGGCTCAACACCCAAGGCTGCTGTGGCCTCTTACGGCGTAAAAGTAAGACGCCATTCCAACGGACGAGGAAGATGTTCCACGCAGATCCACGCCCATGCGTGCCCGCATTCATCAAGTCGCTGCCTTTCACCGGCGAAAAGGTAATCGAGCGCAGTCGCTGTTTCGAGGCGCACCCATGGACGCGGTGAAGTCGACGGCATCCCGCACTGCCGATATATTCTCTGCGGACAAGCGCGGGCATCGTTGCCGTTTTCTGAGGAAGTCGAACAAGAGGGACTGATGGGTGACGGAACGAGAACGTGGTCATACAACTGATGAAGCGGATGGGACGGTCTCGATTGCCTTCTGGAATCTGTGCGGTGTCGGCCCAAGATATTTCCAATTGGCACCAAGATTGCGCTCGGTCAATCCTAATGCCTGCCAATCAGGACGGCATCGCAGGAACGACTCGTCGGCCCGAGCAATTTGCGAAGTCAAGGCAAAGCAGATCCTCAGCCATGGCCTTTGATTTGCCGATTCATGAACCGGAAGTTTGAACTCAAGATTGCCGACAAGGCCGAATCCGAAGGACTGCTGCTGGCTGCACTCCAGCGACACCTCTTCGAGGCTTGTCTGCCGGGCAACGGGTTGCATTGCCTCAAACTGTCGGGATTTGCAACAGTGGGGCCAATCTTTACGCGCCCCTGGTCAACAACCCACGCATTGCGCGTATGTATAGTTTGACGCTTCTTGGGCGCGCTATTCCCGTGATGAAGCCAACCCGCTGCTCTAGCCAATGACGGAAGGAGTGATAGCTTCCTTCTCCACGCGCGGCTGACCGGAAGGGCTGTCGCTACGGCCTAAGGGCCACCGAACGCCGAATTGATGCGACGCTCATGCCGCAAACTATCGGCAGCATCTTCGAAGCGTACGGCGCGGCGGTGCTAACCTGGGCCGTTCACGGATACGTGATGTGTATCAAAACCCCTAGCCGTTGGGAGAACACGGTTACGGTTGCAGGTTTATGGTGATCGAAAGTTGTTCTGAAAGCGGGTGATGCTTCAGACGCGGAGATACGAGTAAGAGCTATGAACAATTTCTTTGCTGGGCCTCATCAGTTGGATTGTTGGTTCCCTCTCGCCCTGATGCAAAGTGATTGGGAACGTTTCGTTTAAAGCCACGCCCGCCGCCTAGACCGCCGCCGCGCGGACCTGAGCCAATGTGGTTCACGTCTGGAAACGGGAAAGCTGAAATCGCCTGCTGTTCATGGCGCTTCGTCTGCCGCCTGGGTTGCGCGCAACCGGATTTTGAAGACACTTCTCGGGCTCGCAACCTCGCCACGATCCTTCATGAAAACCGCTGGAAAATTCCGGTTACCTGGCGCAGTTGGCTGGCGCCAATTCAGCCATTATGCCGCACAAAGTTCGCGACCATGTGGTTCCCAATTATGCGAGAACGGCGACTTCACTCACTGTGATACGTTACAAATCTGAGGCACCAAGACTCGCCAAGAATTTTTTGTCTCCCCGTTCGGGCATTACAAGAAAAGGCTTGGCGGCTCTGCCTCTACGCAGATCACAGCACCGCTGGCCCGAAAAGGTTCAAAGGTTTACGGGGCACCCAGTCGTCGCCCATTGCGCCGCGATTGTTTTACCGGCACTCCCCTCTTCACTCGGGTTTATCCTTGGCCTGCGTGCGCAGTCATTCAAATTGCCATGGGGTTGTCCCAGCTCGTGTGCCGTGAAGCAAATGCCGACAGCCTAGAGCCGCTTCGGATGGGGTTGGGCCAGAGGCGTTTCGCCAATACGATGGATTTCATGGCCAATGCGCTCCTGGCTTAACTCAGAAGCAATTGGGTCTTTCAGCATATCGCCCCGGTTCATTCAGGGACGAAGCACCTCAGCGCCATCATCATCACGTAAGATCAGAATTAAGCGCAATTTCTCCAGACATCGCCCGTCGCTTTCAGGCCCGGAAGACCGAAGGGCTTGATCAAAATGCAGTTGTGCATGGCCCACAAGAACCAGAACAAGCAGTATTTTTGTTCGCCCTCTGAGAGGACGGTGTTTTTGTGTTCCCCCCCAATAACGGGGGGGGGGCCCCCTTTTTTTTCTTTTTTTTTCGGGCTTTGGGGGGGGTGGGGGGGGCCCAAAAGAAGAATACCATTACCTGTCATATGATTACGTTTTGGTCTCACCTCAGCTAGGCTTATCGAGGTCCGGGCGGTTGATTCCCGGCTTCGCTCAGCCCCTTTGAAACTCTTTTTGCACACCGGTTCCTAATTTGACGCGCAGCATCTCAACTCTCCCGTCTTGTCATTGCTCTGTTGGGCACAGCCTTCCTGCTCGCGGCAATGGCCTTCACGCGCTTGCTGCGCTACCCATTGCGCGGATCGGCAGGGGGGGGAAGGGGAGTGGTGGGGAGGCCTTTTACCTATTTCCCCCCCCACCCCGGGGGTTGGTTCCGGGGGGCTTGGGGGGGGGGGCCCTTTTTTTTGGGGGGGTGCCACCAAAAGGGGCCCACTGGCCGCCCGGGCTTTGTGCTCGGCTGACAATTTTTCGCCCACACGGCATGGTTTCAGGCGCAGGCCCGTTCCGCGCCTTCTCGGCGTTATCCGCGGACAAATTGCAATTACCCTTGGCGCTGCCCTGAGCAAAGATTTGCTTGGTCGACCCCATCAAGGCTGGGTTGCTGCTGCGCGTTAGAGTTACCGGATTCTCGCTGGCCGCAACGCTTCATTATCATCGATAAGCTGGACTCAATGAGCGCAAGCCACAATAGAGGCACCTGCCCTGGCCTGATTTTTCTCGCTTCTACTTATGACGGTCACCTAGCGTCGGCCATTGCGCCGGACCAGCCTGAGCATAGCCTTTGGGTGATGTCACGCAATTTTCTCGACATTCCTTTTCCATTATTCGCTCGGCATTCTCTATTGCCTGGCCGTTGCTGCCCACCGCAGTGTCGTACCTGCATCCAGCCCGGCGAGCCGCTGAAGGGAGGTTCAAGCTTGATCTTCAAGATGGATTCTACTTCAATTCGCCGCGTTTCCTTGTGGCGAGTTTGCTGTTTCATCGGCCAATTGCCAATGGGCCGCCTTCGGCACCCTCGCCCCTGTTTTCGTGCTTTGATGGCCTGACCAGATTGTCACAATCGCGACCATTGATGTCGATTCACCATTTCTCGGCGACTTGCTCGCAGTTGCCGGCCGGCCGCCAATGTTTCCGACCGCATGACCGTTCGCTTTACGTTCTTGCCGGCCTTGCTTGCCATTAGCCGGTCTGTCAGGGCTGGCCCATCACCATTACTAAAGCCATCGAGAAAAAATGACGCGCTTCTCTTTAGGGTTGATCTCGCTGTACGGCGCCATGTCCTACACGCTCTATTCGATCATCGTGGCGGCACGCAACGACTACGCCGGCACAGCGATCAGTTTTTGTTCACGGTGTCCGGCGGCTTGCTGCTGCTTTACGGCGTCGGCCACCATCATCGGGCCCGGCTGGTAGCGTGATTACCGATGGGCTACACGCCCTTCACCTGCTGTTTGCCGTCACCGCCGTCATCGCACTTCGGCGTCGCGGTTATGGCCTTTTTCAGCACCGGTGCGGGAGTCTGCCAATCCGCAGAAACAGATTCGACGAACAACTTCGCCCAAAGTCGATCCCTTTCAGCCGCTCGGCGACACCAGGGAATTCGATCCAATCTCGATCTCGCGCCACGCTTTTTGCTGAGAGCTAGAATGCATGTTCGAAGTTTTACACGCGCGGCTTGGTCCGGCGCATCCAAATGGTTTATTTGGCGCCGCGTTGTTGATTAGAAGGGCTGCTTCGCTCTATTTCGCCGAGTGCACTCCGATCTTCCGATGGGATAGCTTCCGCGGATCTTTCCTATATACCGCCGATGACGGCCGCTGTCTAAAGCTTGCTTGCTCAATTGGAGAAAAATCGAGTACCAATCATCCATCACCAGGCAGCTTACTAGTTTTGCGCTCGCTCAGGAGCGGTCCAGGACATGCTGAGACAGTTACATTCCCGGGCCCCAATCCCTGCCATTGAACGCGATTATTCCCGGGCTCTGTCGTGTGCGATCCGGTTGTATGCGGTGGCAAACCGAGCTCTTCATTCATCTGTCAGGCAACCGAGAAGTCGCACTTACAGTGCTCTTATCCTACGCGGGTTCCTCTCAGCATTTGCGAATTCATGTAAGCAATTCCGGCGGTAAATCCGGGCTGCCGCGTTGAGTAATTGGCGGGGTTGGATGTATGAGTCAACTCGCTATCGCTCCACCATGCTCCAAGGCCACTGCAGGGTTGTTCGCGAAGACGCTCTCGCGGCAGCTCGCTTCCTTTCACGGTCCTCGAACAAAATTTCGACTCGGGCCGGGAGCTGACGACTGAGGAGGTTGCTTTGGATCTGCCGTGGTGATACGAGATTTGACAGTTGCTTTCACATCAGGCAAGTCGCCCCTTAGGTGTTCCCCGCTACTTTTCGACTAAGCCATCGGGGCAGATTGGCGCTATTTCCGCTTCTGACCGGCTGTTTGCCAGCACCGGCCGGCGACCAAATGCTTTTGGCTAAGCTGATATGGCGTTGTTCCAATTAGGCTGGACTGTCTCCACCATGAACCCAGGATGGTTCGCCGGATTTTTCGAGGACCGCCACGCAAATGAAACACGTTTGTGCCAGACAGTGAAAGAATTGTCCTTCCGGGATTGGCTTGGCGGCCGCCCGCCTCTGTCGAGTCATATTGGATCTTCGCACCGGTGCGTGGCCGGAGCGCAGAGTAGAAGCATTGTGTCTTCGCGTCCACGTTGTGCGATAAATCTTGGCTTCGCGCTCAGACCGCCCCGGAAGGGGCCAACCTAGTGCACAGACTGATCCACCACAGCTGTTCCGAAACCATGCACCCTTCGGGAGCGCGCGAGTTGCCTCTCTACCTAATCCCCGCTTGGGCCAATCTCGGCGCGGGTTATGCGATATCGACGTCTGGCGAGCGTCGTTGTTTGAGAACTATTCGCCCCTGGCTTTGCGAGAGGACACTCCGGGAACTACGCCGCTGTTCATACTCCCGGCAGCGCCACGTTGGATCAGCAGTTGGTTTCACCCGGCACGGGCTTCTCCACGTTTTGTCAGGGTAACGCGACCTCTTGGGGGCCGCCGGCTCGCCGGGAACATTGACCGTTTGTTTTGACCGACTTTGATTTGCACGCATCAATTTCATTCTTCCTGCCTGATACTTTTTT
>Ga0163217_1037371_pt1 | contig 13700 bp, 4 predicted proteins | sample SynspAceP_FD_185933 | JGI IMG/M metagenome (GOLD analysis project Ga0163217, IMG submission 185933) | Saline lake microbial communities from Ace Lake in Antarctica - Synechococcus sp. Ace-P (PacBio error correction) | ecosystem: Environmental > Aquatic > Non-marine Saline and Alkaline > Saline ... | reverse complement strand
TTATTATAAAAATATATTTAAATTTAAAAATATTTTTAATATTAATTATAATATATTTTAATTTAATTTTAATAAATTATATTTAATTAAGACTAATTATAAATTTAATTATTAAAATATATAATACAATTATATTTAATTATAATTGTTTAAATACATTTTATTAATAAAATGTATAATATATTATTTATGGATATAATTCTAGTTTATTAATAAATTTTATTTAATATATTATAATAATATAATATTATTAGATATATTAAATTTACTTTATTATATATTTATAATTTATAGATTTAAATCTCCTATATACTATTATTTAAAGAGTTCATAACTTATTATTTTTTTTATAAATTTTTTAAAAATTATAAATATTTAATTTTATAATTATATAAATATTAATTGTATTAAAATAATAATTATTTAAAATAAAGTATTACTAATTATATTATTATTTTAATCATTAATTTATATATTAATAATATAATTTATATTTATTATATTAATATTAATATAATTTTAAATAATTATTATTATTATATAAGTATATATAGATTATAAATATTTATTTTTTTAATCATATTTATATATTATATTTTATTATTATTTTTAATTTTTTATTAATTATATTTATTATTTAATATTAATATTAAATTATATTTAATATATAATATATATTCAAAATATTTATTATAAATATAAGATATTAATTAATTATTAAATATGAATTCTTGTTTATTATATATACTTTATATTTAAACTTGATTGTGTATTTATATTATATTATAGTGATTCATATTAATATCTTTCGTTTCCAAATATCCATTGTCGTACTTAAAAACGGCATGGTGTTCTTAATAATGATCTAGATTTGATTGATGTGTTTTGCATTTCTTTTTCTCGAGCAAATGCTTTGTGTACTCATATAAAATATCATGTTATTATCAAATCATCTATTTTTCCACCGCTTTGTTAGAAACTCAATTTCATTTTTGGTTTATAGCCGCATCTCTAATATTCTATCAGTGAGCAAATATACCATTTTGCATTATCCATATTCAGTCCAGAGCTAATCTTTTTCATAAAAAGAATGTAATACTCATATGGAAAGCATTAACAAAATGGATTTTTCATCGATTCAATAAATAACTTCTATTACTTTTTGAGATGTATGGACTAGATATGGCAGCGTTAGTCAAATAAAATCTTTACATTGTTTATCACATCTTACCTTTTCATATTTTTAGTATTTATATAAGTAACACACATATTTTATATTATTGAATATGAATGAATATAAAAAGATCAATCACTATTTCGATATACTCTTCTCTATATCTTATTTTTTTGCCTGCCTTTAAATAAGTATTTCTGAATAAAAGTAATCTTCAAATAATGCCCATTGTAATGGTCGGCCCTTTGTCCTTTTGATATAATGGCATGCATATTGATTGCTCAAGTAGCTTCTCTAATGACAGTATATCCGGAGCTTTTTATGAGAGATATTGAGTTATTATAATCTGGATTATTATTAATTCATACATCCACTAAACCCTTGACGTAATACCATTTGCTATCAGTCATGTAGTCATTCAATGATATCGGTCACGTCAGTGGTGTTCTCACCTGTACTCATATTGGAGTTTTCACTGTGTAAGTTATAACTTGGATATCTTTTTTTAGGTTGATACTATGTATGTTCTTTTATACATTAATTGTTTCAATCTCGTCTAATTGAATCGCTTCAAGTGAGGTCTCAACGGTTTATTTCGTTCCACGTAATGATTATTTTATTTTTTTCTCACGACTGAATTCCTTTATTGTGTGTTTCTCCTTATCTCTCATTATCATTGGCAGGCTAGTGCGCAATAATATGCTAGCTACTTGTGACCATTTCTAGAACTAAAAAGCGGTATTCTGTTCATTCTCATATTGAATATCTTTACTATATATTAGGATCGATTCTTCTATTAATAGAGAGCACCTAGTCAAAGCTGATGATAATCATCTAAATCTAGGAGTTCTGCCTCTCTTTAAATATAGTAGATTACACTTTGAGCACTTTAATTAGTAGTTTTAAGGCTTTACTCGATTCCCTCTTTAGTTTATAACAGCCGCAATAATTGTTTTTTCAGCGTGTGGGGGTGGTGATCTATGGTATTCATTCCTCACCTGCTGGTACATTAAAACTCACTTTGCACGCAGTTATTTTTTTCGTAACGTTTTTTTCAATATTAAAGTGAGCGATACGCACGTCTTATGACTGATTCTTTTCGAGCTTAATGTATAGTTAGCATTCTTCACATTACCTCTTAACGTGGTCTTTATAACTATCTCTTAATTTTAATTGTTCTGTTTCATATATAAATTTCTTACTCATTAATCTCTATGTTTGGAATGGACTCATCTCAAAAATAAGCTATTGAGATTGGATAATTCTGATATTTGTGATATACACACCTCTTCATGTGTAATAGTTCTTTACACAGAGATTTCTTTTTTATATTTTTCAGCTAATTGCATCCAAAAGACAAATTATGGTTTTCCTTTGTTTTAATTACACATAATTACGAGCTGGTCTTATATATGTCGTTTACTTAATGGTATTTTCGAATTGTATCTTTGGTGCTGTAGACAATACTCTAAGCTTAGTTTGTGTGGTAAGCGATACTCATAGATATTCTTGTAATCATTTGTCAAACATTGATTTTATAAGATCCATTCCTCTTTGTTGGTACTGAGTTAGCCTACATAATAGATTTTTAAAGCAACACTTATCCTCGCTTTACATTCACCTTTTCCTTTGTTTCAACGTTCTTCCATTGTTGCTGTACTCATCTTTTACCAAATTATATAGCATATATACAATAAACAAAATGTACTATTAACCTCACTCGCTCTTTTATGTTCAGCAAGTATCCACTAAAAGCATCAAAATATTAAGGGTTCGTGGGGAGCTTACACTCTTCTACATAGGAAATTACCTTCCTTGTCTCGAGCATCTCACTGTAGCTGTTCTTTGGTTCTTTTAATCATTACTTATGAATAAATCTTTTCTTAAGAATAACATACTTCGTTTACAGCTGTTTCTAAAATTTTTCAACATAACTTTTCAACCCGTCTCAAATTTGAAATAGAATACAATCTCATAGAATTAGCATAACCTAAGTTGTCATACTTGCGAATAATTTTCTCTAATGGTATTTTTTTTGGAACAGTGTTTCTATTTTAAAATTTTTAATATCTTAAAGAATGTGAGATCTTGTAATACAGGTGTGCAGATACTTAATAAATAGGGCTTTTTAAAAACCCAATCGATTATACGTGCAAAAAATTTCCTTGCTAATATTTAAGTAATAGAGAGGATTGAAAATGAACGAGATTATTCTACCAGTGTGACTCCGTTGATTTAATACAAATTGTTTTGATATTTCTTTATCAAGTTCCAAAAATTATATATGAACTTCCAGTATCAACATCTGTTTTTAATTTTCTCCATTTACTTATACACCGCTTTAAATGTTTACTAGGCTATACATATTTTTCATTATACTATCTAATTTGCTCATAGGTTTTTTATAATAGGATTCTTCAGGTAATACATCTGCAGCACTACTCATTCGGCCATTATAATTCAATACTCTATAGAAATATTATTAAAGTTATACAACATTATTGAATCGCACTTAACCATATTATTAGTTTCACTATATGGAGTTATGGTTTAAGAATTTAGGTGGAAGTAATTAATTTTAATTGTTGATTCACGGAAAATCGTGTATTATATGGAATAACTTACGGATGGAATGAGAAACTCAGGTTTTCTCAATTATGATTGGAATGTGTTCTAGAAGCCAGGTGTACTGTTATTCTCTCATAATAACCGTAAAACCCTATATTTTATCTAATTATGATAAATACATAAATATGCTTTTATAAAAAGCAGTGATTTATTTTTAAGTCATATTTATATTTATACATATTTAATATGATCTTCATCTATATAGTTCCCTCTTATTTTCTATTGTTTTTGTCTTCAATTTTTCAGTTTTTTGAATTTTTTTTTCTGGTCTTTATTAGTTAGTTCCAATCTTATTGAGTTTTACTATATCTTTATGCCCATTCTGAATATTCGATAATGAGGTTTTTATCATCAGGAAATCGTTTTCCCTCTCTCTAGCCTCTGCATTCAATAGTTGAAATATATACGGTCATTGATCTAAATACAACTCTAAAACAACGGATACTATTAATTTAAAATAGTTCGCATTCTACATCACATGCTATCACTCTCGCCGCTTAGAAGTCTACTTTGACTTCTTTATATTTTCATTTTTTTATTTTAGTAATCGTGTTTAACAACAAGGGATCTGTTCCCATTGGAAAAAACGATTTTTTTCCGAACAGATGCACGATAAGTCTCCACCTTTTACACTTATGTATATCTCTCAAAAAATTCTAAATATTTCTTCTGTGAGATATAGAGAGATTTTTGTTAACACGCTTCTTATTTATGTTGGTGCCTTCTAGATGCTGATTTATTAAAATTTTTACGGATTTTGGGGATATTAGATTAAATAATTGAGGAAAATAATATTAAATATTTTATTATAAACTTTTAATGTGATATATATTTTAATTTATTTTGGGTTTGATTAAAACTTCATGGAATAGCTCATGTACTATATGTTCAAATGTAGATGATTCCATTTTCTGATGTATATTTAATTGAATAAAAATTTATTTACACTTTATTCCATTTCATATCTTTAAAATAATTATGTTTATATAAATTATAAAATTGTTAACTCTTATTTTTATTTTTGTTTGATAATGGAAATGTTTCTCTTAAATGACGTCATTTATAACTGATTCTAAAAATTTTACGCTCATCTCTCCTTCGCATATACTTTAAATCTTGTTGACTTAATTAATCTTTATAGAAACTGAATATTAATTATCCCCAAAGAACGAATTATATTTTCTAACTGGGGCTTTTACTTTTCTAATTTAGCATCGTTTTTCAAACTCTCTCCATCATCTATATATTTATATCCCCATCACTTTAATTTCAAGTTTTGTACAGTTTAAAAAATTGATGCTCGCTGAAGCAGTTCTATATTGCTGAATTTTTTTCTTTTTTACCTTCTGATATTGTATTTATATTGATAAAATGATATGTACTGTCGTGTCATAGGATATTAATAAAGGGAAAAATGGTTTTCAATGCTAATAATCTTTGGCGGTTAGTGTGAGTATAAATATAGATTATTGTACAAAATATTTATTTTAGCTAAAGAAAAGTTTAACTCTACATATTTTCCCAAACTTTAAACACTCGTAGTTTTGCTTTTAATATTTATTTACGCTCCTTGTAAATAATTCTAGTTGGTGTTATCAGTTCTCTGTGTTCGCTCAAATTTATAGTGTCTTGTTTTTTTTGTATTTAGTTAAAATAATTCTTTGCTCCTTGATTTCTTGGAAACTAGCTCATTTTTTGCTCTTACTTGATAAAAAAATAAAATGCCTCATTTTTTCTTCTCTTAAGTACTTAAGCTAATTCGTCTTTATTATTATACTTTACTGAATATTCTTTTTTTTATACATATTCAGTATTTTCACAAATTTTCTATCAGAATTTTTTTCTCACAAGAATGTCATCATTTTTATTGTTTGTTTTAATAATAATATATTTTTATGAGCTGATGTTTAGTATGCTTGATCTTTTTCATAAATGCGGTATAATTATTTGTTTTCCAAACTGTTGCAATCTACTACTTTCCTTCTGATCATAAAAGCTTTTCTTATATTTCCTTTAGTTATAGATACTATCTAAATTATTATATATTCTTGAACTTGGCGATAAATACCTGTTAGTTATTTTTAGTTGATAAGCTTCATTCAAGATAAATCGTTCGCTTCAATTTTCAAGCCTCATTGAAATCACGTTTCACGTAGTAACAAATAATAGTATGAAACTTTTCACTTTTATATGTTAGCTTTGTATTATCAAATTTTATTCCTATTAATAATTCACTTTATACTCAGAAATTCGTACCATCAGGAGGTTTTGTTGTATTTAGCTATTTATTACATTAACTTGTTTTTATTTCTCAATAATTATATGGATAATGTGCTTAATTTTAAAAATTTATAATATGGAAACATTACATATATATATATATATATTATTTTTTAATTTTATGTTACTATCCTGCTCAATAAACAAACTGTTCGTTATAAGTATAAGATATGATATGATCTATTTAATGGATAATATTTAACTGTTAATAAGGTTTAATTATTATGAGAGTTGCAAAATATTGAGTGAGTGTGAGTGAGTTCCGGGTATTCGCGTTTCCTTACATGCAATCAATCACGTTTATATATTGGACAAAGTCATTTTGTAGGGCTTAGGTTGATAAAAATCATTCATAGATGGTTGATTGTCAAATAAATGCATCTTTCTCTCCAATTGTTTATATATATGGACTTCTTAGGTTATTGTATAAACGAAGTATTGCTAGCGTTCTTAATTGCAGGTTTCCTCTTCGAATGCTTTTTAGGATATTTAATTATGCTGCTACTTTAACTAAAAAAGGATTACAAATTAGTTTGACTGAAGAAGCAAAAGATTGAGTGGTTCACAGGTGGATTCTTTTTGCTTGATGTATGGTTCATCGTCTAGTATCAAATCTTCTATAACTCTAAAGATAAATTTTTGCAATGGCCCCACTTTAAGATAGGTAGGTCTTGAATACGTTACATTTTAAATATGGTCAATAACGAACTAGAGAATCCTTTATTAATTATATTCTATCATGTACTTAGCTATCAGAAGTAGAGCTCAGATTTTTGAATTTAAATACCTTCTTTTCATATAGAAAATATACAACTAGACTTATAAACTTCTGCTCTTGTGAAGATAAATAAAGTGGCTTAGGTTATAATTAATACTGTTTAAATATATAACATAAGTAAATGAAGCTATACTCTGTATCACACTTTCAGAACTAACTAATAGGCGATTTTAAGAGGTTCTTTTTTAAATGAGAATGTGACTAGCAGCTTAAGAATCAAAACTAATTCTCCGAATAGAGAAATGTTAAGATAAATTATTACAACACTCTAGATTTAGTGATAAGAATGTATATTCAACGATAAAAGACATATTGTGTTCTCATGATAAAGACCGGAGTACGGATTTATATTTTATATTTCAGACATTACAGATATAAATCTCTCTATTCGTTTAGCTCATGCTGATATCCTTAAATGCTCTTTGCGATTACTTAGGCCGTATTCTATATTATGAAGCTGGATGTTTATTGTACCTATTATTGCACTAAAAAGATTAAATGGGTGAATTGCCTACGTAACGTAATATTGGGCTAGCTAATCCATCTGCTGCTTCACAAAAAGGTAACATGTCACAGCCTATCCAATGCTTTCCGAAAAGACTTGGTTTTCCTCAAGCCAACAATCTTCATTAGCTATGCTCAGAGTTATCGACTTGTGCCTATTATTCATCAAAGTTCAAATTCTTCTCAGTCGTTGCAATTGATGAGACTTTAACATGAGAATAATTCGGTGTTACTCGAATAAAAGTGGCACGCACTCGCTGCATTTGAATTCATTATAAGTAGAACTCTCTCAATTATTTTAATATGGTGGTGTGCATCTATAAATTTATTAATTTAGGTCGTTGTTCTCAAAACTTATATAAATACCATCTCATAAGCTATCCACAGAACCAGCGATTGGGTTATAGTTTTATACTAAAACAATTAGCTATTTAACATATTATTATTTAATATATTAATTAGAATAAATTTAAAAAAATATTACTATTTTATTATCACCCCTAATCCTATCATAGGGTAAATAATGTAAGATTGCTATAATATAGAGCATCGTCAATACAATAAATGATCAACTCCAAAAAAAAGTAATATAAAATAGCGGTTCTTTTGTGTTAATTGTTTGTATGTTTTATATATGAATCGATAAGAGCATTACTTGAATTATGACAATTTGTTAGCTGAGCTAAAATTATTAATAAGATACGATTCTGCAGATATGGCTTCGTCCATGTCCAAACAATGTGCTCTCGATACCCGAAACAACACACTTTAATATAATTACCTTGGTATACCCAACTGATTCAAACAAATTAAACTATATGCCTTTTCACTTGGTAGTGTAGACGGGTTGACACTAGTGTAGATACCACTGCTAAATACTGCGGGGTTTCTCACAATACTACCTTTGGATACGTATAAACGGCATCACGTGTATGTTCTTATTAAAGTTGGATAAAAAATATCTTTTGAATAGCCATTCTTTATATTGAAGTGGCTTTTTAATCATATTTTGAGTCGTTTCTCATATTTTATATTTATAAAGATAGAATTAAAAATATCTTATCTACAGAAAGGAAACATCATATACTAGGATATGTTGTTATCATACATTTATTCGGAATTTTACGTCCTTTCTTATTGTGTATGTATCCCTATCATTATATTTTAAATAAAGTTGTGGTGTTATAAAGCGAACCTACTTTATTCCCAAATCTTTTTTCAATTGCTGATAGAAAAAAAATTATGCTCAAAATCACCTTTTTACTTATTTTTGTTAATACTATTTATTTTTCTATGGAATCTGCTAGATTTAGCTTTTTAATTTTTTATCATCTCATTATGTTTGGCTTTTCATTTAGAGATTTCTTTTATAGGGTTTAGTAAGTTATTTATTATTGGACTGATTTTTTTTTTTGACCCTTGAACTCTCTCTTTTATATGTGAATTTTCTTTAATTTAATGGAACACATTATTCTACTTTACATTTTGAATATATCAAAATTTCTATGAAATAGAATTATTAATTGGTACAATATTATTCATTAGATAGAATTACTTGTTATTAACTAGCTCAATAATTTAATGTGAGAGAGTGTGAGTAGATTTAAGTATGTTACAACAGTATTAATCGTTGGATTTTATGGTTGCTATATGACTCAGGTAAAGATAGAAGACTGAATACTATTGCACTTTTTAAAAAAAATATGGTGTTTTAGTTTGCTGTACGATAATTAATTCCGTTACTCTTTAATTTTAGCATCAATGTAAATTGATACTAAGAGCTTTTTCATGGGTATTTTCAAAACTTTGATGGTATCTTATGGCTGTGATAAAAGCTAAGGAAACGATACTACTCATAAAAATTTTTTAATGAAGGATTATTATGTCGCTAATGTACTATAGATCAATCACCTGAGTTTGCAAGTATATTTTGCTTACATCATATTAGAATTATTGTATCACCATAAAGTATTTTAATCCGACCAAAACACTTTAAATCCGAGGAAGACATAAAAAATATTTGATCTATAATATATTATATAGGTAAGCAACCGGTTTAATGCTAAAATTATATATGTTTTGAACGTATTTTATTAGGTTCACGTTTCAGAGTATTGTTACTCAGATCACGCTTCTGTGATGTATTAATTGTTTTAGGAACTGGTTCTTAGATAATATTCCGGAATCATAATTTATTTAATAAAAGCGTGCATTATAATAAATTTAAATACTTTTTTAATGCTCCCTTTTATTTTGCTGATATTTATTCTCATTTAAAATAAGTCAAATTACTTTACGTTAATTCATATTCTACATTTATTCGTTGTGCACATTTTAATAACAATTTCTTCAATCTGTTTGGATATAACAATTACCTTTTACTCTCTTTTGAAACACGGTAGTAGAGATAATTACGTTTCTATTACCTCGTACTTTTATTTTGCTTTCTTCATTTATCATATTATCTGCTCCAAATCACCAATTATATATCCTCAATAATATATTTGGAGTCGTGTTTCAAGAAGAGAATTCTCAATCCCTGCTCACTGTAAATACATCGCATCTGCACCATTCATATAAGGCTCAAAATATATCTGTACCACACCTATATTTTTGTACACGGTTATAAAAAAAATTATCTAAAGTATTTGCGCTTTGTTCTTTTTCTGCTTCTGTCATGCTATCTTCTAATATCGCATATTTCACTCTAGAAACACAGAAAGGACATATATAAGTCCAGATTTTATTTATGTCAAAAAATTATAAACTCAATTTCATATTATGTCACTAAGACCTAGAGTGTGAGTGATTCCATTAAATAAATAATTGGGCATATAGAGACCATCACTATCACTCGTGATTGACGTAGTAATTGCCCATAGTTATCTCACTGCACTAGAGGTGTAAAGCCCATTGATGTGTCAATTGTGATGTTAACCTCTTATAATCAGCTGGTAATCTAAGAAATCCTCCGCCATTATTCGCTATAAATGTACAAGTAATGTTAAGTGTTTTTAGTATCTCTTTCTAATGTTACAAGTGAATTCTTCAGCTTTGCGCTTTCTGAAAAGATCTATTTGTGAACGATTTGTACATAGAACTCGGCGTATATTTACGGGTCTTGGCAAGAATCTTTCTATTTAGAATTTAACTCAATGTTTAATACTATATATAAGTGTGTGTTCTCTATCTGCTCGTATCGCACGCATGAAATGCATTCTAGCATATTGTTCTAAATACTTCGCCTTATACTCACTATGTGTATTTTAGGCAATTAAATTTATTTAATAATGCATTTAATTCCTGTTAATTTGGCAAAGGCATTGTATGTGTATAGGTTGCCGCAAACTTCTGCCAAGCCTTTCAATTTGAGTTCGATTTACTTATTACTTCAAGATGACAAGAGTTCATGAATCACTTTAAATATTTCTTAAAGACCCCCACGAAAGCAACCACACGATGTACGACAATCTGTACTTTCTTTTCATAATTTTTTAATTAACACTTTCAATATCGAGTTCATATTATATCCTAAAACCATGCTGTATTGCACGTATTTCACTGATTTTTTGATATTTCCCTCCTAACTTACTGATTATATTTTTCAGCCATTGTATATTTAGTTTGTAAATATACAGAATTTTTTTAGACCAACTCTTTTACATAATTATTTACTGAAATCATTTCTTCCTTACTGCTGCATTTCGTAAAGACAGTAAAACTTTTTAAAAACTCTTTAAATACTATCCTGAGCGTTTATTGATTATATTTTAAATTATTATTTGATTTGTTATATATATATTAGTTTTTACCATAATAAAACCTCTACTTATTACTCATTTTTTTATTTTCTTGTTTCTCAATTTTTCAACTTCTTGCATAAATGATGTTAGAGGTTTTGGTTATTTTTAAATAATCATGTGTATTTTTGAGCTAATCAAAAATACTTGTTTTACTTGTTTTTGTTTTATTCTCCTTTTTTTTGTATATTAAAGATTAGATTTTCTGACTTCTCAGATTATTAAAAACCAATTTCTTTGGTAATGTGGAAGGCGATGCCTTGAAGATAAGCTTGTGATATGAATTAATTAATTATTATGTTAAATATGCAGCTTGATTCTTTAGTTTCAATATAGTATTGTGTAGGGTCTATTAAAAAACTCACTCTCTCACGTAACCATATATTTTCAAGGTAATAGATTACTTTGCTTCAATAAATGTAATGATGCGCGTAATGAGTTGTCCTTTAGTTGACCACTCTGTGACCTTAAAACGTTTATGCATTTTTCTTATCTATCGGATAATATATAAAACCTATGGTAATTTCACCTGACCACAAAAATTATCTACTGGTATCGATATAGTTAAAGTCTTGTCAGGCTTATCTTGGTGAGAGTTATCTTTACTCTTTGCTCCATTGAGAATAGTTCTGTATTAATATAGAGCCATAACTGACAAACTCAATAAATCTAATTCATTGTCTATTCATATCAGCTTCAACCTCAATTTCTTTTATAAAGTCATCCATTATAAATGGTTAGACAATAAATTCCCTGTTCCAACTGCCGGATCATGTCAGAACGTATTTTGTTTTTATATTTCTTATATCAAATAACCTTTTACAATAAATAGTAGATAATATAAATCCAATAGCATCAGGGTTATATTAGTCATTGATGTGATTCGCTCTATTGCAACTTTGTTTTCTATATTTCGCCACTTTTAACAGCGCTATATTGAACTTTTACTTATCTCTCAAGGTTACCATATTATCTAGAGGCAATATACTTGATTAAAGTGTTTCCTTTTGTTCAGCATTTTGTATCATTACTGTATTGGTTTTGCAAAGTGTTTAATGTATACTTATTTTCTCTGCGTTTTGCCTTCTTTCCTATGCATTAATATTTTCACCTCTGTCTTCAGAAAGTCTATACTAATATTGTGAAAAACACCTAATTTACTTTACTGTAACAAATTGAACGGAAGTTATCTAATCCTAGAAAAATAAACGTTTTCCGATTTCTTTTTACACTTTGCCGTGACTCTTATTCTTTATCCATATAGTGACTCCTTTATTTAATTAAAAAAATCATTCATTTACCAAACTAATCTATCATAGTATCTTACTAAGTTAATTACTACCTGTATTATTCATAACGTATTAAACGTCTTAAACACTTTCAAGACTCCTATTTTTATTAACTTCACTTATTAGAATAATTTTTTTTTCTGTGAAATTTCATCTAAATAAATAAATAATATACCACTAATATATATAAAAAAATAGGTTCAAAGTAATATAATAAACGATTCTTTTTATAAATGATTTTGGATATTTAAATATACCAGCGGTTTTTCTTATAATCTCAGTAATTTAAACTAACTAAACCTGGATATAACTAGAAGTAATATCTCAATACACTAATTAAAAAGCACCAAATATACTCGACTCGCATTCGTGTCTTTATTTACGCTTATTACATTGATTATTACCCTAATATTCTAAATTTTCAACAATAACACTCAAATAAAAGAAATGTTGATAATGACTGCGCGATCTATATACTAAACAGCCTAAAATACCAAAATTAACTATCACAATCACATATAACTATACCTCTCTTTCTTAATTTATTCTCTAATTTTTTTAAAAAAGAATTAAAAAAGAATTTTAAGAACTAAAAAAAAGCTCTTCTAATAAAATAGAAGAGTTTTTTTTGTTAAAAATTATTGAGGCAAACTGTTTGGGGTAAACTCAGATACTTGTCTTTATTTGTTCGCTGGACATTTACGTTCACGAACGAACTAACAGCCTTCAACTTTTTGATCAAAAATATTAATAATAAAGTTGTGTTCATCTCACCCAATTCCCACTGTTTAAATACCTGGAGTATATTTTATGTTACCGCTGTTGACACGGTTAATAAAATTTGCACCGCCTCAAGTACAACAGTTTTGGACATCTGCACGTTTTAGAACCTAAACGTGTATTAAGATTTTGATGAATCTACGAACGTTAGTTTAGATCCGCTCCCCTTTTTTATATGGCAAAGGAATGATATAATTCATTTTCAACATTTTATATTGCACCTTCTCTTGTTATTATGTCTAAACATGTTAATTTTCATTTGACTATATATTGGGATTTCTTCTGTCGTTATACTTTTTTAATAGACATGAGAGAAGGACTTACCAAAAGGAATCTGTTCTGTTATAGTCATTGTTCACCATGATTACCTCACTTGAGTAATCAACATTAAAGATATCCAACTTCGGGGTATCATCATTTGTTTTTCATACAGTGGATGTGATATCACACCAAAACAGATTAATTAC
>Ga0163217_1003713_pt1 | contig 13700 bp, 6 predicted proteins | sample SynspAceP_FD_185933 | JGI IMG/M metagenome (GOLD analysis project Ga0163217, IMG submission 185933) | Saline lake microbial communities from Ace Lake in Antarctica - Synechococcus sp. Ace-P (PacBio error correction) | ecosystem: Environmental > Aquatic > Non-marine Saline and Alkaline > Saline ... | reverse complement strand
CTCTCAATCACTAGATCAAGGTTGATTCAGAATTCCCGTAAGCCAATTACAGTCTTTTGTGATAGCCATCGTAAGCCAACTTCATCATTGGTAACAGGTGCCATTAGCAAATCGCCAAAAAACTGGGTTTTGGAGCCAAGACATGTCTTTATCTCAAAAAAGTCAAGAGGTCATGTCTTGAGGTACAAAACAAAAAAGCAAAGCTGAAAAACCTCTCAGGGAAAGTTCAGCTTTAGATAGAGCTTCTTTTTGCTGAAGGCCTGACACGTTTTCGAGAGTCAGAGACTCAGAGATCCATACTCCAAATGAAGTGCCGGCTGTCCATGATTACTCTTCAATTACTACTCTGTGGTATTCGAAGCGGAAGCTCTATGGTGTTTTGATTGGGGATTTTTATCCAAAGTTCTTAGACTTAAGGAGTTGCTCTACAACTAGCTCCATTTTACCTTCAAAGTTACCTTGAGTCCAAATCCAGCGGTCCATTGGCTAGTTTCATTCCATACCTAATACCCTGAACATCAAAATTCACTAAAAACCGTCACATTTGATTTTCTCAAGTTCAGTTCGAATTAAGGCAGCTTAGTAGCTATCCTGCTGTAAGGCAGCCGCAAAAGAGCCACAGCGAGTATTTACAGGATTGGGTATGCTCATTACTGATCCTCCCAACAAGCAGGTCATTCCATTAAGTGAAATTTACTTGCTTCACTGCGAATATTGTTTCCATATTGAAAAAAGCTTCAGAAACAGTTTTACTGCTGATTTGGTTCCGCACCCCCTTTCCATTCAGAATTGTGCTTTGAACTGGACCAGCGCTTACTTTTGGATTCATTTTTGATGGCTCCGGGTAAGCGCCTCGATATTATTCGAGGTTTACTCGTTTTTAAATATTGCATGTTTGAAAAAAGTTTTAAGTGATGAAAAAACATATGAAATATACCAAAAATAGGAGTAGTCCAACTAACCACTTATATTTAATCTACTGAAAATAGGGATCTTAGTTTTTATTACATTATTTTTACAATTATGTCACAAAAAAATCTTTCAAAAAAATTTCAAACCAGATGCTGAGTTGGCATCAAATACGTCAAATCAATACTGGCATCTGGAAAAAAGAGAAGAGTTTATCGAATTAATCTTTTCTCTACTGAACAGGGCAAGTACAACAGAGCATCTATTAAGCGTATGCAATACCTTGTTTTACAAGTTTCAGCTTAAGAAGATATCCGGAGGAATTTGCTGATTAGTATCCCTGATTCCACGATCCTTGCCAGCAAAAGGATTAATGAAATCCGGATGGCTCAGAATTGAAAAATCCGACGAATGGGAGCAATATCCTTATGGTATTCGAAGGAAATGGACCCACCTTGTTATGACATGAATTTATTAGGCGATCCTTGGCAAGGAGCCGTACATGTTTCGACCAAACTTTCCTGTACCCGCGACTGCTTCTTTGGGCAAACCAGTGAATTTAATGCCTGTTAGCCCTATTGCTTTGGAGGGTCTTCGCTTTTGGAAAAAACCCGATCATCTTCCGGTTCGGGACCCCTTTGCTTGCAGGTGGAATTTCCTTGCTGGTTTGAAAGATTTGTTTACGATCCCTCATGGAGCCAGATCAGTTTAACCATCCGGAGACCATGTGAAGAGGCGTGACTTTTTCTGAAGCGAATATGTTCTCCAAAAAGTCTGAATCAAGACACATTGGGCAAAAATCCACAATCCTTTAACCAACGGGACTTCATTTCGACAGTATCGAGCCAACTCTACACCTTTATTAGGGCTTATTACTTATCGGTTGAAGATACAAAAATCTTCGAGGTCAAAAATATGGGAGCGGATCGTAGATGAGCATTATGGTTTTTAATATTGTCTTAAATCCATTGGTTATTGGCATTTGAAAATTTGTAGAAGAGCAATAAGAGCAGATTATAGAAGAAGGCGAAGGGGCTGGGGAATTCCTCAGGCTTGGGAAGTCATTTCTGGGTTTTTCAAAACGTGATTGACTCCTAATGAATAAGGACCCAAAGAGGCTTAAAGAATCCGGCTTACTATACTTGACCTGCGCTTCCAGTGGTTTGGAATCCTACCTGTTACCCAAACAGCATGAACCGACATCTGATCAATTCGATTCCGATTGCCCTCCAATGCGATCTATCCGATAACTAATTCAGGTCGCAAGCGAGGCCCATGGAGGCTTTTCAATGAGGCATATACGACGATGATTAAATGCTGAGTGGATTTTGGCCATATATGAAAATCGATCAAACAACAGGAAATCCGACCTTCCACGGTAAATGCCTATTCCAACGCCCATTTTATCCATTTATGAACCAATGTAATTCGCCCACTTGGTGAGATGATTTGTAGGTTGCCGTCCGATGAAAATTTTGTGCGGTTTGGCGGCAAAGTTCCGGATCGTGTGTGGACCCGATTTTCTATTTGATATCTCCACAATTCGACTCTTGTGGAATCGAAGAGCAATAAAGCCTTATGAGATGGTCAAAAAATCCCTGCTGATTTCGAATCCATGAAACCAAGAGGCACTCAAATTTTAAAACTCAAGCGAGCAACGTAGGCTATTCACATTGGCGTTTATAAGCAGGATGACGCGCGCGACTTCGATGTGTTCTTTGCCTACTTTAGCCGAAAATTTGAGCGAAATTGGAAAAATTTCGCTGCTTATTGGAATTGCTGAAATGGTCGCACCAATCTCATCTAAAGGATTTCAAAACTATATCAACAACTTTAACTAATATTTGTTAATGTCTACTCTAGCATTCATTTAACGTTTTTCCATGCGACAGCCACAGCTCCTGCAATCCATCCAATGAACAAACGGGGGAATCTCCAGGATTCACCTATGCTGTAGCCGGGGAAACTTTACTCGAATCCTTCAATCTGGTCACAAGGCAAAGGATATCGAAACGCCTATAAATACTAAAGGTGAAGCATTAAAGACCTTGCTCGATCTAATCACAATGTGATACAAAAAATATCCGAGAGGGCTTCTCCGGATTTTGCCACTACAATTCCGAGGATAGGAATTCAAGTTTCCAAAGTGGAAATAGACGGTGAAACCGTTCCAGGTCATAGATCAGAAATGAAGAGCACTTTTGTCTGCTCGCCAACCGTCTCAAATCGAACGGCCATACAAAGGGCCTATTTTGAAGGCAGAATCGAAATTCACTTTCTGACGGAGACCCAGATCGATTTACGGTGAAATCCCTTTGTATTTCACTATCTCAACACCTGATATACGAGTTGATTTTTTAAGCCGATTCTAGCCCTTTTGGGATTCTTGATTAACGGATGATCAACTGTTACCAAGTATTTCAAAACAAAAGGGTGGATCCGCAGGCTCCATACCAAGATTCGCACTTTTCAGAGATGGATTAGACACCAAATCAGGTCTCACCGTTCGGAATGACTTAAATACGTTCTTCGAAACAGAATGAATTGGCTCAAAGGAAAAAAATTGTCGAAGCTGAGGGCTACAAATAAACTAGCCCTAAGCAGGAAGCCTTTCGATCACAGACTTTGGCGGGAGTGAATTTTTTCACACAAGCAAACCGGACCTACGTCCTCGCTAAATCGACTCTTAAGCAGAATTACCTTCTTCGTCAACTTTACAAGCATTCGATCAGGGGAAATGCTAGTATGAATTGCTCTTCCATAGCTGATGCCGAGTTTTTTGCCACCTTATCAAATTTGATTCTGAAAAGACATGGGAGATCTCTATTATTTTGGGTCAATTACCGATGGGATCTAAGCCGGCTGTGTAAATGGAACGCGGGTGATATTCCTTTAAAAATAATATTCAACCCTAACTATAGCTCAGTTGGACGTCAACTGAGGCTTTTTTTACCATGTGACTTGCCCGATTGCGAAAGAGATTTAAAAAAGAAAGATCAGTGGCACATGGTATCAAAGCGGATTTTGAATTCGCTTATTGAGAAGTCAAAGAGTTGAGTTTAACTTTGACAAGATCCTAGCAGAGGTCTATGAAATGGATGATGTGATCGTTCAACAATACAAAATTGCAATCATGTTCGTACATAAGCAGACGTTTTTGGTCATCAGGCCAAGAGTTAAATTTTTGGATTTTACAATTTATCGAAAGATCAACAGACCTGTCCACATTTTCAAATCAACCCAAGTCTCCAGAAAATTTGGAAAATACCTTCGGACATTACCACTTTGGAGAGCTATCTCCATCTTACGTTAAGCATATTCGAAATTCCTAGAACTCTTATAAGCACATTTGTTGCAAATGAGCGGATTTCCCTTATCTAAATGTGATTGCAATTGGCTTCAAATTTTACTTTTATTTTTGGTTTACGGTTAGCTTTTCAAATGCTGTCTTGGGCTCAGGAATCAGAGAAGAACGATTGGAAAGTAGGAGGTTTTATTGATTTATATTATGGCTTGATTTCAATCAAACCTGAAGCAAAAAAACGATTGCCTGGGTCCTCTCAACCATACTCGCGCACGGTCAGCCAAGCATACCTACGTCTATAATCCAAGTTACTTATGAAATCTAAAGCGGTTCCAGAGGAAAACTAGGGGCTTCAGCAGGGACTTAATGCTCAGGACAACTATGCTGCGAGCTAAGGCCTGCGGATGGATCATGAGGGCAAATAATTGGTATTAAACTAGACAAGAAGAAAAAACTTGGCTTATGTAGGCGTATTACCCTCGCATATTGGTTGAGAGTGCTATTTCTTCCGAAAACCCCACGTGGGAAAGGTCACTCATTGGCGGAAATAGCCCCTACTTTCTTACTGGCGCAAGCCTTGGCTGGCAAAAAGATGAACGCTGAGTATTTCTCAGCATGGCTGGCCAATGGCTGGCAAATAATTCAAGGGTAGCTGAAAGTTCTTTGCCTTCCTTTGGAACCAAGCCAATTCTCCCCAATGATCGATTTGACCTTGAATGGAGCACCTTAATGGGAATAACTATTCCCGATGAATTGCGAAGGATGCGCTATTTCTCCAATCGTATTTTAAAATACCAAATTTCTGAAAAAATGGAAGGCTAGTAGCAGGGAATTGATTTAGGCTGGGAGCAAGTAGCTAAGAACTCAACCCAAAATGCATTTCTGGCTGGAGCTTCACTTATTCTCAACCTTATACTTTTGTCAAAACTGGAAGGCAATCATTGAGAACTGAATATTATCGAGACCGAAAAGGCGTGATCGCAATCACTCAAAATATCCCGGGTCTTGTGGTAGTGGCTATAGCCTAAACCTTGATCGAAGATTTGGAGAAAATTTTATTCTGCGAATAGAGTCAGAAATCTAATCAGCCAACTGAGGAAATTCTTGAAAGAATCTAACCGATTCTTCTAATCTACTTTATGCTAGCATCTATTTCTTACGCTTGAAATAAAAGAAAGAATTAGTAGTTTTCAAAAAAAAATTAAAAAATGAGCTACGAATCGTTAAGGTTATTTCATCTACTCACGTTAGTACCTGTATTTTTTAGGTGCATATCTTCTTGCCGTCTTCGCAAATGGAGGTCGATCCACCGAAAACTGAGGAATTATTATGATTCTTATGGATCCTCACCGCATTAATTGCCTTACTAATTTCCAGCGGTGTAGGCCCTCCAATTTTGAATCATTTTTGGTTTAACCTCCACTTACTCCGGCATTCATCGTGCTCTGGGACGGGTTCCCACAGCTTTTTTTAGCAGTCAAAAAGGGTAACATAAATCACATCAGCGCAAAATGGTGATTCTCTATGTAAGCGGAATTATTCATTCGCCGGGAGGCTTACCCTTACTCCAGGGAAGTAATTTATATTAGTTTATTTTTTGGGGTAATTAGAAAAAATCCAGCACTTCCATTCTAGTAGATTCTGCTATATATTATACAATCGATTGGACACATTAGGAGAAAAAACCTCTAGAAGATTTACTTCACACGGAATATCCTTTAATCCTTTATAGGTAATCAAGTTTCATAAAAAGTTTTGTTAAAATAATTTGATAGTCAATGTTAAATTTTATAAATGCAATCGATTGCGCAATTGCATTCCAAAATTCAATAACCAAACTCAAATTAACATGGTAAAACCACTACAAAAGGAGACTGGCCGTACGTTTGCACTACTCTTTTATGGGGCTGCACCCCAAAAAAAAAATTTTTCTGAAAGGCGCAGACCAGACAGTCAGCGGCCAGTGACTCCGATGCGGGCGGAAACTATGCCAGGCGTTATCGATCGAGTAAAAGGAACTTACTTACCGGCACCACTACAGATATTGATGGGAAATACTCCATTAATGCGATCAAGGGACAACCCTTGTCTTCTCATTCATTGAATGGTCTTCGAGAGCTAGCTGTTGGTAATTCAAAGCATACTAAATGTCGGAGCTAGCAACTGACATTTCTCATTGGAAGAGTGATCGTAGTCGGCTTGGTACACAGCGAAAAGTGGACTTGACGGTCTATATCTTCTGTAAAAGCGCCGAACTCACAGCTTCGTAGCCACGCTGTTCCAAGCATTACAGGGACGGAGCCGCCAGAGTTAAGGTACAAGCAATTAATGGTGATCGGGAGGAGCCTTGAAAGTACGAATCCGAGGAGGAAACTCTATCAATTGCCAGCAGTGATCCGCTTTTTGTAGTAGAATGAGTATTCACGGAGTACAATTTCCAGCCACCTGAGATATTCAGTCTATGAAGTGCTAAAAGATGCTCTGCAACGCAATCTATGGTTCTTAGAGAGCCAATGGTGTCATCATGGTCACCACTAAAAAAGGTAAAGCAGGGAAACCAAAAATTGAATTTAACACTTCTTTGCCAGTCAAGAGCCTGTAAGACGGAATGAAGATGCTAAAAACTCTTCGCAGTTTCTCGATTATACCCAAGAAGTACTTCCAAATTATATTTCAGGCGGCGGCAGATACGATTGGCAAGTTATCTGTACAATGACTCTGCTCCTGAAATTCAGATTGGAAGTACTTTCGTTCAGGGTGATATATCGGAGAGAATTTACAAAACTTGCGCAAGGGAGTACAGGGGTCAGCGCCTCCCGCCGGAAATAAAGGCAATGGCCCATTACTAGTTTCAGGAGAGCTTATTTTGATCAGAGCGGCTGTGATTATCCAACCTCTGGATTTGAGCGATATTCACTACATAGTAATTTGAATTTTAATGCCTCGATGAAGATCACCTGGTAGGATTAAACTATGCCAGAGAGAAGGCAAAAATGGTTATAATAATGAATAGTGACTCAGGGAAGGATCTGGAGGAGCAAACAGTGAGATGTGTAGGTTTTCACTTCGCTTTATGCCGATCTTCCAGATAACTAATCCGGATTGGCTCTTTCACGATTGACCAAAATTGGGAAGATCCAATGATTAACCCTTTTGCGGTGCTTACTCAACGAGAAGATGGAAAAAACGTAGCTGTTACCTTCCAGCAAACATATTTTCGTGATATTTACATCACTAAAAACCCATAACATTCAAAAACTAACTTTAGGCGCAAAACGGAATAATGGAGTACGAGGGAATATTAGTCCAACTACGCTGAATCAAAGGTCTTAATACAGATGGTGAGGCAAAGTATCCAGTTCACTACAAAAAACACCGATAATCATAACGAGAATTACATTGACCTTTTCTTAACAATTTTTGAGAAAAGGAAAGAAACGCTTTTCAATTCTAGGTGGAATATTCCATCCCAAAAAGTCGCAGAAATCACCAACTGGCTTCGCCTAAAGCCAGTCCTTTATCACCAACTGCGGTTTCATATGGAATTTGGGAAGAGGATCGGTACTCAATCCACTCGGATTTCTCCGAAGTACAGATTGCTAAATCAAAGCTATATATACCCAAGAATCAAAAATTACATCATAAAAAAATACAAACAAGTTAAGATAAAATACTATAAAATACAACTAATATCAAATAAAGAAGATAACAATGAGAAATCGGTACATAAACTCAAGTAAGAACAACAAAAAAAAAAATGGGCATTCTTCCCGTCAGGCGCTTATTGCTTGGATATGAAAACGAGAAAGTTACTTACAAGGGTCACAAAAAAGACCTAAAAATATACTCAGATTTCAAATGAGAGAGTGAGTTATATACATATACAGAGATTAATCAAAGGCAATATAAGCAATCAAAAACATTACCAGACTCTTGCACAAGATAAATAATAATCAAAATATATATAACACACGTAATCAAATAGAGAAAAAATACACCAAGTAAACAAAAAAAAAAAACAAGTCCGCCCGACCAACAGAGAGTAAGCATAAATAGACAGACTAACAAGAGGAGATACACAGGCAATTAGGGACTTTGGAGTGGATACGGATCTTTGAAAAACAACGGACTCAAGTCTTGACCAGGGGATTACTACAGAGTGTAACCTCTGACTATATATATTCTCAGTACCCACTCCGTTCCTACTCAGGATGTGAGTCAGCTTCCCAAACATCGGTAACAAATAGAGAACAAAGATCCCCGAACTGGCACATTTACACAATCAACACCACGGGAAGAATCGACTGGAAGACAAGCTTAAACATCTCTCCAACAGAAAATTAAGGTGCTGGAAATTCCGACGGAATGATATCTTCTACGGTTCTGGACCGGCCATTGTGATGGCTTGGACAAACTTCAAATCCTTCGAGTAGTGAGCCGGTAGGTATCGTTTCTTTGGATGGATTTATTGATGGAGTCTTACCAAAATGGAGAAACTTTTCCTTCCCGGTGGCGGATTTGAACAAGTTGCCGGAGGCGAAAAGTTTCCGTGATATACGAGGAGAAGAAAGATGCTAAACGGGAAACTTACTGGCAACCCTGGAATGGGCATACTAAATGGCAGCGACGAGCAATCATCGGAAGGACAAGCAAAAATTATCTGGGGATTAAATAACTGGACTTCAGCTACAAAAGCGTTTTGACATTACGAACATCTTTTTCCAAGGATCACCAAGGAAACAAAATTTTGTGTGAGCCTATACGCTATTGGAGCTTGAGGACCCTTTCAGGGTCGATCATTCTTACTACAGAAGCATTGATCGCTGGACCTGCAAATAACTGATACGGATGTCCATCTCGTACTCTCAATAGACTCAACGAGTTAGTAGCAAGCAGATGGGTTATTCATGGCAGTTAGTAGATTGAAAAACATCGGCTTTTGGGCTATGAATTTCCAAGAGCGATGACAGAAGAAGATTTCCATCAGCAAAACTGGGGTTTACGTGAGCGCTCAGAACATACTTACGTTCTCTGATTTACAGGCAGGATTTGATCCAGAAGTCAATTACTTCATCTGCAGGAGTACAAAACTCCAACAGAAAACCTTCGGCTTAGAGTATTATGCGAGTTATCCAAATGCCAAAAATCGCTCCACCGTAGGCATGAACATAAGCTTCTAAACCCAAAAAAAGAAATATGAAAACTCAAAAAATATAATTCTGGGTCTGGGCTAGCGCTTAATTCGTTTGCTGTGGCAGATTTAGAAGAAACCAGTAGGTGTATTTGCACCTGAAACATTCTTTCAAACTCCCAGGAGTAGAAACAGGCTGTTCTTGAGCTATGGCGTACTTGCTTCCGAACCCTTTTGAGGACACGTTTAATTCAGCGTTGATGCTCGAAGTGATATGGTAGATAATCGGCAACAGAGCAACTTCTGCAGACGAATCCAAGTGATGATTTCAATATGGATCTCAAATAACGGATGTGTGAGTGTTTGGCCGGTTTGTTCCAAGTGATTAATGCTGCAAAAAACGCAGCCGAAAGTGGCGAGAGACCTTGGCCTAAAAGCTGAAGAGATCAATCCGTTTAATAGCTGCAAAGCAAAATTGTCCAGAGATTCTAAAGCTATTTCCATTTGGTACCGAGTATTTGGGGATCTTCCTTATATAATTTTGCAGTAAATGATTCCCCAAGCTTGTTGAAAAATATCTCCAAATCACAGAAGGGAGATCTATGCCGAGGAATCATCGGGCTTTGATCTGATTGCGAAGCAGTGGCTTCCAAAGCAAGCAGAAAAAAATGACGTACGGAGTAGACCAAACTGCTGGAACAGCTGCTTCTTAAATTTAGCGTCAGTCTATTTGACCCAAGGCAATTATCAAAAAGCTACGATGAGGCAAATTTTTGGTTGATCGACAACAAAGAATCTTTTTGGGTACCGACTGGAAGCGGATTTTAGAGCCTATGGATTTCGCATCAATGCTGACAACGTAAAAGAGACCATTTTGCGCTAGACTTTTTGGGTCAGATCCAATGTGGATCCCAAAATGACGATTGATTCCAAAATATGACTGTAGTGATTCAACTTTCAAACCGGGGACTTTCGGTGTCGGTGTACCTTCACTAAAAGTTTAGTCAAACTTGGGATAATTAAGATTATCGGAAAAAAGTTAAGTTTGGTCGACACTATTGTTTCAATGGTGTGGTTAGAACCTTCCCACAATTCACAACCCCAAGACACTACATCTATAAGTCGGACTCAAATCTCCTGCAATTCCAACGCTGCGTGGAAGATATTCAGACCCACAATATACATCGATATGCGCTATGCAGAAGTGTTATTGATTGCCCGCTGAGTTCAGCAGAAGGCTCAGCAAACCTGCCACAGAAACAGGCTGGGTATCTAATCAAGGTCAGGAGCGTGCTAGAAATTGGGGCGGAAGAAAACGGATTGTCCCAAAGAGATGTTCGACTGGTCTGACCAAAGCTCAATAATGACTTGATTAGATGATCGTATCGATGGAGCTAGCTTTCGAATGGAAGAGATGGTATGATATTCAGCGTAGAATAGAAAACTTGGAGAAGCGTTTTCCAGGCGTTCCTAACAGTTGAAGCCTAGGTCGAATTTTGATTCCTTCCAGAGATTACTTGTTTCCCATTACCAATTCAGAATTGATCATAAATCGGAATTTGCACCAAATTAATCCAGGATATTAATCCTTATTTATTTCAAGGGTCAGTTTTTACCTTTGGTGAGATTGACCCTAATTAACCAAAATACCATGTCAAAAAAAAACGTTGCTTTCTTTGCTTTTATAAGCCTTAGCACTTGTTTCTTTATACTCCTGCAGAATGACAGACGGAAGCAAAAACCTGATTGTGGGAAAAAAGTATGGAAATGCCCAGGTCATTTGGAAAATAGTCTGAAAGCACTTAGCGATTTAAAAACGCTTTATCCACATTACCAACGCCGACGGCTCTATGAAATCTGGTGCCAGCAAAGAGGGACGGACCAGTGGATTCTACCCGGAAGCCTTTTGGTATATTGTATGATTATACGGTGAAAAAGTGTTGGGTGATTGGCAGCGTCAAGGGACCGCTGGATTGGAATCAGTCAATTCAATACATACACACGACTTAGGTTTTTGTGTTGTATAAGCTCTTATGGAAATGGGGCTTAGGGACTCACCAAAAATGAAACTTACGATCCTTCTACTTCAAGGAGCTAGCACATTGATAAACGCTTTCGATTCAGAGACGGAGTATTAGATCCTGGGCTTCAAGCCTTGGGAATTCCCTTGTGATCATTGGACAATATTAATGAATTATGAATTGCTCCTCTGCGGCCACAAAATTAGTGGAGATGTACTACCTTCTATGATATCGCTGTAAAACACGCGGACACTACCTTGAAAAACCATTTTCGGGCTGATAACGCAGCTTCATGTCGTGGACTATTTGATACCATCACCAAATGAATATTTGCCCAAAAAACCCATCAGGGGAAAATCCGACGATTCGCATGGGCTGCGCGGGCCAAGCCTGGGGGACGTGTACGGCTACACCTATGATGTAGTCGGAACAACAAGATAAAAGTTATTCTAGCTCAAGCTTGAAAAAAATGCAGAATTTATTCTCCAATCATCCTAAGCCTACCTGAGGAGTTTGTTCCTTACTGGGACTTTGATGCACCAAATGAAGTACGCGATGCCTCAGCAGCCGCGTTTGTAGCTTCAGCCCTTCTCGAGGCTTAGTAAACCTATTCAGATAAAAGCACCCGTTATTTCGATACTGCCTGAGAAATGCTTGCCAGCCATGGAGTAGTCCAGCTTACTAGCCGAGCGGGCACCAATAATAATTTCATTCCTATGCACGATACTGTCATATGCGCAAAAGGAACTGAGATGATTGGCCCGAGTGGCTTATGGGATTATTAATTATTTAGAAGCTTTGCTCCGCTATCAAAAGTTACGCTAAAAAATAATCCTATTAATTTTCCACCATTCCAGAAATGATCAAACCTACTTTAATTTCCCTCCCTATTTCTATTCTTCTTTTCCGCCGAGAAAGTGAAAAATCACGATCAAAATCTGTTGGGATCAGATAGGCTGAGTAAATCAGTATTCGGTAAGCCAACTGGGAGAAAATTGCTGGACCAAATTTTCCAATCGGGAATTACCACTATGGAGAGTTGAGTACAGGTAGATTCCAGTGAAATTCAATGGGTGGATGAATTCTGATGGATTTTACTTTTCGAACGCACCGTTTGTTTTGGACTGAGAATTAGGGTCAAATGAAAGTGAAAAAGCTACCAAGTATTTTCCTATCAAAAAACTCCAAAACCAGTACTAAAGATTCTCGGACCACCTGCATGGTCGATTTATCCCTTGAGCGGATCGATGATTTTGCTGGGGAAAAACGACAAGGTAGCTTTCCGAACTTAGGCCCCTGAAGCGCAGCGTCTGGAAGATGGCGGTTTAAGGGGAGGTACATTGACGAAAGCGGTGGTATCGATTGGCTGGATGAGCGTGTAGACTATCGATCATCAATAAAAGGTACCAGAAGCACATTGGATGAGGACAGCTATCACGAAGGACGATGGCGAAGGGATCATGATCCTTTCATTGTAGGAGCCAGTCGTGGGATCGGCGGAATCGGCGTACCAAAGTAGGCGGAGGAACTTCATGTTTCAAAATTTCATCTCACATTCGAATTGTCTCCACTTGAAAGCTCAGGACTGTTTTTGAGTTGACTTACGCCCTTGGAGTGCTGACGGAGGTACATAATCTAGAGACGAAGCGAAATATCTTTAGATAGAGGGAAGTCAGCTTTTCAAAAATGGAGTTACTCTTAAGCAGATTCTCCATTGCCAAATTCTTACACGGCAGATCACACCTCATGATGGAAATGGGAAAACAAACCTCAGATAGCTAAGGGCCGGTTGGTTCCGCTATTGGGAAGCAAAAATAGATGATTCAAAAATTTTGGGTTTACAAGCCATCGTCGGTCAATCCCAGCCTGATCTTGTTCTCATCAAGAAAAAAAAGAAGTGCTATAAGGACCAGAGTCATCTTGCTGAATCAAGCTAGATCCGAAACCCAAAATCTCTCGTAATTAACGCCAGGGTTTTTTGCTTGGAAAAATCGGAAGAATCACCAGTCCAAAGAGGCCAATGGGGACAAAATTACCTCGTTGCTTTTTTCTAGAGGCCTTGGCAAAAAAAACCATTGAAAAATACTTAATCAATAAAGAAAAAAAGCTTTAGAAATTTGGTACGCAATGCTTCAAAAAAAGCCCCCTTATTTAAAAAAACTTTAAAAACCAAAAACCCTAAACACATTGAATCTGAAACATAGAATTATTGTTACAATCCCCGGGATTCTTGCTTTGTTCAAACCACAGGAGAGGTTTTTTTTTCTTTTTTCCCAAAGGGGGCCCAAAAAAAAAAAAAAATGGGGGAGGATTTTTTTTACCATTTTCTCTCTCT
>Ga0163217_1105745_pt1 | contig 13705 bp, 16 predicted proteins | sample SynspAceP_FD_185933 | JGI IMG/M metagenome (GOLD analysis project Ga0163217, IMG submission 185933) | Saline lake microbial communities from Ace Lake in Antarctica - Synechococcus sp. Ace-P (PacBio error correction) | ecosystem: Environmental > Aquatic > Non-marine Saline and Alkaline > Saline ... | reverse complement strand
CGGGCCTCACCGTTTCGGAGGGGCCGCTGTATGATGATTGGATTCACCCGACAGGCCATGCGACGGACTTCCGCATAGATCCTGCGGCCGGCGCCTTTTGCATGCTTCGTATTTTCCAGCCACCACAACTGGCCCGCCCCGCCTCACCCATGCAAACCCGTCACGGTTTCGCATCATAGGGGCGGCTGGGCCTTTTTGGGGTCATTTCTCCGCTTGGTGCTCAGCGCCTTGCAGGCGTGTTGAAACCGCAATTGCCATCTTCGCAAATCGCAGCTTCAGCGCCGCCCGCAACATTCACATCCGCATCGCCGAACTGATCAGGACGGCTGCATGCACAATCGCATTGCGCACCTGTAGAACAGCCGTTCACAACCGAATGGTTCGGCCCTTTATCGGTATTTAATTGGAACCTGACCCGGAGATTTCAGTTGATCAGCGCGCGGGTTACAAAGAACGGGCTGACCGCTTCAGGCCCTTTTGGCCATATACAGCCGTATCGCAATCGAATTTCAACCAGCCAATACCGATCCTATCAGCACCACCTTGTGCGCTCAAGGCTCGGCGTATCTTTTCGGCATCCAAGCGAATCTCGATCTCCTTGCTGCGCCGCCGCCATGCCCCGAACAAATAAAGGTATCCAACCTTGCGCTTGCGGTCCTTGGGGGCCATATAGGCGTCGGGCGTTGAACGTGCGTTTGTTCCGTCGCCAAAGGCACTTCGGCAGCATATTGCGTCAACACAATTGGCTGGCAAACACCGTATCGGCCGCGCCCGGGAAACTGGCAATCCAGAATCCGCTTCCAGGCTTTCCTACGACCCCTCAGCCAACGTGTGACCAAACCAATCCCCCCGTAACGACCACTTGCGCAATTGCCCTTTTGCCTTTAGTGTAAAAACTATTGGTTTCGGCTATACTTGGCGGGCAAGACCATTATTTCAGTCTCTGGCGTCAGGCGCCGTACGAATTACCGCTTGGACCTTCCACAAGCGGCATATCAAACCGGCGGCCCTTGCGCTCATCAACAACACCGCATCGCCGTCAATCACCGCATCGCGCAGCGGTTGGTAGCCCAGCTTCTCGCCCCCGCAAACGATCCCTCGGTTGTCGGGCGTGGACGTACATTACCGTCGCCCCGCTACGATCGGTTCAAACCAGTCATGCGCCGCCCCGCGCATCGCGGCCATAGCCCCTGTTCTGATGCTCGGGTGCCAGAACCCAGCCCGCTTCGGATGGGATCAAAGTTCATCGCCAGGCCCCGCGAGCGAAGAAGGAAACCCGTCTGCCCCCCACTTACCTTGTGCCCGTTGAATCTGATGCCCCACTGTCCGAATCCGCAATCTGCCATGCCCTGCGTTTGCGCAAAAAAACGCATCCCAACTGCGCGCCCGCGTCCACGGGCTGACTCCGGATATGGGTCACCACTTTTCGGGGTCGCCAAATGTTCGGCAAAACCGCGAAAATCCTCCCGCACGCTACCGCGCAGGGTTACAGAAGATTGTATGATAGTAGGAAATGGCACGGACATGCGACAAGGCGCTCCAGCTCTGGATAAGGATCAGACGCCAGACCGTGCGCAGCGCGTTTTGCCATGAACAGCCAAACCGTCCCAGAATCAAAAACTGCGCCGATCGCAGATCAGAAGCGCCGTTCAGAATTTTACCGCCCGGACCGCAGCCGGGAACACCGAAGCTTAGGTGCTTCGTGATGAACTTGACGCGTCACCGAACGTCTGGATGTTTCGGCAGCGTCAATTCGGGATTTCGATGCCGAATTCTTCTTCGAATTGCCATACCAGCTCTACGGTGTCGGAGGCTGTTCTGCACCCAGATCGGTCGATAACGATGCGTTTTCAACAAACTTATTTCTTCAACCCAGGTGCTCGACAACCAAATTTTCTTAACGCGGGGTCTGCAACGTTCGCTCAACTTAAAAGTCCTTTACTTCCTCTGGGCTGTTGGGCCCTTTTGCGGTTTTGTAATCCGCTAGGCAGATGGGCCAGAAGTGGGCCCCTTATCGAGGGGCGGCCGTTTTCCTTGCTCGCAAGGCGCGGGTCACATCAAGCGCCCGTCTTTAGATATCGTCCGGATAATTCTGCGCACCCTTTAGCATATGATGCGCGCTTCGCAAACGCTTTAGCAAGTTGCTGTTCACAACATGGCCATGCCGCATTCACTGCAAGGTCGCCCCAGTGACGTAAGCCGCCTCAACATGGCCCAGATAAACGAACGGCGCTTGCAATCTCGTTCGGGTCGTTGCCATCCGGCCGCAGGATTTGCCCATGATGCTGATTTCTGCTCGTGCCGGATCGCGTTTATGTCGGTCATCGCAGTTGCGATTAAATCGGCGCCACCGAGTTCACGGTGACCCACGGTCGCACCTCATAAGCCAGCGATTATAGACATTCCCGATCACCCGGCCTTGGAGGCCGCATAATTCGCCGCCCCGGATTCGTGCCCCCACGATTGCGGTGGGAGATAGTTCACAATCCGGCCCCAACGCGCCTTTCACTCATGCTGCGATCACCTTTGCCAGCTGGAACGTCGCGTCAGGTTCACATCCACACAGACCTGCCACTCATCATCCGGACATGCGCTGAGAGGTTATCGCGTGTGATGCGCTGCGTTATCACCCAGATATCCACCGATTCCCTTCGGCCTCTGCCGCTGCTTTCGGCAGGGCCTTGGAACCGCTTTCCATATCCTCAGGTTGCAGGGCAACAACATGCGCGGGCTGCCAAGCTCACGCCAGCGCCTCAAGCGGTTCACCCGGCGTGCCCGGACGCCCGACGCGCGCCCTGCGCATGCAAAAGCCCGTCGAATATCCGCACCAATGCCACCCGAAGCACCCGTTAATTCAGTGGCATTTTTCACCGTCAAATCCCAAACATTACCTATCCTTCTAAAACTACGCTCAAGCCGCTGCTGCCAATTCCGCCGCACACCCACATTGCGCAGACACAGGCGTCTTGTGAATCCGCCGGATCACCCGACAGCGGCCTTGCCGCGCATCTCCAGAACTCGGTCACGCCTTGTTCGACATTCCATTCACGAGAACCGCCAGCGCACGCGGCCGTCACTGATCACCCAGTAATGCGCAATCGGGTGTCAGCGGTGCTACACTCGCTGCAGCCATTCGCCCAGCGGCACGATGGATCAGCAGCTTCACGGCTGCCAAAGCCTTCCGCCATCTCGTCGCCGCAGGCTGCATCAGCGCACAGTGGAACGCGCCGACACGGTTAAGTGGCAGCGGCGCGCTTTGGCGCCCTTGCCTTTGGCCATCGCAATCGCCGCTCCACAGCCGCCACACTGCCCCGAAATTCAGTTCTGCGTCGGATCGTTCTCCGTTCGCAGCTGGGCAGGGACATCGCCCTGCGCCGCCTTCCTTGCGGCCAGCTCCGCTACTCCTCGGCCGTCAGCCCCAGAATGGCACTGCCATCGCCCCTTGCCCACGGGCAAGCCGATTGCATCGCCGCCCGCGGATCCGCAGCGGCGCGGCCGATATCCGCCAGTGTTAAACACCCTTGCCGCACATGGAGCGCGGAATACTCGCCCAGCACTGCCCGCAAACAAACGCCGGCCGGGTCACAGAAATCCCCTCCGCTCCAACGCGCGCTCGCAGCCATTGACGTGAGCATCAGGCGCAGGCTGCGCGGTTTTCGTTTCCAGGGTTAAGTGTGTCAGATATCGCCCTCCCAGGATCAGCCGTGCTCAGCTTTTCGCCAGCGCTCGTCCAACTTCGTCAAGACGGCACGTGCTGCCGGTATAGACCTCTGCCAGATCACGGCCCATGCCGATGGTTTGTGCGCCCTGACCGGGAAATACGAATGCTGTGTCATGTTAGACCTTAAAATGTGCAAAACGGTGTTACGAAGCAGCGCCCTGTCTCACAAGAGCGCACAAAGCCTGCGCGCAGACGGCCATGCCCTGACCGCGCGAGAGAATAGGATTATTAGTGCACGCCTTCGGAGACTCCCATTGCGCCCGATTCAACACCAACAAACAACCTACGGGCAGCGTCACGCCGCGACTTTCCACTGGCTGACCGCCCTTCTGATCTCACGCTGATTCCGCTGGCGTCATCGCCAATGATATGCCCTATTGAACGTCAGAACAGCTGGCGCGCCAGGCATGGGCTCTTTCTCGATGCATTTAAACTCTGGGCGTCACCGTCTTTTTTCGTGGCCCTGTTGCGCATCCTCTGGGCGATCGCCAGACAACCCGGCCCCCTGGCATCCCGCACGCACATCGAGACCTTCAGCCGCCGAAACCGTTACTGGCTGCTCTATGGCTCGTGGTCAAGTGCTGGTGCCCATGTCGGGCTGGGTCCACCAGGCCGCACCACGGTTCGCGCGATCTGGTGCCTTCGGCCAGAAACCTTGCCGCTGGTTGCCCAAATCGACCCCCTCCGCAGCCGCACCGCCGGCCTGACTGGAGGTCTTGGGAAGGTACTGGTCGTCTCGATGCTGCTGCACATCGCGGGGGGCGGTAAACTGCACAAAATCGTCACAGATGCCACCCTGGCGCCGCATTGACTCCCGGGCGCGCGATCTTGCCCCGCTGCGCCTGCGCGCCAAGGCTTTCTGCCACTTGGGGGCCGCTATGGCGCTCTGGGGTTGATTGCCTGTCGGCTGCGGGGGGCATTGGGCCTCTATATTGCCTCGCAAAGCATCGGGCACGTGGCCGCCCGCTGCTCAACTGAGAAGCACCTCTGACTGGACCGTCCCAAGCCGCACCATCACCCTTTGCTGTCACCCAGTTTGGCCAGCACGGTGCAGGGCAGCTTTGCGACTGACGCAGACATCACTTTTCAGCCGGATATTGATCAGTGGGCCCCCTCGGGTGTGTTGTCGAGGTGCGGAAATTAGCCATCCCTCGCTCACACTCGGGTCTGTCACGGATTCAGGCGATAGGGACCGGATTCTTTGATGACCACGCAGGTTGCACGGCCACCTTTCAGGCGCAGCTGATCACCGGGCGTAGACCGGCTTCATGGCGAGGTACTCTGGCCATAAAAGACCGGACTTGTGCCCTCAGCCTGCCCTTCCGCCTTGTTCAACGTGGGTGAAAAGCCAAATGTCGCAGGACAGCTGCGGCGCAGCTTCGGCATTGGCGAAACATGGCCGACGAAAGCGCGCTGGGGTTCGAGGGTGGGCGTGAACGTTGGCGCTGGACGGCTACGCGCCAAAAGCGCAGACTAGACCGGGAATAAAAAGGCGCGCGAGCATACTTTCCGCGGGCCCCATCCGAAAATCGCAGGAAGCTTATTCTGCTTTTCATCGCTTCCAGCGAGATTCATCAGTTACTTCGTGCCCACGTTCGGCGCCAAAGGCAATCAACGTTGAAATCAGACGCAAGCGGCGTGGTGTGGCCATCAATGCCGGCCCATGCCTCTGCCCGCCATCCGGGATGATCGCCCGTTCTTTGTTCAGTTTGGCGTTCCAGAAAACAGATTTTGGTCACATCGTTCATGGTCAGACGGCCGGTGATCTCTCGGCAGTCCTCGTCGCCTGTAAGCTCGATCGCAGGTTGGATGTGAATGTGATCATGTCTCGTCGGCAGCACCGAAGAAATCATCGGGACATGAATGCGCGTCGCGCTTTTTCCCCAGCCGTAAACATGGATTTGTCGGCATTGGAGGAACTTACAGTGCGAATTGGCCGGTGTTTCCTGACTTCAAACATCGATCTCGCCCTCAAAGCCCGAGAACATTGCCTATGTCGTGGAAAAGCCCAAGGTGGTTGTAGGAAAATACAAACCTGGATGTGGCTGGATCCAGTGTGTATTTTTTCAGCAGCCAGCAGCAATGTGAGGCAGTGGCAGGACAGCAGGGCTGCGAGGTCGAGAGATTTCATCGGAGTGCTCCATTTTTTGGGTTTACATTACCCCATCTATATTTGGCGAAATTCTGAGAATTTCTCAATCCGTAAGATCAACATATCGTGCGCGTTTGACCCACGGTGTTTAAAGGTGTAATTGCGCGGCTGACGCAACGTTTCAGTACCAGCTTGCCCGCAGTGCGCATGCACGCAGCAAAACGAACATGTGGCCGGTTGCCATTGCTCAGTAATCTCGGCCAGCGCATGCCGCCTTTCTCCCAAAGGCGATGGTTGCACCCTTTTTCAATTCGGACAACCTGCAAATCGGCAAAGGCGCACCGCTTGACCAGACGGCGTTGCTGCGGGCGCGCTCTTCGCGCACAAACGCACTTCGCCGGCGGGGCCACGTCAACTTCAAACTGATGGGCGGCAAAGGCGGTGCGCAGCCTGCCAGCATGCGCGCAACCAGTCCCGATTGCGACAGAAAGGAGCGCAGCTTGAACAACCATGACTTCGCTTTCCCATGTCGCTTCCGAGGGGCCAGCCAGATAAAGACTTCGAGCCAAATACAATGCCACGGTCGCAACCGCAACGCCATACGCAGCAGCATCTGCGAAGGCATACCAAAACATGAAACCACGCCGTCACCGGCATGCGTTCTCAAATGCGTAATCTGTAATGACAGTCAATAAGCGTCGTCTCCTGATGTATGGTTAATCACATGACGGGAAAACAGGCCAAAAACAGGGGCGCAAGGCGGCATCGCCAGGGCGCTGCGCATTCATACGCAGGGATCCGCCGCCCATGACGCTTGCACCAGCAGCTAAAGGGTTGTATTATCGGCAACTTCCTTTGCCAGATCGGCTTTAACTCGCGCAGACTCTCGTGGACAGGGCCGCCAAAGGTACCTATGGCCCCGTCTATTGAATGCAGCCTTGATAAATAAGTGGAGGCACACATTGCCGCTATATGAGGCATGTCATGATCGCACGCCAGGGACCTTGGTCCAAATACACAAGCGAAGGCCTGATCGAACATTTCGGCCACCGTCCTGACTGACACCGGCGGGGACACTCGTTGGCCGACCGCGAGGTATTCGGGGCGTTCAACGATTGGCCTATAAAAACAACAAGAACGCAAGCCGGCACTATTGCCTTCCTTGCGGCTTCCGATGCACCGGCAAGGCCGCCGTGCAGAGATGAGCGTCTGATGCGACCTGCAGACGATGTCATGCGCGTTACTGACATCAAGATTGGACGCGCACCAAAGAGCTGCCTCCGTCCAGATGCAAAAAACGTGGACGAGCGCCCAGAGCGGCCGTGAACGGCCGTTGTTTTTGAGCAGTTGAAAGGACCACTAACCCATGGGACTAACGGAAACCATTTTCCGCCTTCGCAAAAGTATGCCCCTTCTCGGGCGGACAATGCACGGCGATTGAAGCTACAAAGACACACGTCTGCTGCAACGCTTACATCTCGAGCGTTGCGCAGATCGTGCCGTCCCGTATTCACCGCAAGTTTCTGCGAAAAAGCAGCGTGAAACTTGGCCCGTGCCATCCAAACGCGCCGCTTCTTCGCCCCTGCTGCCCTACGCAGTGCAAATAAGGGCAAATCATGCAAGTTATCCTTCTCCAAGCGCGTTGCCAAATGCGGCCAGATGGGCGGACGTCGTCGACGTCAATCCGGATTCGCACGCAACTACTGTGCCCCGAAAAAAGCGCTGTAACGGCTTCCCAAAAAGCCAAACATCCAGGGCTTTCGAGGGCAGGAAAGCACAAGCTTGAGCGTCCAGAACTTCGAGAACAAAGAACGAAGCCGAAGCAATGGCTGCCAAAGCTCAACGGCCAGCAGTCTTGTTGTGATTGCGCTCCGCCCTCGACTCTGCGTGCGCTGTTACGAGTTCGGTCACACCCGTGACGGCGCCGAGCCTCCACTGCCGAAGGCTTCACGTTGACCGCAGCAGGTTGATTCTGACAGCACCATCCAAATATCCTGGGCATCCACGCGGTACAGGGTCATCCTGCACCGAGGTTGAAGCCGACAATCGAGTTTGAACGTAGCCCGTTTCCCCCGAAGACGCCGGAACTGCAAGCCGCAGGCAAATCAATTCAGGAATGGCAGCGGAAGAAGAAGCCGCAGCACGCGGGATTTCGAGGATTTCCGAAGCTTGTTTGCGACATCGGTCTGCAGCAGCAGCGAAGAAGACTTACGACGCTGGCCTGCATTCCAAAGACTAAACTGTCGCTCTCCATGATGGTTGAAACGCGCGCAGTCCTCTGCGCGGTGCGTTTTGGGTTTCTACCTGCGCCGCCCCGGTCAATCAAATCCGATACATACGGCAACCTTTGCCACAGATTTACGCGCCTTCTTGCCGTAGCATAAACCCTTTCCCACTGATGCGGAATTTGAACAATCCGACTGCCTTAATGCCATTTCTGAACCGGCCGCCCTCTTGCTGACGGGCGCTGTGCTGCCCTTGCTTGGCTGGCTCCACCCCGAAACCGAAGCCCATGGCAAACCCAGCCCGATCAGGCTTTCCTCAAACATCCCCTGCACCGCGAACGAGACATGGCCCTGCGCGCTCTATCAACCAACTGGCGGACCAATACAAAGTGCCCGCACCTCGTGCACCGCCTCGCCATCCGCGAGAGCACCCACAACCCCGCGCCCGCAATGGACCCTACTATGGCCTGCTGCAAATCTGCCGCAACTGACGCAGGCATGGGAATTTACCGGGCGCACCCAATGATCTGCTGACGCAGGACACAAACCTGAAATAATGCGGTGAAAATATCTGCGCCGGCGCGTGCGTGGTATCGGACGGCAGTTCAAATTACGGCTGTTGAAAGTGGTATTAGCGGCTTTTTCGGGCCAAGCGGGCGCGGCCTTTCTGGTCGAGACCGGCCTTGAGAAATGCTGGGAACCCCCTTACCCCGCAACGCAAAAGGGCCACCCAATAGCGTCCCTTCGCATATCGACAGATGCTAGAGCTTTTACTCTTCGTCCAAGCGCCTCGATTGCCTTTTGCAGACTTCGTCCTTGGAGACTTCTTGTCGGGTTCACAGTGGCCCTGTGGGAACACATAATCCACAACTTGTCTTCAAATGATCGTGGCGCGCCATCTGCTGCTTGCATCGTGTTGGTTTGGTTCTGCAACAAACTCAAAGAAACTGGTGCGTCCTGACCAGTGGTACTGACCGCCGCGTTCATGATCGCTTGCGTCATCTCGGCATCGGTCACACTGCACTTCGGCGTTCTGACCCAGCTCTGCCAACAGCAGGACCCAGACGCACGGCGGCGCGCGGCCAGTTTTTTGTGCTCGGTCCGTGGTCTCGATTCGGGGTGACTCGTGGCCTTCACATCAAGGGTTGTCCTCATTGCCACAGCTCGGTGGGCAATCTGGCCCGACGCTTCCGCGTCCAGTAAGGACGGCGGCAGATCGAAATCGACCATTTGTCCAGCGCCGTCGAGCAGACCACCGCTTTCTGATGGCGGCGATGCACCGACATATTCCGGCGTTCCCAGACGCTCGCCAACATTCTGCACTTTCAGCCGCAGCCAGAATTCCTCGGCGCCGAACTTTGCCCGCCTCTCGTCGTTGATCTCGGCGGCAACAGGCTTCCCCATTCACCTCTTTGATGGTGCAGGTGACCCGGCTTCCTTGCCCGCCAGATGCGCGGACCTGTATTTCGTCAGGGAAGCTTCACCGGTGACGCTTTAAACTTCTTCGGCTTTCCACGACCGACCAGGCTGCTCTTCAAACCCCGACATGAAACGAGTTGGGAGCCAGACCAGCGGATAATCTCGAAAGAGCGCCCTCGAAGGGCTCACCTCGGGCTTGGCCGAGGAAATCCCTCACAACCTGATCGCCGTCTATTGGCCTGAGCCTTTTTCTTGCGGGCTTTGAATCCTGAGCGGTTTGCGGCCAGTGACGCCAGCGCTGTTCGTCGATCGACGCCTCGTCTGCCTTCCACACATCTTCTCGAGGCTTTGATTTTCGGTCAGATCAACTTCGAATCCGCGGGCAGGTTTTTCGGATAGGGCCATCGCGACCTCGACTTCGTCGCCTTTCTTTCAGTCATCATTGGTCATTTTCACGGTGGGCTGCATCGCGGACGGTTCGGCCGGTCGACTCGAAAAGTGTCGTTCATCGCACATCGATGGCTTTCCTGCATCGCTTCGCCCAAAACCTTTCGGGCAAAACTGCTTTTTGAGCAGACGCCATCGGCACGTTTGCCTTTGCGGGAACCCTCTCATCTCGACTGTCGTGACTGGGCTTCTTTTCAGCTTCCTCATTCACCTTTGTATCCAGATCTGGCTTGTGAGGGGTGATGGTTTAGCCGCGTTTCAGACCTTTTCGTTAGCGTCTCTTTGACCTTGGCATGTGTGCTCCATAGCGTTATTGGCCACGTTTTACGTGCGACGAAAAAAGGAAAAAATTTGTTGTTCTTCTAGGGGCGGGACCGCCTGCGTGCCAAGCACGTTTTCATCCAGGCTCAACCGAAAAGCTCTCAGGACATGCCCAAGGCTTCTTTTGTACATGTCCAATACCGCCTCTTCTTTCGCGATTGGTTCGTTTCGGGCTCGCGCTTTGCGCAGGGCAATAATTTGCGGCAAAATTTTTTTGGTGTCAATTAACCCGCGCCCTTTGGCTTCGGCATTCACTTCTTTTTGCTGCTCGGCGAGGTCCTTCTTCTCGGGCGTCAGCGCTCCGAATCCGCTCCACGAACTGGCGCAGCTCGGTGGCAGTGACCTTTTAATTGGCATCGCCAATTCCGTATCCTCGGCAGAGACTGGATTGACGTGCTGTAATCGCCTCATGGGCTTCCTATATACTGCTCGCGTTAGGTGCGGGGCCGGGGGGCGTCGGGGCTGTTGGAGGCGCCTTGGCTTTACGCGCCCGTAAATGCACCTGCAGGTGCTCTGCCGCGCGGCCGGATTATCCTATTGCTGATGTCTATTGGAACCACATGATCCCTCTATTCGTTCGACGTGCTCATCTGGGGGGGCACTGCAGTATGTTCCCTACTCGGGTTGGCAGGGGTTGATGTATTTGGGGGGGGGCATAGTGCGCGTCAGCCCGCCCAAACGGGCGGGCCCCTTGTGACGCAGCCAAGGCGGACGAATTGAAACAAAGTGGTTCCCTCTTAATCTGAGTGCACTTCTATTTTATCGGTTGAAGATCGGCTTGATGATTGTGATTAATCGGGATTTTTCTGGGCCTGATTCTTGCCGGTAATACACTCTCTTCCTACGCTTCTGGACAGTGCACCGGGCTGATGTAGATTGTGCCTCATGGTATCAGACAACTTCACCCCCGTTATTATGTTGCCCGCAAACTCTCGCCTGGATTTGATGGCAGCCTATAAGGCGGCGGCAGATTCACACGCTATCTTGTGCAACCGCCCGGACGAGGAAGTGCCGCCTGCTTTGGCGCGCAGCATTGAAGCTGCCGCAAGGGCTGCGGGACTTGAATTTGGCCCTTGCGCAACCTTTTGACGCATGCCACGATGACGCGACGAGGTTATCTCGTCGTACAACCGCGAAATAGGCCTGGACCCAAGATGGTGTCACACTGGCCTATTGTGCCTTCCGGCACCAGCTCTTGCATTGGCATGGCTTTGGGGCAGCCTGGCGCGCACATCTGCCGATGGACATTCTGTCAGCGCGCAATCCGCCGGCTATCATATTGAAAATATGCGCGGTTAATCTGGAACAGCACGCGCCCTTGAAGGGCAGGCTCCACTTACCATCCCGCTTGGTTCAAATGGCCTCACAGGGCAATCCCTTGTCCACAGGTGCTTGCTCCCATTCGCTCTTGTTCCTCCATCTCCGCGCAGGTTTGGCAATCGTCCCAGATTTCCGAAAATATCAACATCCGACAGGACGTGGAATAATCCGGCGCACGGGGCCCGCTTGGGCCGCGCGCCGGTTCCTGCTGCACCAACGGTGCTGCCGTTTTACATCCGGGGCAGGTCCAGCCACGTCACGGTCTGACGCACGGGCGACCGCCGGCTTCCGGTTGGCATAGGTCTTGCTGCTTCAACCGGAGCAGCGCACGCTTGCCGTCGATCTGGCCCAAAAGTGCCACGCTGATCGCGTGCCGTTCGTGTCCAGCACCAGCGGTGCCGCCATACTGGACAGAATCAGATCCATAGCACATCCCCACACCGCCAGCGCCGATCACCTTTGCAAACGGCAGGCTTCAAAACGCCGTCAGGTGCGATTGTCGCTCACGCTCGCAGACCCAGCACATTTTCAGCCACGCCAAATTTAGGCACGCCCCTGCGCCAGGGCACTCTCGCCCATCCTTCTCTGCGCCTCAAAAGCGGCGGACAGGGGTCTGGGCACAATCAAAGCAGCATCTTGCGGCCCAGCGCACCGCTGCCAGATCCCAGCGTCACACTCGAATCAGCTGATGGACGGCGCATCCAGCGGCCAGCTTGCGCCATTGACGTGGCTCGTTGCCCAAACACCAAGCGGTATACCGTGCAACAAGATCACGGTCCGCCGCTTTCTCGGCAGTATTGGCCAGCACCACTCAACACACGGCCATCTACAACAAGCGCGAAGCAAAGGGCGCATCTGTTGCGTTATGCCGGCGCGCCCGCCTCGCTTCGGGCAGCCGACTGTCACCCTGCCAACTCGTTGCTTGCTGGATCAGTCCCGTCAACCACCGAGTCCAGCACCACCGCTGCACCCGTGTTCCCGGGCCATCCATCAACAGCACAGCGAAGACCCGTTGAAACATTTCTTGCGATATTCCTGACGCAATGATTGTTTTGGGGTTCAACGCCAAAGAACAACGCAAGCGCCGCCCATCAGGACGCCGTCGGCCCTGCTTTTGGCCGCCGTCAGTCGCAGCGGCACGCAGCCAAAACGACATCGCGGCGCGCGGCCTGTTGCGTCGGGCTCGTGCGCGCCTTGCCGCTGCAACCAGTGATTGCATATCCGTACGCTCCGCGTCATTTGGCACCCATTGTCCTTGGTATCAGCGCCCTGCGGTTCATTCCGCACGGGTGCCATAGCCCCTCTGCGGATCACCCGTTATTTCGGGGTCCTCTTTCACAAAGTTTCGTATAGAGGATGGTTTCACCAGCACTTGTAACCGACGATGATACCGGCAAACATCTATGCCCTTTTTCAAGCAGAAACACCCCGGCATCAGACGCAACTTCAAAGCTGCCACCGACTTCTGTGCGCAACATAGCTGATCTCACCGTCCAGCGCGGATAATCTCGCGGCAGTTCGCCAGGGCCAGGGCCTGCCAACCCTCGCATTTTCACCGTTGCCAGACGGGCGAACTTCCGAAAACGAAGATTGATGGCCATCAAACCGAATGCCGCCTTGCCGTTATCGGTAAAATGCAATATCAACTCCTCGTCGTGGCCGCGAACGGCGATGCTTCAGCACCGGCCATCGGGCGCTACATATTATTTTGATCGCATTTTGTCACAATATTGACATGAAACACCTGGGCCCAGACGCGGTCACCATCAGTGACCAGTTGCACCCCTTCGGCATGCGCGGTATTGCGGCGGAATGTCCGCTTGCGCGCGAAACTCGCTTGCCGCGCGTTGTCACGGGGCCGTTCGATCACAGTTTCATTGCAGGTTTGGGTCTTGCTGGCACAATTCAGCGAGGACCCTATTATCGGGGCCCGTTCTCCCAAAGCACCGGACAGATTCCAAGCAGATCATCCAAAGGGGCAGCCGGGCGTTTTCCAGGCGGGATTTTGGTCTTCGGAAATGGATTTTTGGATAGGGCATTTAAGGCGGGTCTTTCTCCGCCGCCCAACCTTCCCAAGCCCCTTTTCCCATAAATTCTCCGGCGGGCAGGGGGGGGATAAAAAAAAAAATTTTTTTTTTTCCCCTCCCTTTTTCCTTTCCT
>Ga0163217_1026970_pt1 | contig 13705 bp, 18 predicted proteins | sample SynspAceP_FD_185933 | JGI IMG/M metagenome (GOLD analysis project Ga0163217, IMG submission 185933) | Saline lake microbial communities from Ace Lake in Antarctica - Synechococcus sp. Ace-P (PacBio error correction) | ecosystem: Environmental > Aquatic > Non-marine Saline and Alkaline > Saline ... | reverse complement strand
CGTGGCAGCCAAAGTCGCGTCCAGGAACACGGGCCGTCGAGCTGTTGTTCTGCAATTCTGCTTGGCGTGACCTGATCGCGCCACCCCTTTATGCCGCGCAACGGCTTCCTTCATTCACGGCCAACCTCGCAGTTTCCCGCGGCCAAACTGTCCCGCAGTTCGGTTTTCCGGCGGCCACAGGGGCAATTCTCTGGCCTTGAAAAGCTTGAACTTTCGCCCCGTCTCGATATCGATCACTGACGGTTGATCTGCTTTCGGCGGTTTGCCACCGGCGCAATGGCCGAAGCGTCTGTACACCGTCGAGGTTGTCTGATGACAGCTGCGAAAAAATACCCTTTGTCATAAAGCACGGCAGCAGCGAGGCGTAATCAGCCTGAGCGGCAGGCCCAAGCAACTCCTGGGTCGTGGGATCAGCGTCTCGCGTTTCCTTCGCGCAGCAGTGACCCGCTGAGACCGTTTCGTAAAGATCGGAGGCCTTTGTCGATGGCCCGTGATATCAAGCGTTCGCGGCAAAACCAGCCGTGTATCCTCCCCAGACCAAAGCCGCCGCAGGCCCGTGGGGGCGCGCAGAAACGGCTTTAAAAATTGTCTGATAAAAAAACTGCGCCATGCGGGTCCCTGTACTCATTGGTAATACGGACGTGTCGATTGGGTGAGACTTAGAGCGCGCGACCGCAACGTCAGAAAACGAGTTTGTATTAACTTATGCATAACGGGAAACCGCCTGCTTTCGGCAAAACAGTCTGTTGGGCAATCAGGATGTGAACGCAAAACGCGCCGGATTGCGTCATTCCACGGCATGAACAGCGGGAAACTTTTTGCCGTTGATGGCCGGTGGGCCTGATACGCAAAACGCCCGCCAAGCTGAAACTTGGCGGGCTTGTTCTGGGTCGACACGGGGCCCGTGGCCTGTGATCAGGCCGATTTTCGCGAGGTTGCGCAGCACGTAATGCAGAACGGCCCCGTGTGATGTATTCGATCTCGATTCGCACGGTATCGATGCGGCACTTGTCATTGATCTCTTTGACCGGCAACGGTTGCCCCATGGTGATGTGCACGGCACTTCTTGCAGTTGGCTTGATGGTGTCGAGACCCGCTTGATTGATACGGTTTCTTTCGCCTGTCAGACCAGGTTTTGCGGGTGTCACCGTTGGTGAATTCGAACGGGTGACACCCATGCCAACAAGGGTTTCGAACCGGTGAATACGTCTCAAAGTTTCTTCTGCGATTAACAGCTTTGACGCCCGCAGAGCCGGCCCTTGGCCGCCCAGTCACGTGACGAACCTGCGCACGTATTGCTCCGCCCACCGGAGATCACCAGCGGTCCGGCCGTTTTCTGATGCGCCACGCTGCCATCAGAAGATCGACGTTCTGTTCGCCTCGGGGCCTTGGTTATAAACCGCCCTCGGACGCCATCCAGCATTTCGTCTTGATCCGGATTTGGGCAAAAGTGCGCGCATTCATGACTTCGTGGTTACCACGGGACGGCTGCCGTACGAGTTGAATTCACGCACGGGGCAACCTGACGTTCAACAGATACTGACGCAGTGTGGTTTCCTTTGAAGGAACCAGCAGGCTAGGATGTGGTCGGTTGTGATCTGAATAACCAGAACGGGCCAGGAACTTGTGTTTTTCGATGTTTGTAATCACGCCCGGCTCTGCGCGACCATGCCTTGGAAGTACGGCGGGTTTCTGAACATCAGGTCGATTGCGGTGGCCAGTCATAGGTCTTGGCGTCGGTGGTTTCGACGTGATGTCCACTTGTTCATAGATACGTGTGTAACGGACTGTCGGCATATTTTTCCTTGGACGCTGCGCGGGTCCGGTCTGCTCGACAGATATCAAGCGGACTTCCTTGGGAACGTCGGCCAGATGTCTTTCAGAAAGACATCGTTCCCGTCTTGATTCCTGACCCAAAGGGCGCACTTGCCAGATTCGACGTTCATGGTCACGACCAGCGCATAGGGCCACAACCAAGGAGAGGCGCGCCAGATTTAGTTGGCACGATACGTCAGGCGAAATCCGGCCTTCGATTTCGGTTTGCCCGACAGGACCGACGTCCGCCGATTCAGGTCGTTAACGTTAATCGCCTTGCTGAATCGGAGCCTCAAGCGGACCGGAGTTCCCGATTACAGTGGATGCAACCATAGCCGACAGGTTAAAGCCCGATCGCATTCCAGATCTTCTTGGAGGTTTGCGGCCTCAGGTAGGGGACAAACTTGGCTACCAGGGGGCAAGCCGAATGTTTTTGACCCAGGCTGCGGGTCAGACCCAAAGCGCGGGCCTTGCGTGCAACTCAGACCGGCACCGATTCATCACATAGGGGTTGGAGGTGTTGGTACACGATGTGATCCGACGCGATGTCACGGATGGACCGTCATGCAACTGATAGTTGCCATCCTCGGTCTGAACATAACGCGTTGTGGTTACCTCGTCCCCGGGGATTGTCGCGAGCGTTCGGCTGCCCCTCGGCCTTCCCAACGGATTCCGATTGGCAGAAGGTGTCTTTGGCCTCGGCGGCACCGCCTTTGAGTATTCTGCAAATTGCCGTGTTGTGCCGACGTGAGTGCAATGTAGTCTTGTGGGCGTTTCGGGCCCGGGAAATCGCAGGTACGTGTGCAATCCAGGCGGACAGGCGTGGTCGGTTGTAGATGGAGCGCATAGCTTCGTCACGCCAAGGGCCGTTTTCCTTGGCATATGCTTCGAACCAGCGCAATTGCGTCTTCGTCGCGGCCGGTTGTCCGCATGTAGCGCAGGTTTCGCTCGGATCGGGAAGAAGCCACAGGTCCCGGCCGTATTGGGGCCTGTTGGCAAGAGTGGGCACGTCGGCAATGCAGCGTATCAAAGGCCAGCGCCCGTAGAATTCGACGAATTTGCTTACTACGCCTTTTTTGCGCAGTTTCAACGACCTTCTAGCACCAGTCGGTCCCGGTTGGTGCCTTCCATCTGGCACCGGTCAGCTCGAACCGAAACTTCTGAATCAGCATTCGAGATCGGCTGCCCAGCACTCTCGCGCCTCGCGCTTCGGATACGCCAACCACCCCAGCCCAACCCACTGGCCATGCCGTTAAACCCATGGGTGGGTGGCGTCCCCGGTCACTACAACGCTGCTCATCGGGGTATGCGATTCGACGCCGTCCTTGGTCCGTGTCGCGTCCAGCCACTGTTTGCGGACAGATTATCCAAGGCTTCAACCTCGGTGGCAGAATGGGCTCTGTGCCTGGGGGACACACGCGGGGACACGCTCTTCGCCTTAAACGCTTTTTGACCCCATTTCAGGAAGGTATTAGCGTCAATGTTGCGTTCATATTCGCGGTCGACGTTCATCTGGAACGCGCGGTGGGTTGCCCAAACTTCGTCGATCAGTAACCGAGGTGGTCAATAACCAGATCAACAGGGTTCGGCGGGTTGATTTGTCGGCGTTCGGCCGCCAGGCCACCAGCCGTTCGCGCATCGCAGCAAGGTCAACAACCGCCAGGCACGCCGGTGAAATCTGCATCAGCACGCGGGCGGGACGATACGCGATCTTCGTCGCGGGTTCTGACCGCCTTGGCACCCCATTGGCAAACGCCTTGATTGTCGTCGACGGTGACGTTTTGCCATCCTCGAAAACGCAGCATGTTTTTCCCAGAACACCTTAAGCCGGGCTGGCAGTTCGGAAATCACCCAGACGCTTCCTGCGCTTGCAGGAATCGAAATAATTAAGCGATGGATTGGCTGCCCGCAGGAAATTGTTTTGCGGGTTTGGCGGTACTGTCTGGCCCAACGATAATGGTCATGGATGGCTCCCTTTATGGGTTTAAAAAAGGTCAGGTGACTTGGGGTCTAAATGCCTATTGCGCAGGTCGTTCAACTGCAAACACGCGTTTCGAAACCGCTTTTGTATACGTTGTGACGGAGTATGGCATTTTCAATTGCACCCTAACGTTCAATGGCCTCAACAAAGGTGTTGGTGGTAATTGCAATACGCCCGTCTACGAATTGAACATCCAAACCGAAGTACCCTGCGATGTCCCGCCTGCTCACGTCCACTCATTGTTACCAGCTTGCTGTCCGTGCACCTGCTTTTTGCACAAGACCCGTCCTGTCCGTTGGTCGAAACTCTTTACGTCGCAGGGGTGCCATTCCTTGCCCACCGCGCGAGCTGTTCGCGGCGGGGCTTTCCGAACGGGAGGACGTGATCGCGCTGGCGTTTCATGTGGGACTATTGGTATTCATTGGCTGGAAAGAACACGTTCGTGCGCCTGCGCCGCGAACGGAACGTGCCTACGCAGATAACAGGGGGACGCACATCTATCTTACGCCGAGATGTTGTGAACGGCAAGACAGATTGTTGTCGGAGCAGCGGCTTGAACTGATGGATGGCCATTAAACAAGCTAAGTTCGATGCCCAAGTTGATGAGGATGACGTGACGGCGACATGCTGGTATCAAAGCCACACTCTGTCCGCCGCGGCGGGTCCATGTGACGTGTTTTTGCTGCGGTACACCCCATCGCTGGCGACGCAGGGTCAACGCGGCGAAACGCAGGCCATCGTTCGAGAACGCATATATGGTCTGCAGGCTGCAGGCACTTGATCAATGGGAGTGGGGGCAGGCCACCGCTTTGTCCTCACGGCAACCGTCACCGGAGTGACATTGCCGAGGTTGTTCTAGTCAAGCGCAGCAATGCCGGAGAGATCGTCGCTGGCGGCGCGCATCAGGTAAAAGACGCGCGACCGCCGGTAGATATCGTTAAATTGGATTTACTTGCCCCGATTGCGCAGCGCCGATGGACCCAAAACCATTGTCGGATTCCGCCTCTACACGCGCCGTCAGGCTGTCATGTTCAATTGGCTTGCGTTCATCGTAGCCGGCGTCGCTGTGCGGCACCGAGCCTCAGAACGGTCTCGAACGACACGCATCCGGTTGGCGAAATGCCCGTTAAAACGGGATCAGCCAAGCTTTCATAGCGTTAGCGCAAGCTCGGCGGAGAGAGCGCGGTGTTTGCGGGCACGCCCGAAAATCCAGGCATCCGCGCGCACCCAAATACATGCTGATCGAACAACAGCACAACTGCCTCCCCCTTTAGATGACGCACAAAACCGGCGGTACCGCGGCGCCCTTGGGGAAAACCGGACCGCCGATGCTTCCATCGTTGGACGTAGTGCGATTGAAGGTAGGGGTTTTTTATATTTTCGATAGGGCCGCCAACGTCATTTACCCCCGCGCCACAAGAACAAGCGCGGGCGGTCGCCTCGGAGTTACCGTAGTGGCCGGTCACGAGAAGACGGGCTTGGCCGAGTTTTAGCGGCCCGCCTCCAAGCGCATTGAAGCCTGGCCGATCGGTGTGTTTTTAGCATCGCTTAGGGAGTCAAGCGCGAGTAGTTTTCTATGAAGCTTGCGCCCGACATTATTCAGACATTTTTGAAGCAATCTCTTCACGTCCTCTTGGACCGTCGCGGCCAGAATCATGGCAGGTTTTTTAGCGCACGCGCCCTTATATCCCGCCCCGGCCCGATAACGGCTGAAACAATCCAACCAACGAAAGCCAACCGCGCCTCATTAGGCGGCAACAAGGCTAAACGGATGACACAACTATAAACGGATTGGTTACATAGTGGACCAATGCCCGTTTAACCCGGAAACATTTGAGCGTACTTAGGGACTGGCCATGCGCCGTCTGCCTGCAAGGAAAAGCGCCCCAAAGGGGCGGGGCTGCCGTTATTACGTGCAGGGCACCCGGCGCAACAAGCGAGTTTTCACCGGCAGGCAATGCGTCACCGTACGATTTTGGGATATTGTTCTCGCAGTAATTTTGTGTAATATACCAATAATCGGTGCCTGGGTATGGAGCTGACCTTAGTAGTGGACGCATAAAGCTGTGCGCGTAAGGAGTGTTGTTTGTGCCCGCGCCACCCTCACGCCTCTGCGCCGCATCGCTGTTAACGAAGCAACCGCCAGCTTCAGACTCAGCGCGTGTCTCCTAATTTGGTGGGGTCACTGAATGGACTCGCTTGACTCTAGAGACACATCGCCTGGCCGAGGTATTTATGAACGTTTCCCATGACGAAGGAATATGTGCCAGGATGGCTCAAGAGGCCGCGCGCGTCGTTTAATATTGTACGTCTGCTACCCATGATAGAGTTCGTCCCATATCTTAATGCGGTGGTGAAGAAGCCGGGGGCTTAGTAAGGAGCGCCTGTCGTAATTATATTTGGTTTTAAGTTTGTCTTGCCAGACTCGACTCTTTTTTGACTTTTAGTTGCGCGTCCGCCAGTAGGCACTGGTGATTAATGTGCACGGTGCAACGGTTAGCTGATATCGGTCGTCCGGCGGGTCAGGCGGACTGTCCTTGGTGAGTAACGACGTAAATAGTTTTGTGATTTCTTTTCGATGTGAGGTGGCTCGCGTCTTCGGATTAATCACTGATACATTGTGCTTTGGCGAAGCACCGTTATTACCGGAGTCTCCGCGCGCAAAGTCGTCTGTCGAATCTGGAGATCATGCGCCAATGACCTGGTATGTAGCGCAGAAACAACACGTCATACTCAACTCGCGTCTTGACATTATCACATGTGAGAATGTGTAAGTTAGAAAATCGCGCAAGAATCTGGACCATAGGATGTATAGGACGCAGTATGTACGCACATCATGTAGAACGCGCGCATAGAGCTAAACTGTATATGGGTGTTGTAATTTGCGCAATCCTTATTTAATTTCTCAGAGAAAATAGCGCTATGCGCAATCTCTTGTCGCTCCACGATTTCTGACAGTTCAGCTGATCAGTAGCTTCGTATGTCTCATTGCTTGCCATGATTCAATCTTGTGATAATAACGCGCGTGGTAAGAGAGTCTGTACTCTCGTATACATTGTTCGTTAGTGTAGCTTCGAAAGGTATGGTAGCGTTTTCTACCTCTCGATCTCGTCTCTGTCATGTCTTATGCGCTATGCTAATTGACCATATGTACATTCTAGTCCATTTACATCTCTACTCATAATCTCCCGATTTTTGGTATAGAGTCCTTGCATTCCTTCGCTCTTGTCCATACCTTCCACTCGCTGTTCCTGTTTGCATCGTAAAGGCTTCTGTGGCGTTCCTTCGTGCGGCTATGGTAGCGTCTGGACAACGTGTGTCAGTGAGCACAGCAAAGCATCGACTGAGACTTTTTTTCTCAGAGCATTTAATCCGCTGAATTTGTTTCTATTTGTGGTTAAGTTGCCAGACGTTTTATGTGGACTGGATAGTTTTATATTGCCTATCTGTGTAACAGCAGTATTTTTTTTACGATCACGGTAGCTTCACATATGATACTCTGCTCTCTCTCGACAATTGCGTAAATTCGATGAGCGTCGAAGTGTTAAATCGTAGTTGTTCCGGAACTCGATAGCGCACGACAAAATCTACTCTGGCAGGTGATATGACGAAATGTGTGATCGTGCTCCGTGCCACGTGGGCCGTAACGTTTTCCATCGCAGGGATTACGCGCCCATGCAGGATCTTGTCGGTCTCAGCCCCCGGGTGTTATTGGGGTTGCTCAGTCAATACGCGGAGGTTCTTTGATTATGCGGTGTACTTAGCCGGAAGTAAGCCGCTTCTGGCCCCCTGAAAAGAACTTCTCACCTAATCTCAAGTGAAGCTTCGAGTTTGCTTGCCAATGGCGTTACTTCGGTCGCGCGTTCTCAATCTCGTGCTTGGCCGCTCGCATTCTACGCCGGGCTCTGGTTCTCTCATTAAAGAACGACGGTTTGGGCAGTCGGAGTTGTGGTCTCTTTATTTTACTTGTGGGAATTCGTTTGGCCGGTAAGTGTGGAATGAATATCTGACGAGTGGATGAACCTGGAATAAACTCACCGACGCTCGTTTGGGTTTCTCGTCAGGCGAGGTCTTTCGCAGACCGTGGCTTCTTCCTCAAAACTCGCTCGGTAATCGAATATAACGCAGTAACGTGAATTCGTGACCTCCGACGCTGCCGAGGAGATAGGGCACCTCTCGGATTAGGGGAGGAGATTGCGCTCTCGATTCTCGGACTCTGGCTGGTTGTTTACATGAGGGCGTATTTGTGAATCATGTTATTGCTCGGTTGCCATCTCTGGCATTATAGACAGACGTGCCGAACTACAAGGATAGTCGCAGCGTGTTAACTTGATCTTGGATGGTATCTCGTGCTGTGTGGGGCCGTGTGGGCTTATCGCCTCTCGTACCGCCGCTAGCGTATTCTTATTTAGTTCCAGTTGCCGCAGATTTCAGCAGCGTCCCGAAGCAAGCTAAGCTGACCTCCAAATGTCATCAATCGGAATATCGCGGCACCCGTGCTTAGCTTGTCAATCGTCTAATTGGCAAAGTTGTACTCTGATAGAAATAATCGTGCAGAAACGGAATGGTCATCCGTGGTGCTACGGCCACCCGGGCCTCTTCAGTGGTAATAAAAGACCTGTACATTTTTGTTGCCAGGGTGTGAACGGTTGTGGCATGAATGTCGTCAGTTAACATCATTGATTTCTAGGGTCGTAATACGGCTTGTCTCTGTTTTTTGTTGAATATTGTTGTCTTATTTTATCTACTCGGACCATCGAATCAAACTCGGACAATTAAATGGTTGGTTCTCTCTCTCATAACTTCGCTCTTCTCAAAGCGTTATTCCGCGTCGGTGGTTAGTATTTTTCTCCCTACAGGTGTTCCTTGGCCAATGCGCAGGTCGAGTAGCGCCTCGATCACGTACGCAGATTGTTACTTGTGCTCTCGTATTGTTCGAGGGGACCATGATCGAAACCATCTCGAAGTTGCCTTGGGGAATATAAATGATCATGTTATGGTCGATCCTTTGTTTTGGGGTGTTTTGATGTAGCCGCGGGATAGACCGCGGGGGGTAAAGAACAAGTCTGAACCCCTATAACGCCATTTCTAGATCAAAGCGCGCCTTGATCCTTAGGCCTCCGCGGAGTTTACCGCCAAAATGAAGAAGCGGTCAGATTTAATCGCTTTCCGGGCCTGGCAGTTTTTGTGCGGCGGGCAAAGGGTTTGCCATAGATTGCAAGAACTGCTACCATTGGGGGAATCGTTAGAAATGTCTTGATACGTTCTCGTTTAAGCCCCGCTTACAATCGCGGGCCCAAGCGGCGCGGTGCCATTCGATGTTCAAAACCGGCGGTGTCGTCCCCAGCATTGCATATGGCCCACCGACCATACCTGCGAGGGAACGCAAGCATACAGCCGCTACGTCCAGTACAAATATTCTACCTGCGCGATCCAAAGTGATATGGTGCGCGTCGCGGAGAACGTGACTGGCACAGTTAGGAAGGCGCAAAGGAAAACGCTTTTGTTTCCATCAGGCATGCAAGCGCTGGCACGCTGCGTTTTCGGAACGGTGCTAATGGTGGGCCGCGTATGGGGTACAAAAGCCAGATCTATTGTGGGCACAACAAGATGGATACGGGACTTCTGCACCGCCGTGACATTTGAAGTACGCGAGGATCGAAGCCTCGGATACTGATTGCATTAAAGAGAATTGGCGCCGAGCTCAAGCCAAAACACTCGCATTTTGATTGAGGACACCGTCGAATCCTTGCTCGTGTAGGTTTTGACATCCAGGCCGCCGCTGAGCGGTCACGCCGTCGGCGGGTTGCTTGGTGTCGATAGCACCGCCGCAACGCCGGTATTGCAACAGCCGCTGCGCCAGGCGCTTGATATCGTAATGCACTCGGCCACCAAAGGGATTCAACGCGACACTCGGACGTTTGGCTGGGTTATTGGCAACCAACGACGGACCGGCGCGTTTGGAGATATTTAAGATTGACCGTCATGATGGCCGGCGGCGGTCATCGGCCCATTCGGGAAGCATGTGCTTCTTGGTCGGGGAATGGCGTTACGCTGCACTTCGCGTTAGAGAGATGTCTTCCAAATGCGACGAAATTAGCCGCTTCCTGCAGGAATCATCCCGAAATCGAAACGTATTTTATCCAGGGCCTTCCATCCCATCCCGGCTATGAGCTTGCGCAAGCACAAATGGACGGCGGAATTTGGTTCGCTTTTAAATCGTTGGTGTGGTCAAAGTGGTGCAGAGGCCGCTTAAACGGTCGGTTAGCCAAAGCTAGCTATTCTTCCACCGGGCAACCTCTCTCGGTGTGTAGAAAGCCTGGTCGAGCATCGCCACACAATCGAGCCACATACCGGGGATACCAGGGGGTTGCTACGACTGGTCGGTCGGTATCGAGCATGGATGACCTGAGAAACGACTTGATACAAAGCGTTTGACACATAACGACAATTCGGGGCGTCCGCGTCCCGGGAAGTCTTTCGTCTTCTGTGGTTGAAATCATGATGAGAAAATCAAAACCAGTGGTGCGGTCGGAGAGACTCGAACTCTCACGGGTGTTACCCACAGCGACCTCAACGCTTGCGGTCTAACCATTCCGCCACGACCCGCACGCCATGGTTGTGAGGCTCGTTTAAGACAAAGTTTTCGCAAAGTGAAATCGAAAATGCGCTGGCTTTCACGGGCTTTGTTCAGACTTCATGTGATTACACTAATTAGGCAGCATGAACTTGGAAAAATCAAGCGCAAGGACGTAACTTAAGGGAGGATTTTGAATCAAGGGAAGGAGATATGACCCAAGCGGAGCCCAACCACCCGCCTTCAGATCGATATTGTCTCTGATGTCATGTGTTCCTTGGTATTTCGGGTATTCGCCAGCTAGAACAGGGCGTTAGCTGCCCTTTGAACATCGGTGCTTTTCATTCGCTGGCATCCGTTTCGAGCATAAACCCCCAATGGGCCCAGAGGGTCAAAACCTAGTGGAGCATATATGCCGGAAAATATCGCGCATCGCCCGAGCAGTCCGCTCAGAATCGTGCCCATCTTACTCAAATCGGCGTGGTCTCAAACTTGGGATTGATTTTCAATTGATGCGGAGAGGCCGCATCGTCAACAGGCTTTGCAAAGAACCCACCAATTGTGGAATTTGGGCACAAGATCAAAACCTCAGCTCCACCTGAAGATTGCTCTGTTCGAAGCACATTTCACCGCGGGCTTGGATGTCTCTGACCCTTAAAGTGCTTGTCGACGTTGCCAGCTCAGTGTTGGACTGGACCGTGATGGAAGCGCGCAGGTTCTGGGACGGCAAAAGCACGTTGGAACGGCGTTCGCGACGGCCAATCGGTCTGGACATCACAGGCGAATCTTCAGGCGTTCGTCATCGTTTCGCCCGGAAAAAATTACTGGTTACCGGTGCGCAGGGTGTCGATAACTAATTGGTGCAAATTGTCTTAGAAAGGGTCCGTCAAAGAAATGAGTGCACGCATGATGCGCGCTCTGCCATTCCCTCCTAGGCCGGTGCATTTAGCTATGGTTGAATGGATCCGTCAAAGAGCTTGGTTTGATTACGACGAGCTTTGTAAGCGTGATGGAGGAACGCAGCCTCCCTTATCGCTTTCGAATCGCGCTGAACGAGTTGGCATCTGGCTCGTAGAGCACCCCCCCCGGTATATTTCAGCCGGCACTTCTGCAAGATTGAAGAAGACCTGACGATCCAACGCGCGTTTCCGGTATTTGAAACAAAGGGCCGCGGTGGACAGATACACTCCACGGACCAGGCCACGCGTTGTCTACGTTAAGCTAGATGTAGGTAAGCGCGCGGAGACGTGAGACGTTTTTGTGCAAGAGCCGTTGAACACTGGGTCATCGGCAACGCTAGCAAGCTTTACCGTCAGCGGAGAAAAGGAAATTCAAAGAAGGTCGGCGTCGGCGTTCTGGGTAGGAGCGCCGCGACAAACGCTGAGTTCGAACGGGGATATTCGTGAAGACAAAAAAATTGCCAGCGATTGGCATTTCGGCTTACGAAAGTGAGATCAGCTTCCACGGAATAAAGTATTAAATATTGAATCCAAATCTGGAAAACATTTTTCCGGAATCGTTCCATGCGCGCATTTTCAGCAACACTCGTGTGACATCGCTCGGTCGACTTGGTCCTGCCTGGTTCTGATGGGATGACGTCGACATTCGCGCTGAAAAATTCAATTCGCAACATCTTCCCTAAATCTATCTTGACCTAGCCCCTGAATACTGGGGCTCTCTTCTGCCGCTCCACGCCAGAAGCGGGAGGCGTGAAATCCATGAAAAGTTTCATTGCTTTTTCATTACTTACCCATGTATATGGCCTCTACTCATTACTAGAGCTCTAACTTTAGGGACCACATGCTCATCTCCCCGGGCCACGTGTCACCGGTACCATATTGCCCCGGTTGCTACCGTCGATACATCGGTTCTTTTTTCCTTGCCCTGCGTTCAAACGCGGGCCATTGCCCATACTGGCAAGCCGCACTTAGACGATCTTTAATTTCAATGCGCGTTCCCTGCCGGAGGCGTTTGAGTTGACCAACCCAATCTTCAGGAGGCACCGGCATGGCAGACGCACGCCATTCACGGGCAAGACCATTCACGACTAGAGAGAGACGCGGCTTTTTCACGCGCGTGGGTTGCATGTCCCACAAACCACAATCGACATCGGCTTTGTATCCTGATCGTTTTCGCCTTCGTTGGCTTGTGTAGTCAGTTTGCTTCACCAGTACTATCCTCGCGCTCTCGGCTTATAACCAGGCGTTGCAATATATGTGTATGGAAGGCGCATGCTGGTTATCGCTGATAGGTCGCTGCGACCTTTGTACGCGCAACGGCACCTCTCGGAACGTGTTTTGATTCACGGCGCACGGCATCTTTGATTGATGTTTTTTGTCGTCATTCCAAGGCCTGCCCTGGTTCAGATGGTTTCCTGCTCACTTTACCTGTGCCATTTGCAAATTGGCGCGCCGCGACATGGCGTTCCCGCGGGATGAAAACAAACCTGTCTTTTCTGGCTCTCTACGTCGGCGGCACAACACTCGCCGTGTGTCGGTGTTGACGCCAGGCGGCGCCGGCCAGCTTGGGTCTGGCGTGGGTTGGTTCTGTACCCACGCTTGTCGTTCGTGAGGCCGATGTCGATGGATTTCGCAATCTTCCTGTACACGTATTTTCGGGGCGTTTCGATCCTTGGCGCCATTAACATGATCACCAACCTTCCTGAACATGCGTGCCCCGGCATGGACGTTGTTCAAGGTGCCGCTGTTTCAGCTGGTCGATCTTATGCTATACTCCAAGCTCGTCATCCTCTATCCCTGCCCGTGCTGGCTGGTGCAGTCACCCATGGCTTGCTCGATGGACCCGCAACTTTGATTCGGCGTTCTTACCCTGACGGGCGGTTGGCGATCCGTCCGGTCGTGTACCCAAAACACATCCTGTGGTTTTTCGGTCACCCCGAAGTGTACATCATCATCCCCAGGGTTTGGATTATCAGGCCACGTCATTGCGGACTTCAGGCCGCAAGCCTATTTTCGGCTTTATCTTCCAATGGTCTGGTGGGCGCGATGCAAAATCGTCATATTGGTGGCCGCTCGGCTTCGTGTCTGCGGCACACCACATTGTACACCGTTGGCCTACTGAGCCTATTTCATGTTTGGCGACAATTGGTCTATCGCCTGTTGCATACATTGCTTGGTTAAAGTGTTCAGTCTGGGGATCGCAATCCAATGGGGGGCTGGAGCGGTCCCGAGTTCAAGACACCTCATGCTTCTGGGCGTTCGTGGTATCTCCTTATTCCGTTATTCACCGTTGCGGAAATTCTAACGTTTACTTGTCGGACATAGGTATCGGTTCATCTCCCGAGCTCAGCGGTCGACCTCGCTGCTTACCCA
>Ga0163217_1111892_pt1 | contig 13708 bp, 18 predicted proteins | sample SynspAceP_FD_185933 | JGI IMG/M metagenome (GOLD analysis project Ga0163217, IMG submission 185933) | Saline lake microbial communities from Ace Lake in Antarctica - Synechococcus sp. Ace-P (PacBio error correction) | ecosystem: Environmental > Aquatic > Non-marine Saline and Alkaline > Saline ... | reverse complement strand
CCCGGACAAGTTTGGCCACCGTGGCAAGCCGCTTTGGAAATCACGATTATTGCGCGTGATCGACTACGAGGATGGCGTTTGGAGCCTGCTTTCGGTGAGTCGGCGAGTGGTAGGCATCGCCGGCAATGATGACCGGCTAACCTGAACAAGGGCCGGAAAAAAACCGCCGAAAGGCCGAATGGTATGGACGCCGAGGGGCAAGCGTTTTCATCCGGCACGGCGAATGTCGCCCGTTTTGATGCTTAAGGGCTTTCTGACGCTGATGGACCGGGCGCAGGACATGATCATCAGTGTGGCTTTCAATGTTTTACCAGCGATCTGGAACGGGAATACCGCCAGCACCCTTGCCTGCTTGAGGTCACGTGATCGGCGTGCACTCGCGCAGTTGGGGCGAAAACGCCGGTGGGCTATGCCGTACTGCGGCCCGGTGCGCAGGGCAACGCCGAGGATATCTGCCAATGGTTTCAATGCTCGCGTCGGCAAGACCCAGCGCCTGAACCGTCTGATTCTCACCGACGAGCTCCCCCGCAGTGCCATCGGCAAAGTGCCTCAAGCCGCGACTGCGCGATCAGTTCCAGGCCGAATAGAAACCTTGATTTGATCCAGAGCATAGCAGGCAGGCTCGGGGCAGAGAAACTTTGTCCTCGGCCAGCATCGCAGGGTATCCTCAACGCCTGACTCGCCAGTCCGTTACCGGTTGTGACTCTGAACCGGGGACGGGCTGTCTTGAGCTTTACGTTGCGGATAAATTCCAAGCACCGCAGAGCCGAATGGTAATCGCCACGCCACCGAACGGGGTGAGCAGGGACGAACATGTCTAAACAGGAATGCGTATACCGGGAAAGTTGCTTCAATGCAGCCGTGGCGAATTGTTCGCCCGGAACGCAACCAATTGCCGCCCCCCAATATGCTGATGATCGATCGCGTAAACGCATAATCAGCCAATCGGTGGGGAAGTATGGCAAGGGTGAATCGTAGCCGAGTGGATAATCATCCTGATCTCTGGTTTCTTCGCCTGCATTTTGAAGGTTGACCGGTCTGCCCGGTTGCCTGGGCCGGATGCCAGTGGGCAACTGGTTGGCTTTCACCTCGGCTTGGCTGGGTTTTGAAGGCAAAGGCCCGCGCGCCTGGGCTCAGGGATTGTCAAATTTCTTTGGCCAGGTATTGCCTACCGCCGAGAAAGTCACCTATACCATCCATATTCAACGCACATCAAACCGCGCTTCTTGACCCTCGGCATCGCCGACGGCAGCATGGCGGTCGACGGGCGTGAAATCTACACCGCTGAAGGTTTGCGGGTAGGTCTGTTTAATCTACCGAAGGCTTCTTGAGGATTAGCTTCACCCATGCCGTTCGCGTCGTAATTACCGGGTATGGGCATCATTCCTGCCTGGGAGGGACCGGAATCGGTCGCCGCCAGCCTCAAGGCCCGGCAATTCAGGCATCGCCATAACCTTCCTATGCCGGAAATGGGGCTGCGTAGGCCACGTCTTCCGGCACCGTCGACTTGATCTGGAAGCCGCTATCGACCGCAAGGTCAAACGCTTCATGGGTGACGCCGCGGCTTCGCCTACCTGTCCATGCAGCAGGCGATTGGCAGATGCCGGTTACCGCAGAAGAGATTCAGCCATCCGCGTATTGCTTGATCACGCCGGTAGCGGTTGGCGCTCCACGCTGAACCAGATGGAGCAATGACATTTCTGCGTGAAAAAGGCGTGAAGGAGATTCGGGCCTTATCGCGTACCGCGCCATGGCAGCACCGTATCCGCCTGTCTGGCTACGCCGTTCAAGATCAAGGGTATCAACCTACTCGATCTTCGTTCGCGTGCGCCACCCAAGCGCCACTGGCGCTTTGGGCACGCCATGGAACAGATCAACTGGGGCAAGGCAGGATATGGGTCTTGCCGGCGGCGGCGGAAGGAAGAGCACTGGTCGCATTCCAATGCTGTTTCGATGCGATGGGCGCCCTTTCCACCCAATAAAACGACACCCCAGAGAAAGCTTCCGCGGCTTACGGACAGCAGCGTGCGGTTTTTGTCATCGCTGGCGGCCGGCGGCAATGGTCGTGGTCGAAAGACTCGAGCACGCCCTGGGCTCGCGGTGCGAAGATTTATGCCGAAGTGTTCGGCTATGGCGCCACGTCCGATGGCTATTGACATGGTGCCCCGAGTGGTGAAGCGCCGTGCGCTGCATTGCAGCAGGCGCTGGCTACCGTCGATGGCACTATTGACTACCTGCACCCACGGTACTCTTACACCTGGTGAGGGCGCGTCGCGGAACTCAAGCGATTCCGGCGAAGTGTCGGCGACAAGCACCCAATCAGCTCTGACCAAGAGCTCTCAGGTCACTCGCTGGGTGCGGCGGGCGTAACAGGAAGCGATCTACTGTCTGCTGATGATGCGGCGATACTTCCTCACCGCTTCAGCCACATCGAAGAGTCTCGACGAAACGCGACGCCGGCTTGCGATTCTGCTGAGGCGCGCAGACGAAGGCCGGCGATCTGATGATGTTCCAACAGCTTTCGGCTTGGTGGCACACGCAACGCTGGTCTGAAGCGTGGACTGGGCGCCTGAATAGCCTGCAGCTTTTCAAATAAAAAACGGGCGCATTAGCGACCCGTTTTTTGTTCCGCCGCAAAACAAGATCACGCCCGAGCCAGGTTCCTCCAGTGTGCCCCAGCGCACCATTGCAGACGCCCGCCGCCCCGCTCGCACCAAATTTCAACGCACCGCTGGCAACTCACTACCACCTGAATCTGGGCCTCCCGCATGGCACTCTATTTGCTTGGCAGCAGGAGACTGATATCAAGATGATAGCCTACCTGGCCAAGGGAACCTGCATGAGCCTCTTAACTTTTCCCGCTAGGGACAGACAAGACCACCGAACAGCTGGACGCCTGTTCGATCAAACTGGACTTGAGCGTTCAGGCCTGCCGGACCAGCCTGGCCTGTTGGCAAATTGGTCGTCTGGACCGGCAAGCTGCAACAGCGCATTCACCTTGTCCTGCATGCCGCTGTGGTATTCGCCGCCCATGCACCCAAAGCTCGCCAGTATAGCCCAGATCAAGCGGAAAACCAGGGGTGATCAGTTGGCGAATCCTCCGACCATGGATTGCCCAGCGCCATCGGAGGCGATCCAGTGCCAGCTGGGAATCGGAGCTGGTTGCCCGGCGCCACGGCGGTTGCAAATCTGGCCAATTACGGTGACCAGCCCAACTTGCGCTCTGCGAGGACGATTAGCCAAAACTGGTACTCGGCCAGGTCGAGACCATACAGTCGGACAGGATAGTTGCTGGCGGCAGAAATTCATCGACCTTGGAGCAAGCAGATTGAAGAGGTCAATCAGGTCATTGCAATGATCGCCAACATTTCCCAGCAGACCACCTTGGCTGGCACTGAATGCCGCCATTGAAAGCAGCCGTGGTGGCGACAGGACGCGGGTTTGCCGTGGTAGCCGATGAAAGTGCGGCGGCTGGGCTGGCATACGACCCAAGCAACTGATCAGGTGGCCAGATCATCAATGGCTTGCCGCAGCGGCATGCAGCGGCTGAAACAGGCCGGGACAGGCATGCACCAGGCGATTTCGATGGCCGTGAGGGCATTCAACGGTCGATCAGGTTTGGGGCCGAGCCGCCGAATCCAGACCCAGTGGACCAACGGGTTGCCAGCATGGCTAGCGGTACTTAACAGAATTGTGCCGCGGTTGCCGCTCGTCAAGCCACTGACGTACAAAGGGATGGCTTGATGTAGCGGCCTACTCAAAAGCAGCGCCAAGCAGGTACGCGAAGCACAGCGAGGCGTCCGCCAGGAGCGATCGGCTGCTCGAAGGCCCTCGGGCGAATTCCAGCTTGGCGTTCACCGGCAGATTTGTGAGCGAGTTGGTTAGCCTGTGGCCGCGAACCGGGCACTGTGCAGTGGTGTCATGGATGCCGAACGCCTTGATGCGCAGTTGCCTGACTCAGGATGCCCGTTTTTGAATTGAATGTACCTGTTCGCGCGGATGGCCTGTCAGGTCAGTGAAAATATTCCGGCTGCCGATCTCGGAACCGGTTCTGCAAAAGATGAAAGGGCAGCAACTGGTCCAGCCGCAGTTGGTTCGCAACGTTAAGACAGTCTCACGCCGCATATCAGCTTCGTTTCACCTTCCTCTGCCACGTATGCCTTCGCTTCACCCTGTCCCGCGGCCGGTGTTCTCGCCGATGCCAACTGCGCTACGTGATCGGCGCTTGATTGTGCGCTGTCCGCCCTGCTCAATCAAGGCCAGACCACGCACAGAGCGCGCCGACTCAATAGCGAGTTGATCGGCGCCTGGAACCTGAAAGCAGTGCAATGGTTTCTCGATATATGACAGTGGGCAAGCCAATATCAAAACCCGATGATATGCTTGCTGTGGCGCTCAAGCTTGCTACCAAATCAAACTATTGGCAAACATCCTGATGGACTCATCGTCTACTCAAGGCGCGATGCCCGACCTGCGCATGATCGGACCCGTGCTAGCGCAAAACTTGGCCGCCGGTGATCAATCCTTGGACTGTGATTGTACAAGACACTGCCGACTTCAATGTCGGCGCTGGCAAAGCAGGATTCAAGGACGATACGCTCGAATGGTCCTGGCAACTGGGACTGCGAATCGTTCCCACACTGTCAAGCGCGCCAACGGACGAAAGAGCTGGATTCGGACTTACGGGGCTGGTTTCGTGAGATGGGGAAAAGCTTCAGCAACATGACCGGCCTTGGGTCGGATTTGCCAGCTTCCCGCCGGCTGCGGCTCAAAAACGCAAAAGACCCAGGCCAGGGCCGAGACGCTGCCAATAACGTTTTGGCCGTGACTTTGAATCGCGCGAAGTCGAGATCGTGATAGCGGAAGACCCCATCGATGGCCTGCCACGAAGCGGCATGGAGCGCGCCTGCCCGTCGTGCCTCCGACCCCGGACGGGTCTATCGGCATGCTGCTAGGCACGCTCGCGCAAAAGCTGATGAAGGCTGGGGACCTCAGCTCCGGACCTGGTGCCCTGCACGTTGAAAGGGTCGCGATCAATGCCGTGATGGCCGGCTTGCCAAACCTGACATTATATTGCCCGTGTACTGGCCGCTGTGAAGCGTCACTGGTCGCACGAGGTTCGGCATGCACGGCATTCTCTGTACCAACCAGTTTTGCTGGCCCCCTTGTGCTGTGTCCAACGGTCCGGTCGCGAAAAAACGGCATCGGGCATGAATTCCGGGTCAACTGCCTGAGGGCCAGGGCAACCGCGCAACGCCAGTATTGGCCGGGCCTGCAACTGATAGTGCGCAACGGGTCGGCGGCGCCGCCCCGGCCGAAAAATCGACCGGGCGGACCATGGGCACACCGGGCAAATACAGCTTCTGTTTTGCGAGGCCTTAAGACAAAGCGAATGGGATTCACTGGCACGATAGAGCGCTGCTTTCACTCAAGACCAGTCCAGGTCGTTACACCTGTTGCCGCCCGAAGGCGTGCAGGCCGATTGTCGATCAGAAATCGCGTACACCCGAATCTCTTCCTCGCAGTTTCGCACTCTTCTTTGCGCGCAGCTGGATCACTTACAAGGCTTGGTGAATGCATGCGGACGCCATCCTCGGTAGTAATCGCCCGAGCATATGTCGGGTTATTTTACCGACGCGGCTGGAGCAAGGGCGCGTCTGCATGAAGAGTTGGCCACGCTCCTGCTGCCTTGCCCGGCAAGGATTTGTGATAGGGCGCTCAGGATATTACCGAAGGGATGCCAGCGAATTTTGCGGGCGCCGAGTTTACCAGTTTCGACCTGGTGGTTGCTGATTGTTCCGAGCGGTGCCCGGCTGGTCTGTTCTCCGCCGTTATTGCTGGCTGGGCCGCTTCTGGCCCGACCGTGCTCCACCCCGGTTAGCAAAGGAGGTTTACTGGCATGAATCCGCCAAAAACCATACTGCTCGGACCCGACCGGCTGAACGCCGGATATCAAAGGTGCTACCAGCCGCGCCCGTTGGACCGTCAGGGACCCGCCTCAAATCGAGGGCCCGACTGTGGGCTTGCTGGAACATATCCAAGCACGTGGCAACGATGTTGCTGGACCGTCTGGACGAGCTTGCTCAGTGAGCGCCGGTATCCGAGGTTTTAAACGCTATCGGCAAGCTACCTTTGCACGCATTGCACCCACGGATCTTGAAACAAACAGATGCCAGTGAATTGCGATCTGCTGGTGGAGGGCCTGGCCGACTTGAGGCTTCCTGTACTCGTGCTGTTGCATGATATAGGCGACCTCGAAGGCCGGCAGATCCCCGGCGTAGGTATTGCTTCCAGCGAATTCGTTGAAAGCAGCAAGCGTTGCAGTCCAAGGCATTTGGCATGGACCCGAAAATTGGTTGTTTGTACCCACCCGATTCAGTGGACCGTACCGATGATGAGCTGCGCCACACTCGGCTGACACGGCACTTCGCCAGTATTATGAGGCACTAACGCTGCAAGACCGTGATGTGGGCGGCCTTGCAGCCCGTCGTGCATAAGGTTTGATTTGCAAAGATTCGTGCTCTGCAGATGGGGCACCCCAGACAAAGACACGCGGCAAGTACGTCCGTTTGTAGCTCAATCAATGCCATTTTCCCTGGCATTGCACGGTTCTTGTACTGGGGTTGCCCCATCCGCCCTATCAGCTTCCGCGTATCGAGCCTTATGTTTTCGCATCTTCTACGAGGCTAGCATTTCGTGCCAAATACTACCCTGTCGAAATCCGAAGATGCTTCGCCGCCCTTACCTCGTTGATCAGGTGCTTAACTGGCCGGTGATCGGCGAAAGGCTCGTCGCCGCCCACGGGGTCGCACCTTCACCAAACAAGACCGACAGCAGCGGAACTTGAAACAACTGCGGTCAAACAAGAGCTGGCGTGCGAGCCGGATCAATTCGCGTACAACGTTGCAGGGCAACTTCTCGAACTTGCTAGCGCCCTCACTGCGTAAGTCTTCATCTCACCGCACGTCCTGCACACCAACCTGGGGCGTGCGCCGGCTGCCCGAAGAAGCCATTACTGGCAATGTGCGATTGTTGCCGCGCGCAGCAACCTGGAATTCGACCTGCACAAGGGCAAGCGCGGGTGACCGCGACAGTCATGTCGAAAGATGGCTCTTGCCGCCTCACCGGCGCGAGCCGCTACGTGTCAATAACAATGCCGGCCGCTACGTTTGCTGTGACCCTCAATCGCTGCGCCAAGGGCAAGGAAGTGGCCGGTCTCGCGTGGCTGAGCTGGTCGAGGATCGGCGGCGCCTTCCGCGTGTGCCGGACATCATGCGCGCTCGTCGCTCGCGCCAATCTGCGTCGAAAGTCCGGCACGACCAATCGCACCATTTTGCGCGACTATGCCAGGCGATCACGCCAAAACGGGTTTGCTGATGGACTATTCACGCCAGTAACTACGCGATCCAGGGTTTTTACCGCCAGCGTGCGAGCAGCAGATCGCCCAGGCCACGATAAGGGCCTGCCCTATGCGATTGTCTGGGTAAGCGCAGGCCTGATCGAATGCGTTCAGTGGGGCTTTGCCGTACGAAACCCGAGCGATGGACAGCCTGGCCCAAGGGTGCCGACCTGATTACCTCAGCGGTTGACAAAGCTGCTAGGCGGGCCACCCAGGCCGGGAGTTATTTGGAAAGGGGCGCTGATTGATCAGTTGAAAAAGAACCCGCTCAAGCGCGCTCTGCGGTGCGACAAGGTCACGTTCTAGCCGCGGTTGGAAAGCCAGTACTGAAATCTCGCCCAACCTGAAACCTGGCCAGCGGCTGCCAAGCCTTACGCTGGCTGGCCGGCCGCCAGCGCGGATATATCCTCGGGCTGCAGGCCGAACGTCTGTTACCGGGCCTTCCTGGCCTGGGCGGGCCAACCGTTCAGGTATACAGCTCGGTGTGAGGTGATGGCCAGCCATTGCCAGCGGCTCCCTGGCCCATCGAACGTCTACCCAGTTACGCCATCGCCCTGCACCGCATATCTGCGAGCGTGAGGTCAACAGGCAAACTGCAGAGGCATGCAGGGCTGGCACTGAGAGCTCGCTCACCCCGGTGCCCGGTGGTTGGATCAGTAATCGTTGTGCATGGGACGGACCGCCTGCTGCTGGACCTGCGCTGCCTCGATGAAAGAAGAGACTAATTTTGTTGGGGCCAGGCTCCAAGATGCAACCCCTGGTCATGATCAAAAATCCGCCACCGTCCGGCACGTTGCCACGTCAAGCGGCTTTCTGATTTCAAGGCCCTGACCGGGCAGCACACCGACCGCACTGCCGAGCGAACAGCGCCGTGGCATGCAGTATCGAACTCGGCTACGCCTGGCTCGATTAGCCCGACGCGCAGTCTGGATCTGGTTGGACGTATGCCCGGCCACAGAGAAATTCATGCGCACCACTGTTGGCCGGCGATGCGCTTGTGTTGGATGCGGGTGTTGCTGGTGGTGGCCGCAGATGACGGGCATCATTCCGCAAACCCAGGAAACCTGCAGAGATATGCGCCCTACCTGAGGCATCAGCTCTTGTACTCGTAGGTCATCAGTAAATGTGCTTGCAGTAAACCCGGCAACGCGCTGGAACAAGTGCAGAATGCAGGTGTTACTGCACCTGGCAACCACCGGGGTGCTAGCCCCCCTGCCTTTTATGGTGACAGCTGAGCGGTTGCGGGCATCGTAGAAAGCTCGCGCAATTGCACACATGGGCGGCACCTCTGCTTCAGCGCAGGATCACGTCCGGCTCTGGCTGCCGGTCCGGCTTCGGCTTGAGCATCGACGACACTTCAGCCAGCCCGGCGCCGGCGATATCGTCACAGGCAACCTTTTGAGCGGCAGTGTAAAGGATCGGGCGACAACCTGCGCCCTATCGACAATGGCAGTCACCTGCGGCGTACGTGGCATTCAGATCACGGCCAGGCGCTCCAAAACCGCTAAGCAGGCCAAGCAGTTGCATTTGAATCTGAGCGGCGACCTGGCCGGAGCTGACTGGCCGTGTGTCAGTTACTTGATCCCTGGCATTTTTGCACCCACCACCTGCCTGGGATAGCCGGGCTGGAATCTGTCAGGAGCGTTACCAATCGTTCTACCCTGCAGCTGCATATGGGGCAATGCCGTGATCAATGCCCGCTGGGTGCCTCTCAAGGGTGAAAACAACTGCCCCAGTGAATCGACATTACGGCCCAATGGTTCTTGAACAATCGGTCTGTTGCCGGCACGGCGAGCGCTTTATCATCCCGCGATCCGGGCCAAGCCGGCAGTTACTGGGATTGTTAGGCGGCAAGTTGAATCGAACCCTTCGCCCTCAGTTAAAGGGCGGCAGCGCCCGGAGAGCTTGCTGCCTTGATGGCAATGGACGAAGCAGATACCCGATCAGAGCCTGGAAACGTCTGTTTGGCTGCACTGCCCGATGGGTCGACCTGCCCCGCTTTATGCTCAGCAGGCATCTGACCAGTGACCCGCTCTCGTCAAGCAGAAGCAAATCCTGCGCCGAGGCAATTGGCTATGCCTCGCCGGCTGATTTTGACCCATTCCTGCAGCGCCTGAACGGACGGACTTGGCCGTTGGCATCACCAGCATCAACCGCAACAGACCGGGATGACCCGCCCACAGGGCTTGCCAGGCAATTTGGGGCCTGCCCATTCAACCACCGTTTACTGGCTGCGCGGGTTAACGTCATGGCCTCTGGATGGCCGATCGCTTTTAGGCAGAGTGGGCCGCGTGCACCTGCACCTTTTGCTCCGAGCACCGCCTCGCCCGATCCCGAGGGACTGGCTGGTGTACAGCAGGTTGTTGCCACACTTCAGCCGCTTTGTGCGCCGCGGGCCGCCGGTAATTGGCGAGCTGATCAGCGAAGTTGACTCTGGACAAGGCCGACGCTCCTGGCCCAGGACTCCGACCGACTGTGCGCACTGGGGCTACTGGTGCGCTCGGGCCGCAATCGCTACCTTGCTGCCGCAGAGCATACGATCATCTGCTCGCGCTGGCCGCATGAACTCGCAGCGCACAGCAGCGATGGGCCGGTTCAGCACGGCGGCCTTCGGACCACAGCGGCATAGCCGCAACCATAGTGTGGCCGTTGCTGGAATACTTTGATAAAGCCTGGATTCCCGCCACATCGGCGAGCAGCGCCGGCTTGATCTGGTACTGGGGTTAGAAGTTCCCAGTCACCTGCCACCGCCGCGCCTGCCGCGCTCAGCACCACCCATCACGCCACACGCTGCCATCACAGCCGCCATCGCGGTACCGCGGTGCCATTGTGCAGACACCGACCAGGCCGAAGGTGAGCGGGCAATCACGGAAACTGCATGGTGCCATCAGCCGCTGAGGCTACCCGGCCTGGTGACCATGCCCGGCCCATCGCGCATGGCCGAGGAATTGGCAAGACCAGCGCTATCACCGCGGACGCTGCCCCAAACAGCGGGGCAACCATCAGGCTGGGTCCACAACGAATCGGCTGCCACAAGGGCGGTGCACCAGCAACCAGAAGGTGCAACAGGCAGATGATAAGGGTTGGTGCGTTGCAGCAACTTTACCGGCGGCCTGCGACGCAACATTGCGACTGTTGAACTGCGCAAAGAGGAATAATCCAGCCCGCATTGGCACCGAAAAACCAGCCAAAAATGCTCAGGAGCGATTTTGCCATTACAGCTCCATGATGATAAACGGCGAGCCGGCGATATAGGCAAACATCCCCGGGCAATTCGCGATTCCCCGCAGTTCAGAGTTGGAACATGAATACCGGGCTCACGCAGCAACCCCATAAAGCGGGCCCAACGCACGTAACGATAAAGCCGGCCTGTCGTGGGCTGGCCAGCGTTTCTCGCGCAGACCGAAATACCACCGCAAAGGCGAACAACCCCGCAAAAATAGAAGTCAGAAACAGGAAGATAGACGGCCAGCGCCTGAGCTTGAGCAACCAGCCGCCGGCCAGCGGCGCAGGAATCGGCGCACGCCCATCACCAGCATCAGTTGCGAAAAAGCTTGGCGGCATCAATGCGTTTGCACAGGTCGCGGACCACCGCCCGGGTGACCACCATCCCGGACAGCCGCCAACCGCCTGGCCAAAAAAGCGCGCAGCCAGCAGCAGCCATTCCAGCGTCGGTGGCCGCGCCGGCGAGTGGACGCCAGGCCAAGAAACAGCCCGATGCGAAACATCAGCGGTTTGCGCCTGCCGTAACGGATCGCGATGGGGCATTTAGATATCTTGGCCGGTAGCCAGGACCTGATAAAATAAACGACAATGCTCAAGCTGTATATGCTCATGTCGGATGGAGAGGCACTCGCCATGGCGGAAAAGCGGGGGAGGTAAGATCAATCGCCAATGGGCCAAAGGCGCTGAGGCCGCCAGAATGAGCAGAATTTTTAAAGGGGCATGGTAATATTCGATAACTTGGCAGTCTTTGCCGTAAACATGAGCAGAACATAGACAACCATAATGCCGAAATGCCCCGCGCTTGCTGGCACAGACTGTTTCCGCACAGGCCCGAGGTGGCTCCCCCCGCGGGACGCTATTGAACCAAAACAGGCCTTGCGAGCCTTAGATATGTTTCTCCCTTTCACGGCCTGACAAGACGGTACCAATTGCCAACGCCGCCTCGATGACACCCTGGATGATTGATGCCTTGGCCTTTGCCGAAAAAGGTTTTTCAACTTCGCCCGTAACGGCCAGACGCAGGAATTCTGCGCACCCATTGCGGGCCGCTTTTGGCTTGGCCGGGCCAATCTGAGAAATCACAAGGGTGACAGTCGTTGATTGCAGGCTAGCTATCACGGCTATCTGAAACACCACCCCAGTTGCTGCTCAGTCACGGGAGCAGATCCCGACCCTGGCCCAATGAACCGCGGACAGACCCGTTGGCCTGGCGCTGTATTCAAAGCGAAACCACACTAATAGAGGCGCTTGATTCAAGGGGAGCTTCATATAAACTATCGGCCCCGCCCGGTGGCAAAAAACGGCGCTGATGTTTCGCCGCGATGTTCAATCATCGCCCTATTATTGACCAATTGAATAGCAGCCGGCGCCGATGCCAACGCCATCGACGGACGTGGAGGGCAAACCGTCTGGATCTTGCCCGGGCCATGGGCGCCACCCGGACGCGGTTAGCACGCTGGGCGGGGGTAAACATTCTCCAGGCTGGAACGCACCGCCATCCCGCCACCTTTTCAGCAGTGTCTAAAGGCACTTAGCCATATTGTGTAACAGGAGCTTTCATTCAGCTCTAAAAGAGTGGTATATTGCCTCCATTACGTAATGAAAATCATGTGCGATGTGCGGCATTACCTTCGCAGAAGTGCGTTTTCGTCCGCCTGACCATCGACCTGCACTGGGCACAACCAAATGCGCATGTGAAGGTAACCAGTGAAGCTGGCTGAATTTATCCGCCCAGTAATATCGAAACCCTTCCTTGCTGAAGTGGGATAAAATTCGCCCTCATATTCGAGTCGGGCTTGGGAAAACCTCGACAAAGACCGGCCGTCGTGATCACGGCCAGAGAGATGCTCATGGGCGACTCGTCCGACGATTCTGGACAACGCCGCAACAGAAGAGCAGCAGAATAGGCCCCCCCCCACTCCAAAAGGCCAGGGCACCGGTTAGATCCTACGCCGATACTGCCGCCGAGGACATAGGCATTGACGCGCCTGTATTGCCGGCCTACTATCAATGAAGCGATTTCGGAGTACCGTGCATTACCGCGTCAATGTGTGCGGCTATGGATCAAGAGATTTGATACTTGCAGCTCGCCTGACGCGCTCAACGATATCCTGCGTCTTCAACGAGGCCATAGATCAGTCCCTGGATGAAGGCGGCTGGCCGAGCTATACCAGTGTGAAAAAGGACAGTGGGAATACCAGGGCTGCTTGAAAAAAACCATCCTTTGCGCCTCCACCCGATCAAACCTTTGTACTCAACCCCGAGCCGCTTTCGTCTACGTCATGCGGCCACCGCAGACCTGTTTGAATCGCCCGCAGCAGCAGGTGATCGGGCAAAAAACGTGCTTTGACCTCGCATTCGACTTTGCCGCCAGCCGCAACGCCAACCTCATACAGGTGCTGGAGTACCGGGAAATTTACCGCGCGGTTGTGAGTTTTCCTATACCCTTTTGGTGCGGGGCAGCAGTTCGAATACTCCTCCTCGCCCGTTACTGATCGAAGAGAACGATTATCCGCGAAGTGGTTTTGAAGGCCGTCGGTGGGTATTGGCCCCCGCGGATATAACCTTTGGGCGCAAGGCCGCTGATAGACCAGAGCTGCACAGGCGCCAACTTCGACATTTCTTCACCAACTGCCAATCGCCGGCTGGTTCATGGGATTTCATCTGCGCCACGCCGATGCGCGCGGTGTTCCTGGCCGGTGCATGTTTACTCGACCTGGATGGCTTCAAGGACGTTAATCGACAGCATGGGGGTCACCGAGGCCGGGTGACCATGCTCCTTCGCCTCCTCTCGTTGGGCAAGCGCATCTAAGGACTGCCTGCGTTGAATCGGACACAGTCTATCGGCCTCGCGCGACGAAGATTTACGTTGCCCTTAACGAAGGTCAGCCGCCCCGATCAGATTTCTCAAGTGGTCGCCAGCCAAGATTATAACCGCGGCATTATGCGGAGCCATTCCGAAACCGTTCTAGGATACTCTTGGTGCAGATTATCCCGCCAGTGTTTAGGCGCCCTATAGAAAACCTATCCGGCTGGACGGCCCAAACACCTGCTGACCCTGATCAACATGGCCGACCCAGCCTG
>Ga0163217_1019829_pt1 | contig 13708 bp, 7 predicted proteins | sample SynspAceP_FD_185933 | JGI IMG/M metagenome (GOLD analysis project Ga0163217, IMG submission 185933) | Saline lake microbial communities from Ace Lake in Antarctica - Synechococcus sp. Ace-P (PacBio error correction) | ecosystem: Environmental > Aquatic > Non-marine Saline and Alkaline > Saline ... | reverse complement strand
CTCTTCTTTAGAAAACAATAAACGTTTAGCTAACCTATAAAGTTTATCCATTAATGTAAAACCACATTTTAAAAACCTCAGTTTGTTGCATTTTGGTTATAGTGTTTTTATAATCCTTAATAATAGGCTTACAATTAGGAAGACGACATTACATCGAATATTGTTACAATTTGTTTCTATTTCTTACAATGGTAAGTATTTAGCCCTTATGGAAACCAAATAGGTTAATATATCCGTATTATATTTAAAATCGTTCCCCAAAACTGAATGTTTACTTTTTTAATGGATGATATTTGCTTCGCCACAGTAATAAATTGGTTTCGCGTTTATATATTACAAACTTATGAAGAAGTATTTATTAGGATTTTTAGGATTGAGTTTGTTTCTCAGCAGTTGTAGTAAGAATGCATGACAAACCTGGTTACAGGAGAGATGAAGAAATAATTGCTACCCCAGAAATAGATATAACGGTCCAAGATTTTATGTGGCAGAACTATGAATGGCATATATTTTGGCAAAGCGATGGACGGACCTTAAGTGATTCTCGCTTAATTCTAAAATGAGGATAATATGTTGACATTTGGAATTCTTGAGCAGGGAACCAGGAAAGTTTTTGACGACAAAAACTTTTCAGTGAAGACCGCTTCAGTTTTTATGCGGAAGATTTATAAGGAATTGGACACCAGTCTTTTTTCAGTATCTCCAAGAGCAACGGTGTAGAATTGGTTCTAAGTTTATTTGCCGATAGCGATTGATGTTTATGGGTACGTTCGTTATATCATCCCGAAATTCCAATTGCCGCGCTTACAAAAGACATACCAAAGGGGGGATAAAATTTTTACAGGTGTGTAATGCACACCCTGAACTTGACAACTATGTAGATCTATTGGTTTGGCGAGAAGTGATACCTATACCTTGAATTTTTGGCTGATATCTCTAATAATTACTATTACAAACACAAGATAGGGAAGTTGCTTTGGACTAAAGAGGCTAACCTTTCTGAGAATCCCATATTATCTCCAATATTTTGGAACCGAGGTAAAAAAAATAGCCTATTTAATGTACAATGGCCTTTTACTAACGAATTTGATGAACAGTTGAATGATGTGTTTGGGAGAGTTCAAGTCATTCTGGCGTAACGGATTTAGTATTGGGATTTAAGGTACAATCCGGAGTTTCGGTCAATTCGCTCGATTCATTATTCTAGCTGATTTACGGAACTTTTACCAATAGTATTTTTTCTTAAGGCCCGATATAACCAAAAGCTACAATGGGAATTTAAGGGACTCCGGACTATTTGAGTATTCGCAGGACAAGGACAGACAACAATACACCTATAAAATACGTTAGGCCCTAAATAAGGTATATGTTTTAGCTACCGGGAGTACTGCGTCAGCAAGTGAATTGGTTATTTGAATGCCTGGAACCTTATATAGAGGTAATCCATATCGCGAACCTCAACAACAGGGGTAAAAAATTGAATTTTCGGTAACTTTGTCGATGATTTGAAACGGGAATGTGTACCAGTCCAAACAGGAAGATAAAAATCACCCGGGAAAACAATGGCTATACACACCATTAAATGGTAGAAAGAAAATTGCCCAACGCGTTTTTTCCGAATACACATACGGACTTATACCCCAAAATTTTGTCTTGCCAGAAACATATCTAATTTAGGCGTCTTAGGTAATATGAATGAAACCCCTTTAGCCAGGCGATTGGAGAGATTACAGGAACTAGCGCAAAAATGGATTTGACAGTAAATAGCCGGTTAAAAACTGATAAGTAGTTCCCAAAATGTTCACAAAAAATCAAGGATAATATGTTATGCGATATTAAAAATCCATTAAACTTTGACAAAAAAATAGAAGCTGATACCCTACAATTGGTGTCGGCAGTGGCCTATAACCGTCCAACTAGGCGGAATTTAAATAATTGCGAGACTATAAAAACATACAATTACATCATGAAAAAATCTAGGGCTTCTATTAATTAGTATGATTCTTTTCTTGTTCAGACAAGGATGGATGATGCCTCACTATCCAAGAGGAGCAAACTGTACAGAACTTTATTGTGGCAAGTTCTAAATCAATGGTATTTTTGCAGGCTTTGATGCGCCTAAATTTAGGTGACATAGATTTACTACAATGAAAGATTATGTAACCTATCTTGAAAAATAACTCTTGATCCGGAAGAATTCTTCTACCAAACCTGTTATTAAAACACTCTAATATTGTTGGTGCCCAGTACGGCCAAATTGACAGTTTAGCTTTTTTTAGCAAGACGATTACAAAACCTTTGGTTCAACTCCCTTGATGGGCCGTTTCAAAAAGTTAATGGCTTGGAGTTTTGTCTAGCTCGAAATTGAGGCGCCAGTACCGATCTTTTTGGATTTACGTGAGATACAATATTCCAAATTTCCAACGCTTCTCAAAGATATGCTAGGAGGGGAAATATTTACGCGTGTTAACGGTACTCACTTACGGATTGCCAATTATTGGGTCTACTCTTCGGGAAAAATTCAGATACCTATTACCCTTGGAATGGGCAAGATATATCTGGCACGGTTGGTTACAGATAATGATAAGGAGGTAATATTGACCAAGGAAGGAAGGGATTACAAGAAAAACCCCATACTGACGCAAGACGGTTAGAGTTAATGAACCAAAATTGCCTACTTGATGTTACAATGGTTTTACAAGTGGATATTAATGAATTTTATGAAATACCGCTTTCGGACAGTTTAAACGAAGGCGCAACAGGAATTGGTTGTCGATCTACGCTATAACCCTGGTGGTTCCGTAAAACAGTTCAGATTATTGGCCAGTATTGATATATGCACCAATACGATGAACTTATTATGTGAGACAACGATGGACGATAAGATACAGGAGCCTTAAGAAAGAACAAAACTGGAAGATGATTTTGCCAATAAAAAACGGATAAAGGAACAAAGTCTTGAACAGCCTTAAACTCCTTACTAAAGTATATGTTCTTGCCACGGCAGTTCCGCCTCGGCCAGTGAATTGGTCATTGAAACGGATTTGCGCCCTATTAAGATATTTTTTCACATTGGCTGAAACTACTAGGGGAAAGAATGAATTCTCGGTAACCATGTAGATGATATAGACAACGACGTAACATTTAATAGAGCCGATAGGAGAATAAAAATTAATCGGGTAATTTGTGGCCATGCAAGCCGCTTATGGGGAGAAATGAGAATTCCGATGCTTTTCGGACGATATACCTCGGGGCTTGGCTCCTGATGTGTCCTAAAGGGAAGGACTTTCAATCTAGGAATCCTTGGAAACTACCGGAACCGCATTTTGCTAGAAGCTATCCAGGAGATTACCGGGGTAAGTGCCAAAAGGATTTTACTTGTAAAAATGCCAATAAATGAAAGGTTTCCAACACTAAGGAGTTACCCCAATAAAAGGACAATATGTAACTTGGACAACCTCTTTGATTTTAACTTTTCAATAAGAATTAATATTTCAAAAAAATTAAACCCTCATTTACATGGTAAAGGACCTAGTAAATATGATGGGTTCTAGTTTCTTAAGCTTACAGGCCCTATTGCCTTATTTGAAGTATACCCGCCAGGTATTAATCCCACATTTAGGGTTTCGCATGGCCAATTTGGTATTTAAGTCTAAAAAACGGCCATGGTTCCATACTTGCGTAGTCACTGCATCCGTTTGCCGTATAACCGTCCATTGTGTACTGCCATTGTATAAAGCTAACGCCTTCCAATACTAATCCCCCCAAGACTTAAGCTAGATGCGGGATGGGGACTTTGTTTGTACACCTTATCACCTAAATTATAATACCAAATTTCACTTCATTCTAAAATTTTAACCCCCCTGGGTGCTGAGTAGTATCAAATGAAAAAATTCGCATCTACCACATTGGTGGAAGTATTGATCTTGGAAAGTTACTCCTGCCGGTTTCATCATTGGTGTACGATGGTTTTCCAGATGCCAATACCCATAGCGTTTCCAGAACCATCCAAATTGCATCGAATTAGGTACATCACCAAACGGTTAAAGCTTAACCAACATCGTTGTGGCCGTATTTATTACGGTAACCTTATATTTTGTCCCCAAAGCTCCTGCATTGAGCTACATAAAACCGTATTGCCTTTTCCAGAATGGGCTTCAGGCCCCAATACTACCGATATTGTTCCCTCCACAGGAATTAAGTTTGCAGATTTATAATCGCCAAACAAAAATCATCGAATCATCCGCAGTGTCCCCCCAAATTGGTTAACATAGCCTTTTCCGTTAACCGCAATGAAATACCTCGGCATTATTCAAAAAAAAAACCCCCCTTTTCAAATCCCCAAAAAAATTTTTTACCCTTTTTTGTTGCCGGGATTTTTTTTCAAAAAAAACGTTTATAAATCTTGTTTTTTTTACAAACATTATCTTGTTGGAGCATTGGCTACATAAAAGCTCCTTCGTCTGTTGAAACCGATTGACTGTACAAACATTCCAAGGTCTTTCATCATTCGTCTTTTTATAAATACCATTTTCTACCATGATAAATTCCTCGGAAATAAAAAGAGACAGTTTCCAGAGCCATTGCTAAAGGGGCCTTCGTTGGAAACCAATATTCCATTTCTAATCACCAAAGGCCTCCTGAAAAAAAAAAAAAAAACCCCCCCGTTTTTCCCATCATCATTGGTTTACATGACCAGGAAAGCCCATAATCATGTAGGGATATAAAAAATACATTTTCTAATCTTCATTGTTTAAGCTGTTTTAAAATTTTAGTGATTAATTGTAGTTGAAATTTCTTATTGGGCATAGGTCTATATTGCCACATTCTGATAATTTGTATTAAAAATGTTGTTGACCTTAAGACCCAAATAAATTTTTCACCTTGGTCTTCAGAGCCCATTGATAATCCAACCCATATTACCCACCACATTTAACTGGTAAAACTATCACTGTTATCGGTTGTTGTGTTAAACAGAGCGTTGACAGAAGTTGAGAAAAGGCGACAAAGCCTCTGTATATTGATAGCCAAAATTAGATCTGAATAGATGCTCAGGACCATATAACATGATTGTTTGGTTGGTATTATCGTAGATTTGGTAAAGGTATTATTCGCTTTCCAAGCCACAATTTGGTTCCCCCACTTCCTTTCCAATTCAAAACCAAGTTCCAAGCCATATTGGGGAAACATTCTTGTACGTTCATTCGCCATCCAAATGCCCTGATTATTGGGCCGCCATTGGATTAAATTATCGGTTTTTATGGTATATATTATTTGCTGAAAGGGCATGATTTTCACCCTTTAGTGATGTCCAGTTCAAACGCCACGAGCTTCGGGCGCGTGGACTGTCCAAATTTACACTAGCGCAGCACCTGTCCAATACCAAATCGTTAAAGGTTGGAATCCTATTGGTTTTGACGCATTAATAGCTAAAAGTGTAGTTTGTGGGATACTCATAACTACTATTCAAGGGAAAAAGAAAAGGACTATCAAAATCACTGACCATTTTCCTTTCTTTAAGTTTATTCCATAATTTAATCTATTTCTGAGAGGCATGTGACCAACAAGAAAGTTACGGCAACAAAATTTTCTATTGGCCTTTTCCCAATCGAGGTCCCTTCTGCACTAATTTGAAGACAAATCGATTATTCCATTTAAGATGATTTTTGTTTAATTGATATTTATAATCGTAGTTGGCAAGAAAAAGTATTGGCTTGCCAAAACTAAACTCCTCTCTTTGATTATTGGGGAAATAACGATAAACGTTTTCGTACAAATCCCCTACTTTAATCGGGCTATTTTTCGCTTATTAAAACTTCCAACTCACTAAGGACCTGTGGGTTTAAATCCCTATTAATTTTCATCGCTGGGCGTCAATGTCCCTGAAAAATCCCGATCACCAAAAAAATGATGTTTATTGGTAGACCTTTAATATTTGGGTTTCGGATAAAAATAATGCCAACAGTTGGCATTTAAATTTAAATTGATCATATGCTCCATTTCTCATTTTCCTATCCGTTCCTAAAATATTATAATCGTTAATCAGAAGCAAGGTGATTGATCCCCAATTGTAATGATATTTTTTCATTACTTAACAGAAGTATTAAAGCAAGTTTACTGCGTATTAAAACTACATAACTTAGCAAATTATTTTTCAGCCTTCATTAAACTTAAATTATCATTCAGCAAAAAACAGTTACACCAACAGCTCACTGCCGTATTGTAACGCTGCCTCCACCGCTTCTGACCCACTACATTGTTGTAATTCAGGAATCAAAGTATTAAAATCTTGTCTGTCCTGTAAGTTTGCGAATTTATGTTTATCCCATTCCAGACTACAGCCGTTTGTTGGGCGTTTGGTTCCACGAAAAAGACGCAGAGGATACCATTCCGTAACCTTTTCCTTTAAAAATAAAAATATCGTTAATTATACCGTAATAAATCGTTAGGGAAGCCCCGCTTTTTTTTGGCGGATAGAATCATTGATAGCCCTCACTTTTGGCCCTTGGAGAAATCAGGAGTTTTGCGTCGCTCAAAAACAACCTCATCCAAAACTATTACACTGTCCCTTGCCCCAAAAACCTGTGCAATGGCCAATAATGCCAAAAAAATAAAAAAATTCGTTTTTTTCCATATTCAAGAAGACCCCTATTGCCCGAAGATCTATTCTTTTAGTGATGAATATGGCAGGTCTCCTGGACTTGCGTACTATCATTTACCTTCCCACCCTCAAATGTAGGGCAGTGGTATTAGAAGAATGATAAGCCATCCATTATACATTGGGATTAAGGCTCACAGTTGCGGGAACAGTTCGAATCTCACGAAATTCCCTTTTAATCCTTATCTCCTAAAACTAAGAGAATAAAAAACCAAAATTCGCTGCGAAACTAATACTTTTTTTTCCAGAAGTATCACGTCCTTTTTTTTTATTTAGTTTATAGGCCACCCAAAAAGATTCAACAAAAAAAATGTAAAGGACAATAACAGCCGCATGAAGTAAATTATGGTATTGGCATTCTCCTCTCATGAATTAAGATTTCTTCAAAATTAAATACTTTCTGTGTTATTAAATTATGACCCTTGTTAGGCTTTCTAGAAATTTTGATTTCAAGAAATTAATTACTTACTTTTGGGATTTCTTAAATAAACCCTTAAAGCTCTTGAACAAAAATTCCTTTTTTTTACTCCTTTCTTTCTATTTGGGGTCTTGCAAAAACAGGCCTAAAAAAACCACTATTTCTATTCGCCTTTTCGCAATCGACACCATAAAAACATGCCCAAGGTTTTACGATCGAAAACAGCTCCGGCAGACATCAAACCCAAATTAAAATTTTAAAAGTATCATCTCCTTGGCCAGGATCGGAAACTAGCTTTACCTACGCTTTGTTCCCAAAAAAAAATTAGCAGTATTACCCTGGACAGGGATGCATTATAAACGCCATATAATAGGGGTGCCAGTAGAAGATAGTTTTACCTCCCACTACCCATATACCCGCTCTGGAGGCTTGGGAGAGGCCGAAAAATTTGATTGGATTTCCAATACGGAATAGTTTCATCTTCCCTTACCAGGGAAAAAAGGATCAATCAAGGGTTGGTTGAAAAGATTGTAAGGTAATAACGAAGCATGAAAATGTCAGAAATGGTCATCGCCATAAAATCCTGAAGTAGTTGTAGGATTTAGCATTAACAATTAATTATAAAGCCTACGAGACCATTCACGATCCAATATTCCAGTTGTTTATAATGGAGATTGGACGGAGAGACTCCTTTGGGCAAAGCCGATATGGATAAGAGTTTTTGCACATTTTTTTCAAAAAGAAAAAAAAAGCAGGACAGTATATTCCGCGCCATGTGAAGACAGTTATAATAGTGCGAAGCTACTCGAAGAAAGCAAAAAAAATAGGCCAACTGACTAAGCGGAGGCCTTGTATAAAGATATTTGTACTTGCCTGAGGTAAGAGTTGGGAACTAGATTATAGAAGATGCCAATGCGAATATCTTGGGAACCACCAATACTACCAAGGAAGTCTTTCCCTTAGTCTAGAGAGTGTTATTGAACGCGGGCCAAGGGATGCCGAATTTTTGGGTCTCACCTTCACAATTTGGTAATTATTGGAATTAAAAGAAGCCACCGAACATTATACCCAGTTTTCTGCTTTTAGAAATAACAAAGTATATACCTATGCCAATTCCAAAGGGAAAACGGGAGGGTTGCTCTATTTGAACTGGCCCCACAACAGGGACCAGATTTGGTTCCTAAAAGGACCTTATCCATATCTTTTCACCAGAAACTGTTTACTAGGATTATACACCCACTTCTTTTAAAACCCTTGGATTAAGTGCAGCAATTAACACATATTAGGCTTATTTTATTTTCCTGCTGCTGGTGTTGATTGTTTGCTTTATGGTAAAATATAGCTTAGGCTCGGCTCTATCCATTACAGGAAACCATAAATGCCAATAATCGGTAATACTACCAAGGTAGATTCATGGAAAGTATATAATTTGAATTACAGATCCCCAAGGCTTTACTGCCATATTAGTGGGCAAGTGGATTGCATTGAGTGGCTTATTGATGCAGACCTTATTTCGAAAACCCTTAGCAGGCCCTTTTGCTTCTCGGCATAAGTTTTGGTGCAAGGCTTAGGGGCTGGCCCTTTTTATTTTGGGTCTTTTCCCTTTTTTCTGGAATTTTTGCGTTCACCATGGTGAATGATATTTCCCTGGCGTTGCAGCAAAGTACGCAGTTTTTAGTACTGTTGGCCGTTATTGGTTAGTTGCTTTCCCAAGGTAAAGATACGATGCGCCCTACTTATTATAGCGTCTAATGTTCGGAAGATAAACCACTGCCGTGGTAAGTGTGCTATTCTACTTCTCTACGGCCGAAAAAGTTACAAGCAATTGGGTCTTATTGGTCTTTTGTAGTATCGGCAAATTTATCTTGGAACAATTAATGCTTGCTATTAAACATTTATAGCAATTGGAGTCTTGATGAGTATCTTTTCAATAAAAAACCATTGAATGCCTTACTATTAGGGGAAAGCTTATGCCAAAAAGTTTGCGGTGTAAACATGAAAGCGATCTCGATATATCATTAAATCGCTCACAGGGTTACTGGCCGGTTGTGTAAACTGCTTTCGCAGGTCCTATTGCCTTTTATAGGCTTGGCCGTACCCCATTTAACGCGGCAAAAAATTTTTAACACCACTGACCATAAAAATTTTGTTGCCTCCAGTATTGATTTATTGTGCCATTTTTAATGTTAATCTGTGACACTATTGCCCAAATGCCCAATTTCTGCCAATGTTTTGCATCAACGCCCATTACCTCGATTATGGGGCACCCGTTGTAATTTTGGCTTCTGATACGGAAAAGAAAAATTTGATTTTTTAATTTAAAAAAACAAACAGCAAACAGCGATTACATGTTAAAATAAACCAACAAAAAACCTCTAAAACCAATTAAACTTAGTAACCCACTAATAGAACTAAATAAAGAATAACCACACCCTCATTATCGCCCTAAAATAGAAAACCTAAGCATAGGGTTATACTTTCTAAAAAAAACAACAAACCATGTATTTACCAAGGATCTTTGATTTTCTTGTGTAAAAGGGGAAGTTTGCCGCTATTGTTGGCGTATGGTATTGGAAAAGTCCACCCTATTACGTACTCTGGCAATTGTACAAGGCCCATGGCTCTCTGAAGCATACCCTGAACAATGTTCCCTTGCGAACAACTTTCCGTCATGGAGCTCGCATTGGAAATTAAGTGTTGGTTGTTAACTGAAACCTATTGCTTCCAAAAACTAACGGTGTTGGCAGCTTATCAGTTGGGGCGGCAGCCCTACACCATTGGATTGGCACCCTTACCGAGTGAAGATTAATGGCATAAAGATCGTCGCTTTATGTGCTCCGAGACTCCAAGCTATATTTGCGATATGATAGAGTGTCATATATAGACACGTTTCACACCTAGCTATGATGGATTAAGCCTCCACCAACAGCCGAGATGGCCATTACAGCGTAGTTATGAATCGCACCAGGGCCTGGCCAACCAGGACACCCAACTACATTATTTACTGAACGAACCAAACATACTTTCATTTGGATCTATACCCCATAACGGGTTACAGATTTTTGAAATTACTGAAAATCCATTGCCCATTTAAACCACAAGACAATTCTTTTTACTACCCACGAGGATTGAAATTTTGCCATTTCAGTTGTGCGACCCCAAAAATGCTCATCTTGGAAAAGCAAACCAAAAGTACGTTTGGGTCACCATGTTGAATGATACAAAAGAAGTTTTGAAAAATCTATTCCCTTTGGACCACCATTACTTTCGATTCCCAAAACCGGTTCTTTTAAGTTAAATAAGTAATAAAAAGTTGACCCCACTTTTTTTAACACAATCCACTATCTTTACTGCAAAGAACCTTAAAAAAATGAATGAATTGCTCTTATATGTAGTCCCTAGTCCTAATTGGTTTTGGCTATGGCTTATTCTTAGGGAATTCATCCAAAAAAATCTAAAAAACAAAATCCACTCACAGTGCCTATTGGAGCGGGGAACAAAACAATTTTGAGAGCAAACCTAACACCTTAGACAGCGACTTATTTGCTGTCCGAGGAACATAGAGTATTGTTACAATCCGATTTAAGGAACTACTTGGCAATAAGATGGTCCGTTTACCAAGCAGAAATGGAAAAATTTGGAATCTAAAAAATCGCGAACAGAAAGGGGAAAGTAGAAAAATTACAGGAAAAGTTCGAGCGCGAGGAGTCGAGAATCTGGCCAATAAAATTTTGGATGAAAAAAGCACAAAATTCACAGAACATAACAGGGAAAACATAAAAAACCATATTGACCCCCTTACAAGAGAAAATAATTCTTTTTGAAAAAAAGGGTAGAGGACAGGTCAGAAAGAAAGTTGTGGGCATGCATTCTGCCCTCAAGGAACAATTGGCCAATTTACAGACGCAAAATCTAAAAATAAACGCAAGAAGCAGAAAACCTGACCCAAGGCTCTAAAAGGCGATAGTAAAATGCAAAGGAAACTGGGGGAACTGGTCTTGACGTGTCCTGAAAAGTCGGGCTTGAAAAAGACGGGAATATACCGTACAACAAAGTTTTACCCGAGAAGAGGCGTTCGTGTGCTGCCCGCGTTATTATAACACCTACCGGATGGGCAAAAAAGGATGATTGTGGATTCCAAGGTTTTCCCTTACGGATTATGAACGTTATGTGGAATTTGCCGAAGATGATTAAGGATTAAAATTCCTTAAGACCATATCAATTCTTTTAAGAAGGCATGTTAGACCCAACTTTCGGCCAAAAAAATATGAAGATCTTCTATTGAGGATGGAAAGTCCGGATTTTGTACTCATGTTCGTTACAATAGAGGCCTTGCGTTTTGCATTAGCATATAAAACAACGGACAACTCCCTTTAACAAGGCCCTTTTGACAGAACATAATAATAGTAACCCTTCCACCCCTATTAGCTACCCTTTAACGCACCATAGGACAGTATGTGGAAACAATGAAAAACAACAACGAAATGCCATTGAAATTGCAAGGCAGGCAGGGAGTGTGCATTATACGATTAAGTTTGAGGCGTTTTGTTGTAGATTTTTTAATGGAAGGTCGGCAAAAAGATTGGAGAAGCCAAGACGGAATATTAAGGGCGCCATGAACAAATTTGGTTGATTGGAAGAGGAAACATTAATTAACAGTATCGAAAAAAATTAAAGAAAGATGCGGGGCCAAAGCAAAGGAAGTCCATTCCCGAATCCTTTACTTCAAGCAGCGATGCGACGATGATCAGAAGAACCCTTATCATTATTTATAGATTACTAAAACAAACAGGCATGAAAAAAAATACTTTGAAATAATCCTACTTGCCGTTTAGTCCTAATTATGACTGGCCTATTTTTCATTTGTATTTTGGTTCCCTATAGCGAAGGCATCCGCTCAGGGGAACTCATTAAAAAATAAAGCCATTAAAGGGAGTACTTATAAAAACCATGGAGGGTGAGATAAGTCAAGGAATTCAGGGGCACAGATATTTTTCCTTTTTCTGTAATAAAGGACCGATGTAATGCCAAATTGAAAGGAAACACCAGGGGGGGATTATGTCAAGTGACCCTATATAGACGTTACCGTACCTTCTTTTGGTTAGGTGATTCCAATATTTTAATCACTTTTGCAGTTGAAAAAAAGAGAAATCTCCCCACTTTAAATTAGAACGAGGACAAATTAAAACAGCCAAAACAATCCAGGTTATTTTCCATAAACCGAATTAATGTTTACCCTCCCATTCAATTTGGTGGCAAGGTACATGGGGACACATATTGAATTTAATGGCTCAAGATAGCATTTGCTGCGCCTCAAAACATTCCAGGAAAATATTGTGTTACGGCCTCCGTTAAACCAGGTGGATTTTTTTAAACCCTATTGAAGTCGGGGAAATGATCACCTTAAAGGCCTCGGTAAAATTATACAGGCGAACTCTATGGTCATTGGTGTCCGTGTTGGAACGAAAATATAACCAACGGGGAAAGAAGGAACATTGCAATTCCTCTTACTTTTCACTATGGTAGCCAAGGATGCTGAAGAAATATACTCCTGTTACCCGGATTTGATTATTGAACAGAGCAAGGTGTACGCAGATTTAGCCGAAGCATTCAACGAAAAAAACAAGCTTATGTCCCGCAGCAGTCTATTTGAATCGTCCCAATTTAAAATAAAATGACCATTTGAAGGATTTGGACAGCGAAAATGGGTCCAAAATCAATCTAGATGTCCCTTAGTTAATTTGGGCTGCAAGCCTCCTCGTCAAAAACCAAATTAAATCCTCTGAAGTAGGCACTTTACAAAGGGGACGCTGGATAACTATTCGTGCCTGCTTCTTTTTGTGATAATAGTCCTTTACTTTTTCGGCTTTACTACTCCCCGTTACCAAAAAAACCGCTAGCCGTCTTTGCGTTATTGATCAGCTTTCCGGTTATGGTAATTCTTTCTTTGTCGCTGAATCAGGATGAACGCCACTTCACACGTATTCTTAGAACCCCATAGATCAATTTCATGCGGGAAATTTATGGAGCAGGTATGTTCCGTCATCACCAAAAACTAGGATAACCAGATCAAATTGAGGGATGTTGTTCGCAATAGGCAATTCCTCTTCCAATACCTTTCCTAATTCTACCCGCCTCCAATTCTGGTACGTCTTCCCATTGAACACTGGTGAATATTATTCTTTTGGTTATATTGATCTTGGACAATAGTGTTCTTACCGTCATTTCTGTAATTACTTTCATGTATCGGTAGGGAGGAACACAACGCTCATCTCCCCAATACAAATTGAACGGTTTAGAACCAATCCACGTCTTTATAGTGCTCCGCCATATAATAAAAACCACCTTGGGCGTACTACCTCCAGACAAGTGCAATATGGTGTTTTTTATTACTTTTTTATCTGTTTCTTCCAAGATAATTGGAAAAGCTTTTGGGCAACTCCATATTTGGGTGGGGGGGGTATATTTATTTGCAATCTATTATCTATTTAATAGTAAGTTGATTTAGCGTAATTAACACAGAAACCGGGGTCATCGGCCAAGTTTTTCACCGCGGGATTTCCTCCATTTCTTCAATTCGCTCTCTCAGTAATGTCATTCGGAATTTGGTGGCCCCAAACGCCTTGAAGAAT
>Ga0163217_1086185_pt1 | contig 13710 bp, 7 predicted proteins | sample SynspAceP_FD_185933 | JGI IMG/M metagenome (GOLD analysis project Ga0163217, IMG submission 185933) | Saline lake microbial communities from Ace Lake in Antarctica - Synechococcus sp. Ace-P (PacBio error correction) | ecosystem: Environmental > Aquatic > Non-marine Saline and Alkaline > Saline ... | reverse complement strand
TTTGAATCGGCTTCATTAAGCTAATTTTCTACCGTAGGTATCAAAATTTCCGCGGTCGTACTTTAACAACAACCGCCTTTCCGCTGCCCAAGTCTTATGTGTCCGGGCTTTATAATTTTGGGTTCTAGCGCTGCCTATAAGATTAAGTTGTGTAATCGCCCACATTTCCAAAAGGGATACGAATCTGAAATTCAAATTTTTTTGCCCCTAAGCAAAAGTATAAACTGCGTTGCCACTGCTTCACTTCTGGCTTCCTTTGGGATATGCACCGGAGATAATCGAGGGAATACGAAACTTTATCTTTCTCAGGGGAATAGGAAGCATTTGAGCTTGTATTTCCAAAACCGTCTTTTTGGTCCATTCCGTTATGGTTCGGCAGGTATTGATAACCGGATTGTGCATGGCCAAATAGAATATCTGTCCTTTCCCAAAAGGTTTGTGGCCGTATAGGGTATCTACCCCCAAACATCGGATCGAAGGCTGGCTTTCCCATTGTAGTATAAATAAAAGTGCCCAACATTGTGGTTTAATGGCTTTCGCATTGTGGCCACTTTTGCGCAAATAAAAACCATCATGGTTTCCGCTTTGTGCCCGCGGCTGCCATTATCTGTGTGTTCCGGCAGATATAAAATCCCCATAGCGGTTCCTTGGCCACAGCATTTTTAATTTCATCCAAATTAAACAGGTCATCAATGCTAATTCTATTTTTACCTTGAAAGTTACTTTCCCCAAAAATGCTGTTTTTGGGGCCAAAAAAGCCCAAAAACTTTCATGATGGAATCGTTAATGCGTTTCCCATAGCGGTAAATGGTACCCGGCCGTGATTTTAGTTTGGCGAAGCATCTGCCAAAATTTACAAAATACTCCCCGTTTTATATAGCCTTATAAATATACTTATCTAATTCTGTACAAGTTCTTCATTGTAGATATCTTATTTTACCTTTGCTTCCTTGTATACAACAGTATCTAAAAATCCGAACAGCTTACGCCCGCATGGCTCCAGTAGATGGACCTTTCTTACAGCCCGTCATCTTTGTAATAATCATAAACTCATCAACCGAGCAGCATACTCTTTTGCAACATTTTTATACTTCGGGTTATGGAATCATTCTCCATAGTAGAATACAGTTTAGGGCATTATAGTTGCACAGGGTTCCAATTTGTTGACACTCTCATTGGTATTAGCCCGAATCCAGCAAATCATCTTGGTGTTAATAAAGGTTTTAAAATTTCTTATTCAAATTTCAAATCTTAAACCTCTTTAATACAAGGGATTCACCCTTATTTTATTTCCTCTTCTAGAAAAATGGTGTGTCCATTGCCAGGTTAAGCGCCCACTTTTGCCTACTCCCAGGTCAACGTAGGTTCAAAGCACATCTGGTAATCCTGCACCAGCCACGCTGAAGTCCTAAATGGCCGAATTCCCCAATAGTTTGCTCACTGTAGTAGAATAACTTATGATGTCCCTTTAAAAATCGACCCTTTCCTTCTACCAATTCACCCAAAGGACCAGCGCTTCAAATGCCTGAATGTTTTCCCTATACGTTTCTCCATAATGTTCTACTTCCCTCTTGGAAATTTCCAAATTAGTGTTGAAACGGGGAATATATTTCCAGTTGTACTCCAAATAACTTTCTCCTCCTTTATGTTAAGCCTCTCTCAGGTTTTGGGGAATCTTTTCCATTGCTCACGATTTCTTTATATTCTGGATGAAGCTACCCAGGATTGGTCCTTTACCACATATTTTTTAATGGTGTCCGTAGAATAGTACCGCTCAATAAGTTCTATAAGCCTGGGCATTGGCAAACTGTACGTTGATAGAAGAATGAAAAGAAATAGTTACTGTTCTTCATAGTAGGTTTCGCGTTGGTTTTAGTTTAGAGAACAAATTCCATTTGCCAACTTCTAAATCTCTTCTGCTAAAGATGGGAATAATAATTTTAATTGTCATTAAAAATTTCGTGAATTATCGATTTTTCAACGTCGCTTAGGAAATCTGTATGTGCGTTGACAAATAAGTACTTCGAACTTAAAGAACTTACATATGTGAGTTGATCTATTTGGCTTAAATGGCCAAACCAATAAAAAAGAGGATTAACTATAACAATTAATTACCCTCCTTTCTCCACTAAATCAACCAATCTAACTATCGTTATTCCATATCTATAATGCCCACCAACTTGGTAGGGCCCGGCGTTGCCATCCACTTGTATTTTTCGTAGGTTATGTTCGCATATTCGTAATAGGCCAAATTCCATCTAGGCGATTTTTTCATTAATTCTTCGGTAATTTCATAGACTATGGTTCCTATTGCTGCTTCAACAAAACCTCATATTCATTATTTATTTGATATAAAATAATCCTTGAGGCATTAAAATAATTATAACTTATTGACCTAACCCGTTTATAATTTGGCGGTAAAGCTGTTCAATCTAAATCTATTTTTGGAGAATTACAATATAGTGGCCCTCTAGATTGCGTATTAATATTTTGTTGTTGCATAGTAGTAGTTCTGACCGCTATACTTAATAACTTTCTATTGGGTACCCGAACGGCACTTGAAAACTACTTCCGCCGTTGGAGTTTTATAGGTAAACCTAGTACTAGGCACCCTTTGCTTTACCGTCTTTTTGACTGTGGTGGTTCTTGGTAACACTTGGGTTCCTTTGATTTGAGTACCACGCGATTGCCCTGAAGGCTTGTGTAACAAAGCTTTATTATAACTAATGATTGATAAGGCGTATTCTTTAATAAATTGTTTTCATATTTCTAAAGATTTAAGATTCAACTTGCCCTTTCCTATACTTTGGACCTTCTATGTTTGTATTATAGTTTAAAGGTATAGTTGCCTACAGATAAGTTAAAGCAAATAGACATTTGCCGGTTTTCTATCTTATGAATAATTGGATTTAAACAGATTTAAAGGGAATAAATGCCTGTTCCCCCACAAAGACGAGACTTATGCCGTCCATGGCTTGTTTTGCTGATTTAAAGATTCAGAAAACAAAAAAAAATATCTTCAAAAAGTAGCTGAATTCTTCCGTTGGATGGAAAATTATATTAAAAATGCATCAGGTCGAATATTGGGTTACCGTTCGACTTTTTTTAAAAACATGTTTCCATATAAATAGTTTTAATTGATCTTTTCATGAATAATTTGAAGTTTAAATCTACTTATATGGCCAACCATAAAACTTATTGTTCCTCATTTGCATTTTAAGTTATTGTGTCTATCCTTCTTTCATATTCCCAATGGACCCAGGGACCTCAGGACCAGAAGGAGGCCTATACGGATGCATTATTGTGAAAATTGAAAAATACCTTGATTTTATCAGCTGGAGGAGGGGGAGTCTATATATCAACAAACAATGGCGCTTCATGAGCACCCAGTAATGAGGGTTTACCTCTACATCCACATGTGCATCGTATTGCCAGCCCATTGGAAATACGGTTATATAAAGCTAAGTCAAACGCGGCGGTTTTATATATTAGTTGACAAGGGTAGCACCTGGGTCACCAGCAAATAATGGTGTGGGACCGCTATCTTTTCTATTGCCTTGTTTACAACTGGTCAGGAAATTTATGCAGGTAGTTTCAGATAGAAATGTTTTTTATCGCCGTGATTCAAGAGCTAGTGGGGTGAAAAAAATAATGGCTTAACCACGGGAAATTCTCCTGAATTTGTTAAGTTTGGAATTTCAAAAAATGTACGTGGAACGGCAGTTGGACTGTTTGGAGAGCGATGACAAATGGGAATAAATTGGATTCATAATAGACAATTCCTGGTTTGTCCCCCAATGGCATCTCGATCATTGACTGAATACAATGGTGTGTTTTATGCTGGCAGGTGATGCGTCAAATGTTTATTTCCCAATGAGAATCTAGTCTCCTGGACTTTGTATCGCGCTTGTGATGCGTACCACAATTAAAGAATTCTAGTTAAATTATGAAGGTAAGGTTTATGCACGGCTGGGCTCTTGGAAAATACTAATTATTCCGATGATGATGGGCTTAAGTGGACTAATGTCCAAAATGAACCGAAACCCCAATACTTTCATTTATGATATCCTTTTATCGTAATGCGTTAAATTCTTAATGTCCACCAACGAGGGGGTATCTTTGAATCTTTTAACGAAGGTTTACTGGGCATTAAACAAATAAATGGCATAAAAGGCACAAGACATTACGGCATTAGCAAGCCACGATACCTACCCATTGCTGCCCGCTTCAGAAAATGGTATTTTTTCGATCTAATGATAATGGAGTTTCCTGGACCCAAACTTATATAGGACCACAGCTAATTTTAAATGCAAAGACAATCAATGATATTGTTGTTATAGCCAATAATATAATAGTTCCACTCTGTTGGAAGTTATGTGTCAGCGACAATGGGAGATAATTGGGTTAAAAAACTAGAGCCCGGTTTTAAATAAAGCTACAGCCGGAATTGGATGTACAGCAACGGTACATTGGGCTGTTAGCCTTGAAAGGAGACGGTGTATATCTTTCTACCGATTTTTGGGAGAAACCTGGACCCTTACCCCCAACAGTAGGGCTTAATCCTGAAATAGGTTTTAAAAACTTGCTTTATTTGTCGAGAGCAGGCCATAGTAGGCAGTACGGCAAATGGAGGAATTATACGCTTCATCCAAATTTCTGGGACAAGGACCTGCGTCCAATATTTCCAAATTGCCTGATGGATCTTTTATTACCCAGGACCTTGAATTTATCCGATAATCGCCTTTATGCGGCTACGAGGCTCCCAAGGGAGTTCATGGCCAGCCGATATTTGGGGAAAAATTGGTTATCGTTTTCTGACCTATGGATAATAAGTTACTATCAAGATATTTATTGTCATTGACAACACAGTTTATGCCGCAACCGATTGCGGGGTTATATTCTAGTGAAGCTGGAAGGGATTTTCTGGTATCCCTTTACTGAAGGCACTAAAAATGAGTATTTGACTGAAATTGTATTAAAAGAGGCATCTTATTCGCAGGGACCTCTGGTTTAAAGTCCTGGTCTCGTCCAATATCGGAAATTATTGTGCCTCCCTTGATGATGACAATTGATGGAGTTAATTAACGAGAATGACTTTGTCCAGGCACGCCCTGGGTCTGAAGTGGTAACACGGCTGTGCCGCTTCACAACGTCGATGATGGACAACGATGGGGTGACCAAATGAGATGAATCTCTGTGCCGACATCCCCTGTTGGATGCTGAAGTAGATGGCAATGGATGTGCGCTTCACAATTGGATGACGATAATGATGGAGTAACTATTGATTTAGACCTCTGTGCCGACACCCCTGTGGATGCTGGAAGTAGATGGCAATTGATGTGCCGCTTCACAATTGGATGACGATAATGATGGAGCTAACTAATGTTTAGACCTCTGTGCCGGACAACCCTGTGGGATGTGAAGTGATAGCAATGGCTGTGCTGCTTCACAATTTGGGATGAGATAATTGATGGGTGACAATGATATTATCTTCTTGTCCGGACAACCCCGGCGGTACTTGAAGTGGATGGCAATGGATGTGCCGTTCACAATTGGATGATCATAACGATTGGGGTGGACCAATGATATTGATCTTTGTGCGACACCCCTGTGGATGCTGAAGTTGATAGCAATGGCTGTGCCCGTCCAACTTATGACGATAACGATGGGTACCAATGATATTGATCTTGTGCGACACCCCCCTGTGGGATGCTGAAGTGGATAGCAATGGACTGTGCCACTTCACAATTGGATGGACGATAACGATGGGGTGACCAATGACAAAGACCTTTGTGCTGACACCCCTGCAGATGAGAAGTGGATCACAATGGTTGTGCGCTTCCAACTTTGATGACGACAATGATGGAGTATCTACACGATCTAGATCTTTGTCTCATACGTTACCCGGCTTAGCGGTTGAATGCTACCGGTTTGTGATTTGATTTGCTTCGAAATTCCATAAGGGTTTATTCGAGACACCTAATTGTCCCAACACGAACAATGGCAGTATTCAGATTTACTACTTCCCTTAACTGGATATAAGCTTTGACATTCACATTGTGGCGAAGGTAGGGATGAACTATTTTACAGATATGAAATTGAATGCAGCCTTAAGATAGATCAACTAGCTCCCGGCAATTATGAAATTAAAGTTCCATACCTGCTATTTTCACGAACAATTGTTCGGGAGCTACTATATACGAGATCAACAATATTCCGGAAATTTGAAAGTGCGACGCAAAGTCCAAAAGTGCCAAATACACTGTTTCAGGGAAGTAACAGAGTACATGGTTAATATCAATGGGAGTTCAAAAAAACTTCCATAATTTGATTCCATTGATGAAAAGAGATAGTACTACACAATTTAAAAATGTCCAACGAAATAGTTCATCTCTGGAAAGAGTGGGAACTGTTTCAAGGAAAGGTAACCGAACCTTTACCAGTAGGGAAGAAAATTTTAATCTTCCCGACCATCACGTCTGCGTCAGTTCCATTTCTGGAAGCATTTTAAGGCTACCGAAATTCATATTTATAATTTCAAAGCGGGCAACTTATATACAATTGAAGGGATGAATATACTATTGATAATACCCTTCATTGGATAATTTACACTGCCTGGATTGATATAATTCATGTTCTGACAGAAGTGGGAAAACCAAAAGTTTTAAAATTATAAGCAATGAAAAGATTAAGTCGAATTATATTCTCGTGATACTACTATGTTTAGCCTGATCAGCGCGTGTTTCCCAACGGTGTACCCTAAAGGGCTCAATTGCAGAGAGCTTCATCTTACCTGAGAAGCCCATAGGTATCCTTCCTGGCCAATGCCGGAACAGCTCGGATTATAAGGAAGTAGCAGTGTACTGAACAGGCCGAAATTTTCTTTAGTTGGTCCACGGCAGAAAATGCCAATAAAAAAAAAAAAAAATCTATCTTGGTAAGGTTTTTGAAATCGGGGCCGAAGTTCTATAATAGTACTGTGAAGTAGCAATGAAGTTAATTGACCTTAGATAAAGGAAAAAAAACATATTCATGGAAGATAACGCAAAAACAATGACGGGGAAAGCCCAAAGCACACCTTATCATTACTACACCTGGCCCAGCCCATAGGGCAACTTCACACCCTATGCTGGCCCAGATCTATACCAATTATAATGGCGCCACTTCAGGAAACTCGGTATTTCTTGGGGACTGTAGGCGATGAAGATGGTGACACCTTGGACTTATGACATTAAAGTAACCGATAGCTCAGGGAAAGAAATTGTTGTGAGAAGGATAATGAGTGCGAAAACAACCTTGGCACCGTTTTGGTAAACACGTGAAACTTATTACAATCCAAATTAACAAGTAAGATAATTTGGAAATTATTCAATTCAACACACACCGAAAAAAATCATGTAGGGAGTGTGATTCGCAAATCGCCCATTTATATTTATTTGCGCAGATTCAGATTGCTTTTACTATATTCCTATCTTTGAAGAAGGATAATATTTAAGGTTTGTGAGACTTACTGATTGGATCCGTTGCAATTCACATATCCGCTCCACAATTTCCATTCCGTATTCGCACAGTCAATATAGTCTTAGTAAAAGTGTCACTTACTTTCTTTAAATATTCCATTATTGATATTTATAAGAACCAAAAAATCCAAACCCACCTTTTGCAAAGTAGCCGGGATTTTCAATCGGGAACAATAAAAATTAATCAACCTGTAGGTTATCAAAACTCAAAAAATACTATTTATTTAAATAAACTGCCTCACTTGCTGTGGCACGGCCCGCAACGGGACTATTTAATTGGTTTATGCTGCCTGAAAAATTCGACTTGACTAAGAAAGGTATTAACCAGAGACCTCAAGGTTGCATAAGGTTTCTACCAATGTCCCATAGCTTGCCAGATTTTGCTTGCATGGCACTAACGTTAAAGCATTATCACCACATTCCTGCACAAGGGCATCATTATTGGGCCCTATAGGTGCATCTTCATGATAGATAGCTTGATCAATGGCCATTCCGGTAGCATTTAGGTCCGAGAAATCCAAGGCCTAAAGACCCTTGCCATATTAACCACTTGCAATTGCCTTCATTATTATCCCATTGGAATCCATGATAATCTGCCGTTAACCGGGTTGTTGATATTAGGAAATAATTGTGAGTTCATTCTTCCATAGGTATCCCAATTTTGGAATTACGGTATTTAACAGCCAAATATTTTAAGAAGGTATCGGTATCAAAAACGGCTTCCTAAATTATTTCGCCAAGCTTCTTGGAGCCGTAGTTCTATTGCATGCATTGCAGGCTGTTGAAGACACTTGGTATATCGCTATAATCGGCCTTCATTCTTCATTTGTTTCTTACAAAACACTTCTTCGGAAAAGGTACCTAATGCAAAACTGGCTCCGTCTCCATCAGGTTTTTGGTACAGATTACCATCATTATCGGAAAATTGGGTATCGTATCACCGTATCATCCACTTCTTCCACCATTAGTGTTATTACTTCCAAAAATAAACCGTCCATCACATGATCCACGATAAACAGTATAAAATGCTGCGTGCGAAACTTCCAAACCAGCATCCCTAAAAATATCCGTAGAACCTTTTCCCGTAACATGGATTTAATCATTTGTTAAGTATTTTTTTAAGCTCAATTCTTAAAACCGTTAAAAAGCGCTGATTGGTCAATTTGAGGATATTGATCTTCCAAATTTCATCAAAATCCAACTTTAAAGGATAGCTTTAAGATGCCTCCCGACCAGCTTCGACTGTAAACTCGAGTTAGCCTTTAAAACGCACTCCAACCCTGTAACCATTCCTTGCCATTGTACAAACACCTCATCCTTGCGTACAAAAACAGGATTCTCATCTACTTCACCAAGCCTCCTCCACCCAGGACCTCCAGATTGGGGACACCTCCACCAGGACCTCCACTACCCCCAAACCACTCGTTAAGAAAGGTCATATCATCTAGCATACTTCTTGCCACCGTTCTTCGGTAATACAATATCTATCCTATTTACAGCATCATCTTCAAATGACTCATCAAAATTGGGGTCGGCCGATTTTACTATGGTAACATCTGTCCAATCAGAAACTTCAAAATCCGTATCTCATAGGGTCTCAACATAGGCTTCGCTCTCTATGATCTCTGCTTCCTCTCCGTTGTTTCTGGCCACATCATCGGAACAGGAAAAATACAAGCATAGTTGCCATTTGCTTACAAAAGAACAGTAAGGCTTACTTTTTTCATTATAAATTTCATTTATTAGGTTATTATTTACCCTACAAAGATGTGATTGGAATACATGAATTTTAAGGAATCAGTGAATAGCCACTTCTTTTAAGTTTGAAACTGGAGATAAATCCGTATGAGGGAAAATTTACGAGGCCGTTATGACTGTATTAATACTTTAACTAACCGGCACTATTTTTGGGCCAGCCAATTACCTCAGGATAATATTGTATCCCAGGTTATTTGATCCTTTGAAATATTGACGATAATTGATTTAAAATTAAATCAGACCTAAGCTTGTCTCACAATTTTATTAGTAAACACTATACAGTGTGTTTATTTTAGATTCGTATAAGCATCTGGGGTTGCGCATCAGAATAAAAACCCGTTATCGTGTCAAAATACTTGCCAGTTTCGGCCAAGTCTGTTGTCGCTAAATCGTACAAAATTATTCAACTCCCTTTTCTGCTGCGGAGACCAATGTTGACCGTAGCCTCTTTTGCCCATTTTAGTATCTAAAAGGAGACCCGGATTTACTTGGTACAACAGTAATTGATGGCTCCTGTTTGCCAAATAAAAACTCCACATTCGATCAAACGCCAATTTTACTTTGGGGGCGTATGCCTCATTAACTTCCTAACCCTACACTTTTTTCTGTAAAAGGCAGCTAATAATACCGGAGCTTGTGCTGCATAACTAGATTTTTTATAATTCGGGGCATCAAGCTTTTTTCATTTAAATGGCATAATAGGCAATCGTAAACTCGTTAAGGGCTAAATAATTAACCGACCAAAAAACGCACATCTAACACATGGCAACCGGTATTACTTTACTTGTCTAAAAACAACCCGCGTTGTGATTAAGAATGTCAATTTTAGGCAGGCTTCTTTGCCAACTTCTTCAGCCATGGATTCACAGCTTATTAAACAGAAAAATCAGCTAAAAAAACCGAAACATTTTCGTTTTTAGATGTCTGTCCCTTATTTCCGTTTAAAGTTGATTGCAGTTTTTTTGCATTCTTCCATGAAATAGCAACAAAAAATGTGCCTTCTTTTTGGCTAAACGCAAGCCATAAATTTACCAATTCCGTCAGTACTTCTGTAATGAGTATATTTTTCATTTTTTTTGTTTTTTAATGTTGATGAAAATATTGGTTAAGAAACTTTTTTTCTGCTATTTTCTTAAAGCTGTTTCTGTTTTTATTGTGTTTGAAGCGTAAATTAAGTAGCTATTGGGTTTACAGCGATAGATTCTCAAATAATTAAAAATACGTCTGTTAAATAATTGACACCCGTTTTAAAACCTAAATGCTATGGTTGTGGCATGAAATTATCATCTTCCTGTAAATCTACATTACAAAGGTTGCATGAAAATGGTTATCAAATCACTGGACTCCTTTTTACCAATTCCCGCCATTCGGAATATTCTATATTTTTGTTGCGTACATCCCCGTGGGAGTACATCCATCCATCTGCCTTTCAGCATTCCATTCAAAGATTGCTGACTAAAACCCGTAATTAACATAGGAATTTTATGGTTTTTAGCTTGGGTAGGATATCTATTAAGAACCCTTAAAGATTCCATAGTTTTTAGTTTTAACTGTTGGAAAAGATCTTTGAGCTTTTCTAATATAATTGAAGAGTCCCTGAACAATTCGCTTCGATTTTCATAGTCAATTCCCATAGCTGGGGTATTCATCACTATCTATCCTCCAGAAGCAACACCTAACCAATAACCTACCACTAGATAATTGGTCTGTAGTTGCGGCGGATTTTGCTTACGTGTACCCGGATGATGTAAAGGCAAAGCTAAATACTAGAAACTCCCCAATTGCAATTTCAGTAGTTTTGTCTGCTAAATATCCCCAAATAACGGTAAATGGTGTCAAAAGTCTGACCAGGCATCACCAAAGCCGGGAACATTAAAAAGGAACATCTCGGCAACAAACCGCTTTATAGCCTAAGGTTTCAAGAAAGTTTGTACCTCGTTCAAATGGTGGTGGCATTAGTTGGTACGGGTCCTTGATTCATTAATTTTCAATTAGGCACCACTACTCCAATGCTTTCAATTCATCAGGTTTAAAAAGGCTGTTATTATGCTTATTTATGGTTCGAATCTTTCATGGTTAAATTGTCTAGGCTTAAAGCAAAGTATAATAAATGTTCTCATTAAATTCTTCATTCTCCATTGGTGTTTTTGTAATAATCAGGAACGGTCTTTAGACAACCAATCTATGGATGTTACAGGAACGTGAAACATCTAAATCCACCGTTTTCTCCCAAAGCCAGAAACTCATGAGGTATGTTTTCTGGGAAACTCTATTACTTCGCCACCAGAAACAAATTTACAACTCTTCTTTGCCGTCTATAATCGTTTTGATTATTAACCTTACCAGCACATGATATAGGTTAATCTGCTCATTTGGATGTTGTGCCACGGAATATGTGCACCTTTTCAAATTTGAAAAATGGTCATTTGGACCTTTCTGTCCGTGAAACCATTTACGCTGAATTACCGTTCGCCAAATAGTTGCTGATTCCATTTCATCAAAATTGAAATTGTTGCACTTTGAGGTTAGCCACAGAATCAATCGCTTTATTACCTGTGCATTAAGCCGTAGTACAAGATATATATTGTGCTATAGCCAATATTTTTAAGTGTATTTTCATTTTCTTTATAAAATTATTTGATCATGGAGTCTAAAATCCTTCCAAAACAATTTTACCTTCGCTTTTCCTGTTTCCAAAAAAAGCATGGGCTTTACGCATATTCTCTGCGTTTAAATTGGTTCAAAGTTTTCTCCCAAAGTGGTTTTAATTGTTCCGTTGGTCTATCAATTTAGAACTCATTAAGATGTGTGCTGTTCGATCATATCATCCGTCTGGAACGATAGAGCGTAAACGAATAGTTGAAACATTAAAATTCGATTGTGTAGACACAGCTTTACTTTTTAAAGGGGCATCCACATTAAACGACTTTTGGATCATCAAAAATAAAACCGAATTTACCTTGTGGTTTTATTCACTGTTACAATTCTTCCTCCGCATGTTCTCAGGTTAGCATTCAAACTCACTATATATTTTTCAGGAGCAGGTAGATTATATTTCTCAAATTCCTCACTCAGTTTGTTCCTGTTGATTTAATTACTGGCACTCCGCAACCCAAATCTTTAACCAATCTGTAGTTTCTTCACGAGAAGCCGTTTCCAATAATGTCAATTTTTGGTAAGTTTCTTTGGCTAGTGTACTAAAGATAGAACCAACACCACCTGCTGCACCAATTATAGAAATTGATTTACTGCATCACTTCTTTTAGCTACTAACACCTATCAACGAACCAACACTTTCCCAAGCAGTAAAGTGAAGGTCAATGTAAGCAGCTGCGTCTGCCATAAGAGTAAGCTGAGATGGTTTTTTTGCCCCGCAATTCGCTCATCTACAATTTGATACTGTGGATAACTTCCTTGTCTTGTGAAATCGCCCGCTACCAAACTTCGGTCGCCAACCTCTAAACAGCGTAACATCTTTCTCAACTTCTATTTTCACCAATCCCTGTTAGCACGCCAACCAGTAATTTTCCAATCATCGCCATTCCAGCACAGGCATCCGGCTTCGTACTTTATAATCTGCTGGGTTTTAGCAGCGAAATGCTTTTATTCTCTACTAAAATGTCATTTACCAATTGCTCTTCGGTACTGCTAATTCTTACGTCTTGTTAGTGATTTTACATCCTCGATGGAATTCCTCTTTATATCATATTGCTTTTCATAATTTTTTCTTTTATTTGTTTTATGTACTACAACCAAGCGTAACTATATCTTCTTTGTTCCTTCTTCGATTGCAAAAGCGGGCTTCTTCCTTTCTGTTAGACCAAGATTGCCGCCATATAGGATAGCCGTATTTGCCGTATCTACCTCCGAATTTTTTCCGCAATAGGGCTTCTGCCTTTGTCTTGATGAAAACTTTCAATAGGAAAACTGGTCGTACCAATTCAAAGCCGCTGATGGTCTGATCATATTTCCCCAAAGCCGATTTATTAAGTCTTGCCTTAGAGGCCCAACATCGAACAACTTTCTGTATCATTGTCCAGATTAAAATCGGCGCTCCTGGAATTCTCTATAAAATTTGGAATACATTGTCTATTACATCCGCAGGCCAATGCTTTACATCTTTTCATTCTGACATAATATAGGCCGAATCCCATTTGGTCATGGACGCCTTCTACTCATCCAGCTAACCAAAATGACTCCAGGGTATCAATTTTACCGGTGCGCCCCAAGCACAGGTTTAAAGCTTCCCTTAATTCCTTATCCTGGACCGACTATAAATGCCATGGTTCAAAAACCAAGAGCTAGGGATAAATGTGCCGTTTCCAAAATGAAATTCATATCGGGCATCCGATACTTTTTTTTAGTAGCATCGAATTCCTTGTGCATGTCTAATTGAAAAAGCGTTGTATAAATGTCTTTTTTTTGAAATATT
>Ga0163217_1111814_pt1 | contig 13711 bp, 4 predicted proteins | sample SynspAceP_FD_185933 | JGI IMG/M metagenome (GOLD analysis project Ga0163217, IMG submission 185933) | Saline lake microbial communities from Ace Lake in Antarctica - Synechococcus sp. Ace-P (PacBio error correction) | ecosystem: Environmental > Aquatic > Non-marine Saline and Alkaline > Saline ... | reverse complement strand
ACATAGAGAATAAACTCTTCTCTACCATATCACACTCTAATTTGAAAGTTATTAGAAGTCAATTAATGGTTTAAAAAGGATTACCTCAAATTTATTAGCGAATATAGGCGTTTTTAAAATTAGTGAAGAGTTATCACATGGAAAATCAGGGTTATAGTTGCTCGCTAAAAAATAATTATGTCCCAAATAGGCATTCTATTATTCAAGTGAGTAGATTAAAGCAACAATAAGAGTAGATGATTAAGATCAAAAAATAAGAATGGCTATAATTTAAGGCTTGTTGGCGCGAAGATGGGTTCGCTCTTTTTCGAGCAAAACAACAAAATTCCCTTTGACTTTTTAAAGCTATATGGACCCCAAAGTCGAAACTTTTCTCAAAAAATCAAATAAAAGACAAGTAAAAAGATGCTAAAAACTATCATACAAATGGTTACCAACGTATTTACATTATGTCTACGCACATCTGAAATCTGATGTGAACATCTTTTTAGAGGAGGTAAGATGAAAAACGTGTTTTTCACATCTTAGCGTCTGTTTTATTTTTCAGATGTTCTCAGGCACAGCCTGACACGTCAAACATTTTTGAAGCGTAGCTTAAAATAGAGGCCCCTGAATCTTTTTATGCTCTTATCATTTCTTTTCATTAGTTCAGTTCATATTTATTATTTTTAATATCTGTTATGATTTACCAGAATTATAGCCATTTGAAGCTCTTTACTTTTAAAGCACTTTCAGCTTGAAATCTCTATACTTCCATTATCTGTTATTAACATTATGAAATAATTGAATATTCCAACAATATATCGTGTTGATTCGTGTTTTTATTTATTTTCTGATATTATAGAGAAAATAATTAAAAAGGAGATGTTAGTTTATGGAAAAGTAGCACACGCCAATTTGATTAGTCGGTTTAGGTGCTGCAGTAGCAGAGGATTCTGTTGTTTTATCTGCATCAAATATAAAAATATGGCTAAAATAGAGTATTCTAATCGCAAAAAGCAAAAAATTTGTTAACAGGATAGATTAAAAGGCAATGAAAAAGCTTTAGAATGTTTGAAAGCTATCTGACTGAACAGGTAACAAACATATTAAGTTTGTTGCATAAAGTTAGTGATTTAAAGCGATTGGAACTTCGTACGAGTTCATTTAAAAAGATGCAACGGAGTGAGTTCAAAGATAAAAGTAAAAGGAAAAAAATTCATTAGAATAAGTTGTGTGACATAAAGGATTTCGAGTTTACTTTTGGAGTACGTTCTAGAATGAAAACTAGATATTTGCGAGATGTTGGGACAAAAAGTCCCATCTTCTTAATTTTATCTTACATTGTAATTCATGTAACTTTTACTTTTATTAGTTACACAATTATTATGTTGTTCAATACATGAAATGAGATACAAGCGTGTATCGAAAACCTTGTTTTTTGCGTTTTTCAATCATTTTTTTAATTCTCTCTTTGCATTCAGGTAAAAACGTGGTCTCTACGAGGCTAAAAAGGGTTTTTTTATTCCAATTTTTTTCTGAAGTAGTTACGAAAAATACGGCAATAGCGACTACTTATTCACGTGCAGAACATAGGAAAACCTCTTTTCACCTTTTGATATGGTTCTTTTTAACGATTCATTGCATTTGTATACTTCTTATTTGTGTCAACTGGATAGTATTTAAAATTTGCTTTAATTAAATAGAATATAAACCTCTATTAATCAAATTAACATTTATAATCTAGTGTATTACTTCTAGTTTTCGCTTCCAATTCTAACATACTATTTATTATCCAAAGCGATCGTATATTAATGTTTTTTCTTTTAATTCAATTATCCTTAAGCTTGATTCCTAATTTCCTTACCATAATTTGGATTACCCGTATAAGTATATGAATTATTTTTAGTTTCTTTATATAGTCTATATATTTCTTCCAAATCTTTTCTATTTTTAAAATATATATATTCATTTGAGGATTGTTATTACTTATTTTCTAATTCATCTTTAAACACATACTCCCTTTTGCATCTATTATAAAACAGCTTTACCTTTCCTTTTTCTATCTTTATATTAACTCTTCAATTTAGCTTCCATAGGCGTAATACCATACTCCAGTATCATAGCCAATACTTTTATTTATCATTAGAATGAAAAAACCCTCCAATGGACTCTTTTAAAAAATGCTCTCTCCAATTCCATAGTTTTAGTTTTAGCTTTTAAATTCAACTAGGATTTTCCCCGATTTTTGTACCTATGGTTAATAATCTTTTCTATGAGACAGATTCCACACTATACAATTCTGAATTCCCTCTATTTAAACTTTTCCTTTAAATTTAAATAGGACCATGTGGGTCCTGCTTTCAACTCATGTGATAGATTCAATGAAAAAGACAACTTATGAGAATTCTTTTCTTTTATCATATGAGTCTTATCTTCATTGTTTTTAAATAAATTAATATACTCATTTTTAATTCCCCTTATATTAGTTCAAATAGTCTTTATGGTCTATACATATTTTTTAACTAATCGGCTCTTACTTGCTATTAACATTATAGCGTGATTTTTATATTTTCTATCTATTAAGCTAATAGCTGTTGCTCTTTTGCTTTTCTCTTGTGCTCATAAAGCATCTGTCTTGATTTCCCCTGCTGATATATATACTGCTCATCTCGTTCTTGTTTATCTCTTCTCCTATGTTCGTATTAAGTTTGCAATAAAAATTAGTCTTAAAAACAATAAGGTATGACTTAGTTCTTTATGATATGTTCATCTTTTCTATGAGGTACTATGTTCTTTCCTAATTACTTTCCAAAAGATATAACAAATACAATTTTCTCATTCCCTTTCCTTAGCAAGTATTTAACAAAGAGGCCTATCTTTTTGTGTTTTTCTGCGAAGATTGAGCCCACTAAAAAACATAGCCGAACCTTCCTTCTAATGCTTTTTCAAGTCTTCTTATTCTAAAAAGTTCGACTTTATAATCTACATTTCTTTATCTTAAATTAAAGTGTTAGCTTTTTCTATATTATAACTGCCGCTTTTATTATCCTTTTTAAAGTCAAGTAACTTTCTACTAATATTGAACCCAATATTTCACTTGCGCTGTTACCAAATATTTATCCGTTTTTTTTACTCATTATTTTTATCGATCTTAGACTTTATTGCTATTTTAATAGTAGAACTTCCCTTCAATAGTTAATCTTCTGTTGCTCACGATAGACTTGTGTTTCTCTTCTAGCTTAGGGAAAGTTTTTTTTTTTAACAGAATTTTTTTCTTTTTTTTGTAACTTTAATATTAAAGGACCTATTTATCATTAGGTTTGGTTGTTTTCTATATATCTGTTTATCTGTTAAGCTTCTTTTTATGAATTCCTGATATAGTGTTTTCCATATCTAATCTCTCAGATATTTCAACCGCTGTAGCCCTCATCTTTTCCATTCTTTAAAAGGAATTCATTTCATATTATCTTAGTAGTTGCCAATTGAGATACTTGATGTCCTCTATTCAAGTCTTTATTTAATTCATTTTTTATAGTTTGAACATATTTATTGTATAACCAATATTCATTTCTATACCCCATATAAACTAGTTAAGCACACTATAGTTTATCGTTAATTATTTGAAGAAGCACATACAAGAAATTTTTCACTAGGTTAGCAAATCATGTTAAACTGTGCAATTCTTGCCATATTATAGTGTTACATAAAAAATTTACTATTTATTTCCATTCTATAATTACAATGAGTTTTCCAGTGTATGTTCTGACAAACTTAGTTTTATAAGTATTATTAAAAAAAGAATGACTATGAATACACGAATCTTATTAAAATTGTGTTCGAAGACAGGGATGGAAAAAAAATAGTCAGCTATTCCCGATTTTCGTGTCCAGAATCCTCCTCCATGCTCTTAATAGAGAACCGAGATGTGAGGACACCACATGATGATGTACCAATGACCGTCGGGTCTTTTTCAAAAATTACAAAATTTTTCTCAAAAAACTTTGGGACGGTAAGAATTATGGTAAGAAGGCTTTGCGCTTATTGTTGATGGCAAGAATGCATTTCTGTGAATGAGGTGCGCTCGACGAGTGTGCACTTGGAGGCGTGAAGTAGCAAATAATGTTGTCAGCTACATGATCGATCTCTGAGGAAATTACCGGTCCATTTTGTGGTACCGTGACTTCCACGAGGGCTAACAATGACAACGTGGACACTTGCAACACCGCCTGCTGAGCCTGTTTTATGGACACATTGTGCCAGTTACTGTTGTTCAGGATGAGGGTGTTGAGTACGCTGAATGCAAGGATCCGCCAAGACGTTGACATTCCATCGTCAAGGGGATGGGTTCGCCCGGGATTACATTGGTTTTCGGGAGTGAATCCAAGGGACAGGCGTTTCTCTGGCAAGATTAGCGCTCCGCTCTGGCAGTTACAGAGGTTGATATTGTCTGGAATGCTACCGATACTGTGTCAAAGGGCATGTCTGGATTTGCGTGAACTGACTGGATTCAAAGTTTCGCGTTTTCGCTTACTCTCAGCTGCTGTCAGTGCGTCCGAGGGAGCCATTGATTGATATGTGCGGCTGGCGTCACAAACATCGTTGTCCCTTGAAGAAACTGATGCCAAACAACATCTGAGATAGAGAATTAAGCTGGTTCAATTATTTTGGGGAGAAAGTCACATTGAGTGGTTAGTTGGATGACGCCAAATCATTGCCTACATTTTGCAGCGCAACCTTTACGAAGGCTCCAAATTGTTATTACAATTTTTACTTACGACGCAATAATGACAAGCAGATTTAGAGTAATGGCATGTCTGAAATCTCTTTCTGCTTGAACCGCATCAAGTGGAAACAACCAAATGATAATCCAACTAAATCTAACTAGCATCCTTCACCTTGCATAACTATTATCTCCACTTTAATTTTTAAAAAAACTCTTTAAGACATGAAAATAACTATAATTATGTACCAGAGTTTTTTAAAATTAAGTTCTTTTCTATTTACCTGAACAACTTATCTTAAAAACGCACCTCTACTTTTTAAAATATATTGTTAGTTGGTTAATTGTTCGTTAGTTTTAATGATGTATAACTGAAAGCAGGTAATAGAATAGAGAGAAAATAGAAAGATCTTCCAATAAAGAGTTAGAAAACATCTTCCATTGCTTGAAGAGTGGCTCTAAAAGGATTTACATAGAAAAGTAGAATCCTACGAAAAAATCCTTCAGTTTGAACAAACGTTAAGAAATGAAGGTTCCTCAGTCATAAAGCAAGAAAATCGTTCGATGAGAATCAATGGACAATATATAGGCTTTTTTACAGTCGACAAAGTACAAAAAATTCGTACTCTAAAGACTGCTTGAATCCCACTATTGAAAACCAAGTACCCCATCCTAAGAGATAGGCCTATTAGCTTTCTCTTTATATTATCAGATAAGTTTTTTTAGTCCTATTGTAGTCCACTAAACTTTACGTTCTAGGTTTTGTTTCGAATGGTACTTGGTTGAAAACGGGTCTGAAAGCGACAAACCGTACTATTGCAAGCTTCATACAGGCTTAACCGTTTTAGAAAACAGACAATAGACCACAAGTTAATGCGCATTTTTTCTATTGCCGCTCTTTTCTATATAATTACAATTAGTCTTTTAACGAAAAGTCATTTTGGCAACCTCTTATCTAAATTAATAACACGAGGCGGGAAAATCGAACCGGCACAAGGCCCCTAAGCCGTGCGCTTGATGCTGGTCTTTATTATGAATCTTCTGCGATCTCCGGTCTGTATCAGTTCAGGTTGTTGGCCTGGCTAGTGTGTCATTCAATTGTTGATTTGAACGCACATAATTCTTTGTTGCACCATTTGAATTATCAATTTCAATTAGTCTACCGTTGCATCTTTAAGGCTTTCTTGCTTGTCGAGCTAGCACATTTGTTTTGCTGTGTTTTAGTATAGGCTGATGCACCATTCCGTCTCGCTCTCATCAACAACCGGTTATACTTGTCAATGTTGCCTTGGTTTCTGCAGATGCTTTGATAACTAGTAATGCGGTAAGCTTCAATCAGCATCGATCGTAATGCTGAATTCCGATACCCTCCATGCCTTTAAGCCCATCTTTGTCTTACTTCGGTTAGCTTGACGATTCAAACGAATACTTTCGCTTCAGCTTGACCATTTAGTTCGATTTCTTTTAGCTCTTAGCTTCAGATCAGCAATGGATCTATTTTTAACTAGCGATTAGCGCTTTGTTCAACAGACGTACGTTCAGCTTTCGGTTTCTTCGAACGGTTGCGTCGTATTCGCCTCTCTTGATTGTTTCTTTCTCTTTAGTTTCAATTGTTTTCAGCTCTGTAATTAATGCGTTACCTTCTTCAAACACAACGCGTTTTTTTAATTCAGCACGTCTCAAGTCATTAAGCACTTTCAGCTTCGCACTTGCAATATTTGTCCTCTTTCATTAGTATATAACCAATTAAACCTTTTCTCTTTTTTAGCGTTCGCATGTTTTTCTGTTTCACGTGCTGTAATTCAGCTCTTGAGATTTATTTGATCGGATAAAGCACGTTGAATACGGTTTCTTTGTCTGCGTTGCTGTTCTCTAATCGTCAGCATCACGTTTGACTTCGGCAATACGACTTGACCTTAATGCTTCTAAGTAACCCATTTTAACCGTCACTTCTTTTACTGAACGAATAACAATCCACTAAGCCCATTTTAGCTAATCGCTTGAGCCTTCTTCTTGTACGTTATGTTAAGACATCTCTGTTTTTATAGAATCTTTCAACGGTCATACGACCAAAATAGAACGCAGTGACTCTCTAAAAACTCTCTTTAGATTTCGCTCTCATAATTGCTCGCGTTCTGTTTTACCTAAATATTGTTCTGCAGCCGTTGCAACGTCTTTCAGGACGTTTGACGATCTAATAATAACGGTCCGTCAACTGCACCGGCACCTCTTTAGTATAAATTCGGTGTACGAAAATTCTAATTTTAGGATAAAAGTGTAATTTATTAACGTTTGAATGATAGGCCAAACGGAACTTCCGCCTCCGTAACGATTTCATCTTTTGTTTGTTTCAGGATCTATAAAGACGTTTTGTTCCAAAGGCTTGTCCAGAAATTAATTAACGCTTCTGCTGGCGAAGCGGTACGTAACGAATTAACTAACAATATTAATAAATAACACAATGCCGATAACGCCAAACTGTGCAAATAAGTGAATCTCAAATATATATTCCTACTTTCTTCTTTGCTCCTATTTTTGAAAGCTTGATTTCTTTTATTTTCGTTCCACTTCGCCACTCGTCCTGGTGATGTCTTAATGCAATTTATTATACGGTAATAATATAATTCGCTGGTCTCTACGTCCATAACCAAGACATTTTCGTTTTGGGAGTCTGTGTTGCCGTAACGTCCAATTTTCGTAAATTAGCCATTTATTGACTCGTGTGAACCCGTTTTAAACAATGACTTCACCTGGTTTCATCTAAAGCGACAAATTGGAACGGAAACTTTCCCTTTCTTTACCCTCTAATTGATAATAGAGGTATACTTGAATTTTCGGCACTTCCCTTAAACGGTAAGATAACCAGAGAATAATTCATTAAACATAAATATGCCGACCATAAACGACAAAAAAAATACTCAAATTAAGCTATAATAAGATACTGTTTTACGTTCAAGAGATAGCAATTCGTTATGTAATGAAAAAGGCATTTACCGGTAACAAAGAAGTCACTAAGTCATAAAAAACCGACACTATTACCTATCTTTCAAATGGGCAACGTTAAATGGCTCACGTAATACAGCCGCAAAAGTATACTGTAAGCGACAACGATCTTCTCTATAACAACCAGTTAGCATTTCCAATTCACCTTCCTTCAGTGAACTTATTCTAATGAATATCTACCATTTTTTTGAGTACCCTATAAATACAGTTTTTGTGAATATGCAACAATTCCATCATGAAAAGACCCTTGATATCTTTGACTCATATTCACCATACCTTTGTTGTTCAGTCTATACACAGTTGGACGCTTTTTTTTGCAGCTGTGACCTCTTTTCTGAATTACATCTCTCACCTTTTTATTTTTATATAATTACGAATAAATATTCTTTTGAAATAATCTGTTATTAAATCTTATCTATACCATAAATTTGTAAATTTTAATATAGCATTGTCAAATATAAAAAACCCAATTATTTCAAATTATGCATAGTTTCTGATTACACGGACATTGACATCTAGATACGTGTATTGTTAACCTTCTCAAATCACGGTTATTTTCATTTGCTGAATAACTTATTTTCTTTAAAGAAGCAAAAACCCTAAAGAAAACCAAAGGAAAAAATAAAAAACGTACTAAACGTAAAAAGCACTTTTAGTTTTCGTCTCTTCTGAAACTCTTCTACTCCTGCCAAATGAGCATCGTAAGCCTATAACAAAGACCCCATAAAACGTAGAAAAGCCCATTTCTGTCACTAGTGAATACTATAGCAAGTACTGAACCAACTACTGTAAAAATCAAACGTCCTATTAGAAGCATATAACTTACCCTCCATTTAAAAATAATTAAATGTATCATTTATTTTGCTAGGTCATGTTTTTTAAGAAAAAACTTTATGTAAGAATCTATCGAATCAGATAGACCAATACAAAGAGCAATCTAATATAATCAAAACTATCCTTTATAATCGAATCATCCCCGTTTTCATATAAGTCAAACCTCATTTAAATATAACTATTATAAGAGAGTAGTAACGTGAAAAAAGCAACAAATTTCTTCCAGTTTTATTCTCCGTCCTGAATGAAACCCATAATTATGAAACCTACCCAGTACGGCCCATTAATTCCATAAATTAATGCTCGATTTTTTTATTCATTTTGTTCCACTACTTACTTACTATTAAAATAATAACCGCATTTTAACTGCTCTTGTAAAATAATATTTCTTTTTAATCGTTAGTATTTACTTTTCATGACAGCTAACAGACAAAATCATATAAAAGAACTTTTCAATAAATGAAAATTTAATTTTTATTTAATTCATACATGAAATGACATTTAAGTCATGTATCCAGGAACCTTATTATTAGCAAGAGTTTTTTTTTATCTCACATTACATTTCGATATGCTCCTTGCGAACTGGACACTTACTACTGTCTGTATATAGCTACAACAAGAAATTAGACTCCAAATTTTTTAAATCTAGCTGATATTCTTTTTCAAACTTTCCCGACTTATTAAAAAGTCTAATCTTAAGATTATCATACCCACCTAGCTCAATTTCTTAATTTAATTCTTAGCTTAAAAAAAAGGCTTATAAAGACATCACGGATATCAACAATAAGAACAATATTAATCACCGATTAATTTGTGGGCTATGAGTACAGGCTATGATTTGGAGTTTCTTAATCCAGTTAGTTAATCCCCTCTGTATTAAATTGAATTTCAATGAAAAAGCATGACTTAAATCATTATCTACAATAAATAAACTTATCATAATTTTCTAAAAAAAAGAGACTAAATTTAAGGAAATAACATTAAGAAATTACAAGTGAGTTTCTTTCTTAGAATATCCAGGACTTTACGCAAAGATGAATAATTAGACTGATAAACGTCTTAATATAGCGTGTCATATATTTTTAATTTAAAAAATAAATGGCGGAAACATAGTCAATTATAATTATGGAAACGGACCATCGCGGTTCCTGAGAAGTCCAACGTTTAAAAAAGATAAAAAAGAGTTCTTTGTATATAACGACACTTAACACAATGGATAAAAAACGATACCGAAACGGAAGCTTTTCAAGATCCTTTTAAGGAATGTGATTAAAAATTCACGCACGTTTTCATTATTTTTAAGTTTGGAACAAAATATAACTATAACAAACCTAAACAAGCGATGGTTTAGACTTAGACTGACACTGATTAGTTTAGGTATAGCTTGCCGTTGGTTTGTTGATATAGCTTAGGTTTAACTCCATTAAATATTAAGGAATATGTAAAAAAGATGTGTCATTGTTTCTTTCATTAAGTTCCAAGAAATAGTGGGGCTATCTCATACTTAAAGGCAATGAATAACCAAACAAACAATAAAATAATATCGCCTAACAGTTACGAGAAATATGTGACACAAACTGTTTTAAGCTTTTATAAGTGTGTTGATATTCTCCATCCCTCCAACTAAAGCTTCGTTTCAATTCTATTAAGCAAATGAATCAATCCTCATAAAAAATGCAATGGGATAAGTATGTTCCAAGGATTCTACTAGCTAAGCGACGTTAATGTCTGACCCAATCTAGACTCCACTCCATTCATTAGACTTTGTACATGTGTATTGGCTTTACTCTAACGCATAACCTAGTGAAACCCATAATACCAACTGGAAATAAGCTAAATAAAATAAAAAGAGATAAGTTTTACGTCAAAAATTTTAAAGGTATAATTTATGTTAATTCTTTAATTGTGTCTGAAAGGAATACCAGATGGATCTAAAATTTTGTACTTCCAAGCTAAAACAGCCTCCGCAAAGTCTTGATGAAAAAAGCAGAGTTCAATCATTTGATAAGTTTAACCTAAATTGGAAAGCCCAACAAGAAATAAACATGATCAATGTACAACAAAAAATATTTCATATTTAGTTGAAGTTAGACTATTCATCTGCACTAAAAAATTAACTCGCTTGGGTAATTAGGTCTCATCAACAAAAGTATATAAAAAGGCCTTAGGATATAAATGCGACATTTAGTTTCAAGATCGAAAAAAACAGTTAAAAGCTCGTTCTTCTAGCTTATAAACCTTAAACTACTTAAGGAATAAATGCATTAAATTTTGAGCCGATAACTTAATAAATTAAAACCCATGAAAAAAGTCAATAAATCCCTTATCTGAATACTATTAGCAAAAGATGTGTTGAACCCTAGTATACCGTACAAAATGTGGTTTAATCTCAACAGTGAAAAGGCTGGATAGGTTAGTTCCCGTGTACTTAATGGCCTTATCACCGATTAGTTGAGAAGCTTTTGATAATAAGGCTTCATAGATGAAAAACTAAGGCAATAAAAAGTAATAAATAAAACTACATCCAACCTTAGAATGTTTTACTTTTTGAATGTGTTAATAATGAAGCGGGTCATCATTCTCTTATATAACCTCATTCTACTACGTGAATCATCGTGTTTATTGTATATTTTTTATTAAAACTACTAATTTATCTTCCTGATTTTAAACATAATAACAGTTTTTTATTATATTACTGATCGTAAATTTGCAGTTCAACTAATGGTGGGGATCTTTCAACTGATTCTAGGACTTTAATCTTAGCTAAAAGGATTTGTGCGCAAATTATTTTTACAAACAGCCCTGAAAGAAACACTCAGCTATCAAAGATAATCATCTTTATTTAATTTAAAAGGAATGCTACATGCAGTTATCAGGACTAGATATTGCTAGAGTTAGGGACAAGTACATGGCCTCTCTGAGCCTTTCTTAAAACCATTTTTTAATAGGTTGAATAGATTAATAGTAGTCTTGTCGTACTTGAATGTATCATTCTGTGACTGCCAAACTAGCCTATTCTTGCAGTGCTATTTTGAAAAGAAATAGGAAGCCTACAAACTTATATTGTCTGTAAGCTTTTTTACGGCTGTTATTGTCCTACTATTAAACTCTTTTTATGGCTGGTTAATACGATAATGAGAACGCAGAAAAAAGATTAGATGAATAAGGACAAAGATTACCAGATTCCTTGTGATTTAAATTTATTATCATAATTGTACTAAAAATTGCTTAGAAAGTGTTTATTAATAAGCTTATTAAAATCCAGAAACCTATTTTGTCCATTTCTACAAAGTAAAAAAGGTTCTATGCTTTTAATTCCTAATACAAAAAATTAAGAGAGTATTTGTTTGATTACTTTTTTATTAATACGTGTAAAATTAAAGTGTAGAAAAAAGTGGACAAGTTTAGTTTTACCCCGTAGCGCACTGAGCTCATTTGCTTCAACTCATCAAAAAGAAAAGCAAACTGAGCAATCTTTTTTTCACCCTATGCGCATGCGCACCCATCTGGGCTTATGGCAGTTTTTTTAAGTGACTAGCAGTATTTCATAATCTATCTGTCAATAGCTTTATTCCAAGTTACCGAGGATTCTTTACAATTCAAAATTATAATTGAATAAATCTATTTTTACAACTGTTAGATGCGTAAGAAAACAAAGAGCGTGAATGCGATTGGGAAAATGATTATTTTAAGATTTATACTTTTAAGGGAGGACATTTCCCCACATTATATCGAAGAAACGGTTGAGACTTTGAAAACTACAAACTTTAGCAAGCTTATGTTAGCTTACAATGCTGCTATCCCAGAGCGGTAAACTATCAAAATTGGAAATTACCTTAAAATGATGAATTATCTCATAATGATAAAAACAATCCCATACAACGTTATTAAAAGTCCGAGGGTTAGGAAGCCGGCAAGTATCGTTTCAAAATTCAGAAATGGATTAAGGATACAAAACAACAACAGCTATCGTATACTTCTCAAACGATTCGTTCGCAGTTGCGGTCTGTTCAGTGTGCGTCGTGACATATTATTTTGACTGTACTCATACAGCAGTTGCGGATATTGCTTGTTAATCAGATGATCATCGCTTCGTAACGTCTAATTAGATGCAAAAGACTATGTAACGACAAACCCTACAGTACAAATGGCTTATAGAGTTATCTAATATGATTAAATTCATGCCCGTCCCCCTATTTCTTTTTCGGAATTCAGTAAAACACAATCTGTTAAAAGTAGAAGTAAAATTAGTCGTTACCGTTGCAATGGATTTTTTGGCGTAGCCTTGATTCCAGTAAAGTATTAACGACAAAATTTAAAGAAAGACGCACATCAGTATCTGAATTTGAATTGAAAGAACATGCCGTCAGACCGATTTCTAGGACCAGATTTAATAGATTGCTGGAGATTAAAAAATAAAAACATAGAAAGATAAGCAATAAACTCCTAGAACAGAATGCCAATGTCGCATTTATAATGTTCATTAAACGATAAGACTAAAAAGAAAAAAAAGGAAATGAAACATCTAATTACAACCAATGAAATTTTGAAATTTGAGATAATAAGGTAATGTAATCCGAATGTTAACTGGATTGAGCTTATCTTTGCTATAAAAAGATAGCAAATTTTATAGAATCTTTCTCATATTTTTGATATATTAAATTACAATGAATCGAGGGTATTTTGATGTAGGTTTATTTTTTTTTTCGTATATTAGGGATTACTTAGTTCAAGTTTTTTGTGGTATTGGCTTTTAGATATTTACATAAAAATTAGATCAAAAAAGATGAAAAAAATAACTTATCACACAATAGAATACATGGGAAATTTATATAAATTCATGAAATCCGATCCTTGTTAAACCAAGGTTCTTTTTTTCTGTCTCTCACAAAAAAAACGGGAAAATGAAATTTTCTCTGTACCTATATATTCTAGTTCTGGTTTTCTTAATAAAACAAATACACAAATTAGTCAACCAATGTTCCAGGAGTTTTCTGTTTGGCAAATTTTACTTTCTGCTCCACAATTTTTTTTTGCTAATACAAGTCTTGGGATTGGATTTAATTAATGGATTTTAAATTTAGACAGGTAAATTTTTTTAAATGTTTTTGGAAAAAAAGATTATTATTTCTTCCCTTTTTTCCCCTTTTTTATTCTTTTTTTTGGAGAATC
>Ga0163217_1115150_pt1 | contig 13712 bp, 16 predicted proteins | sample SynspAceP_FD_185933 | JGI IMG/M metagenome (GOLD analysis project Ga0163217, IMG submission 185933) | Saline lake microbial communities from Ace Lake in Antarctica - Synechococcus sp. Ace-P (PacBio error correction) | ecosystem: Environmental > Aquatic > Non-marine Saline and Alkaline > Saline ... | reverse complement strand
CCGGGAACGTTTTAACCGGTTTAGAAATTGCGGCGGTTGCTAAAGTCCTTCATGCCCGTTCAATTTCTTCGGGCGTATTCATCACAAAAGGTCCGTTATTGCACCACGGCTCTGTCAATAGGGCAGCGGCTGAGTTACTAACAGGCCTGCGCCTGAGGCGCCGGCCTGCAGTTGGCAATGTGTTGCCTTTGGCGTAGATGCCCAGTTGCCGCGCAGTTCGATCAAATCTGTCGCACCTTGATAGACGATACACCAGCGCAGGGTTATGGCATTGAAAGACCAATTCAAACGGTTTCATTGCCGCCAGGTGCACATCGGACAAAAAAATAGGCTGGGTTGGAACTCTCTGGCAGTGGGCCTTGCTTGCAATTGCATTGATTGTTACGGAACTGCGATAACTTCGATGGCCATTCCCGCCGTTAGATAGCGGGGCTGCTTCGGAAACATCCGCGCTAGCAATTTCCTGATAAGCGCGGGCTTCATTTTTTCAGCGGCGGGAAATTCAGCCAAATTTGAAAGGCCGTTGTGCAAACAGGGCCGTCTCTGCTCTGGCATTTCCGGTGAAGGCCGCCTTGCGCCCGCTGTCATCCATTGCACATCAACCGGCCTGATAATCCCCTCATTGCCCATGTTGGTCGCGGTTGGCGCATGCGCCCCCGGCTTTCATGTAGGTAATGTTTCAAAAAACCGCGGTGATTGGTGTTCAGGAAAACCGCCATATAGTCTGGCCAGCTCGGTCGGAGTTGATTTCATCAATCATCAAAAAGGGATTCCCCTCAGTGCCTGATTTGCATTACGCTGACCCGCAAGTCGATTGTGAATTTTGACCCCGCTCACCATCTTGGGCAGGAGGCGGGCTGTATATAACTGGAAGTTATTCTCTCATGAGTTTTCTACCAATCCCCTTTCCAGGCCATGGGGCGGCGTTAAAATCCTGTGCGGACCCACTGGGATAATTTTTCCCCGTAGGACTTGTTAATCAATCAAAGGCTCGCATATATTAAAGGGGTCTTGATGTGAATGCTCAAAAGGCTGACGGTGTTCAACACCCCAGGTATCTGGTATAGCTCGCGCACATAACCACTGATGGCTGGATAATCGGCCTAGTAACTTGACGGTTGGTTTAAAGTGACCAAAATACACCGGCCATCGAAACGAAATCAAGGTGAGTAAACAACGCCAATCAGGCGTTCGTCAAACTGGCCGCCCCCAGATAAAAACGCTTGTGCTCGGGGCTTAACAAAACCCTCGACCCAGTCCACGAATCGAACAGGCAAGATGGTATGCCTTTTCATAGGCCTCTTTGGGGTGGGTGGTCGAACCGCGCTGATAGGGACGCCGTTGTTTTGGGATGGTGTCCGGAGACACGGTCAGTCAGGGCATTTGATTCCGCCTACAGTGCCCGTTATAACGTATCAGGGTAGCCTCAGGTAATTCTATAGTTGTTGCCCGTTGAAAGCAATTAAATTTGCCGTATTTGTGAACATTTACGGAAATATAGTGTACTCTTGCTGACAATGGTCTGTGTTTGTTTTTCGTACCACAAGACCGGCTTGCTAACGCGCCCCTCAGGCTGGAATCCGCCTTTAAATTTTTACAATTGCATACAGTAAAGTCTCATACCATAGAACCATGGGGCTCCTCCATTTCGCATCCATCTTTAAGTGCAGTCACGGCGTTGTCGACCACAATAGCCACGATCGAAGGGCCCCCTGTCCGGCAGCGGGTGACATCAAATATAATCCTTGCAAATTGCTTATTATCGCGAAAAATCAGTGCGCGATTGTGCCCCAAGGGCAGGGCCAAGTGGACACATACAAATGGTAGCGGCCTTTTCTCTGTTGCTTTTGAAGCCGGGCCCCCCGTTTGGGCCGGCGTCCATCGGGTTGTTTCAGCAACTTCTGAAGCGACTTCCTGACGGCCGAAGCTCCCACCGCTGTTGCCGGTGTCGTACCACTGGTCAACCATGACCCTTTTGTAAACAGACCCATAACCGCGGCTCCCCGCTAGATTCTGATTTAAGCTGAATAGCGTCGAATTAAAAGTGCGTCAACTTGTTTGGTTAGCCCTGCGCAATTACTTGGTCTGGCGCTCTCCGGCATCGATATGAATACCTCACTAACACCAAATGAAGTTGCAAAAAATATGTCCAGATAGCGACTTGGGCTAAATCGATATCGTTACGACAGGGGTGTGCCTTCCAGAGGCGGAGTAATACATATGAAAAACGCCCGTTTTACACCCGATAAGCCAACTGGCCCCTGTTCCAGGAGTTCGCGGTGTATACTTAAAGCTTAACACAGCACGACCAAATTTGCTACGATCCATGTGTTCAATATGTGGCCGGAATCGAAGTGTATAGCGGCGCAGCCAGCACCCCAGGTATCGGCGTTCTTTTTTCAACTCGTCAATCAATTGCTCTGACAATAATAAATTGAGCCTGTAAATAACTGGCCCGATCACTATTGGATGAACTGTGGAGTCCATCCAGATCCTTCGGCACTTAATCGGCGGCAGAGAATGGTTTGTGTGCGCCAGGTCACGGCTAATTGGCGGTTCCCCTAATCCGTCCAAAAAGCGTATTCGCCAATATGCGTAGCGTATTTTTGATCATTTGCTGATCGACATGCTATTAATATGTAATAACGGTCATTGAGGATGGCCTCCGCATGCTGTATTAAATGGACGTGTATCGTTTACACTGAGTCAGTTGCGCTTTTGCAGTAAAGCCGATCCGCACTTAGCTGCCTGCCTACTGAACAGCCAGGGCGGACACTGATCGCCAAGCAATGCCAGGAAATTCGTAACCGTTATTTCAATTAAAACAAAGCCCATTTCCAGTGAACAATGACGATTTCGCGTTCAAAGCGAGCATTGTGAGCGCGCAGTATTAAAGCGGCTCGTACGAACGCGATAGTAAACCTGTACACCAGCAACAAGCCGCCCATAAGAATTTCTGCCACTACCGGCCGTATTGCTGCCATAAGCATGCCTGGCTCAAGTCGATGGATTTCCATCAAGCCAGCCGGTGCACTTCCAAAACCCATAGCCGCCTCACCAGCCATAATAATTTTTGCGCGCGTGGGCTTGGGTTATAAATGACGGCCTGCGCCGAGGCGATCAGGGGCGAGGGTGTCCAAACCAGGTTACTGTTGGCGGTGTAACTTGCTACATGAAGTGCTTTCATGTTATTTTCTTCCCAAATTTTAAATGCTGGTTTGTGTACGTGTGATGAACCATTGTAAGGGTGTGAAATTTCTAATAGAGCTAATAATTTTTTGTAGAACTTCTAAATAATATCTAGAACAGTTATTTGGAGGCATAATTGGTGCAAAGAACCCAATTCAATAAGAAGGTTCTGGAAACACTGATGCCCATAGATCGGCGTGGAAGTTCGCGAAGCGGCTGCAAGTGCTGAAACAAAGCGGACGTCGGCGGTTCCTAATGCGGTACAGAAGGCTGTGAGGATCAGCTGGGGTATTGCTCTTATTTCCAGCGTTCGGGGCGCCGTTCGGTGCAACGTCAGCCGGCGGCGACTGATTATTGTCAGAGGGCAGTGGAAAAATACTCAAGCTGCGCGACTGGCGACAAGGCAAAGAAGAGAAGAAGTGGCCACGGGCTGGGAGCCCACGCATTAGGCATCGCTGTAGAGACCTGTCATCATCCTTATCCGGCCTTTTTCAGCCGTTTGGTGGGCGAATTTCTCAAGGGCGCACCCACGGTTGAAATTCGATGTATGTGAGTCGGTTGCTGAATGGCGGTCGAAAGCTCTTGAGCAAGGCTGTGGTAGATTGATTGGTCGGGGTCACCCGGGCCAGTTCCCGTTGCAAAAAAAGGGATCGAGCATTACCTGGGCCCCATGCCCAGCCTGGTTGCCTTCGTGGCCTAATCACCATAGAGCTGGCAACATAGCGGCTAATTTGGTGAGCTTTGCAGGGGCGCTACCGGAAGCCGGAGGGTTATTACGCATGACGTCTGTTCGTTGACTTTACTCGAAGCGCAGGTTTAGGCAGGACGACGGCATAACATTTTCTCACGTGCAAAAACATAGGATCAGAAAGTCGAGAGGGCGATATGGGCAGAATAGGCTTAGGGCCATCTACCGCGGCAGCGTATTGAAAACCAACTCATCAGTGGCGAGCTGTGTAGAGCCTTGCGTTATATGATGCCACCTTATCGCGCGCGAGGGCATTATTCTGGGCGTGTGTGGAGAGTCAGTCACAAGGGCCCAGGGATTGCGATTTTGACTCAAGTACTCGTTGGCGCCGTATTTTGGTGAGCGTGTGAGGACCAAGCGCATCCTTTATTATTGAGTTTTTAGTGAAAATCTCCTCGAAACTCACCGGAAGAGCTTTTATCAAGGTGGCTAAAGGTCAGGAACAGTTGCCGGCATGATGTCACAATATCGCCCTCCCGTTCCAGAACGCCTTCTTACGGTGCGCAAGACCGGCCGCGGTGAGTAGGGGCTTTCCGCTTGTTGCGCGGGGCGGGCCAGCCAGACCACCACGTTTGGACTGATTGCCGGTTCGTCTTCCAGGGTAACGAAAGTGTACACCCGACGGTGCGGGGCGTTGGCGCGTTTCCAAGCCGGCTACCTGTTACCGGGGCGGCCAGGTTCTATGGTGTTGAAGTTCGGCTGGCGCTCAGGCCAGAAAACGCAGGTGGGCCCTGTTCCCGCAGACCAGTGGCCAGGCGAGATGGCCGCTGGAAGGGTCAGGGCCTTGCTGCTGTAATCTGCCACTATATTCTGGCCCTCATTGGGTGTTGGCTAGTTTCGCAGGGCGGTTCGGTGCGCTATTTGTCTCGCGATAAATCAACTCAGGCCGGTTGTTTCGTGGCATGTCAACTGCCCACGTTAGGCTGGTTGGCGTGGTTGCTGGTAAACGGGCATGGCGGTTGCACGGCCAGCAGTGTTGCCATAATTCGCGCTGGTTTCAGACCGGTCAGCTGCCGTTAGCCTGGCTGGAAGGACGTTGGTAGCCGGTTTCTGGCCCTTTTTTGGCGAAACGGACGTGCAGCTTGCTGTGGATAGGACCGCGGCATACATTCGCTCAGTCCAGGCGCAACTCGGAGTTTAGAAGGCCGAAGCACTCCAGATTATCGGTTTGAGGTGTGCAGGGGTTGGAGGATCGTGGCGCTTGAGATGTCTGTACTTGAGATGGAGAGCGGCCACCAGTGCGGGCGGGGTGGTGCCTGGTCCACTGGCTGGGTTCCTACAAGTAGCAGTGTTGTCAGTGTCCAGACGACGCCCGTGGCGGGTGTGAGCGCTTGCACCAGTCCGAGACGTGGCCGAATAAAACCCATGGGCTGTTGTTGAGCAAGCGCAATAAGAACGCGCAGCCCGCGTCGTGACGCTATCAAGCGGATACACTACCACCAATAAGCAAAGCTGGCGGGTGGGATCGGGGAAGGCCGTAGCCGCCAAAACCGCAGACTTTGCTGCGTTTACTATACGCGTTGGCGGCGAAAAGTTCAGTCGCACGGGGGCTGTGTCCACGCTTCTTTCATGCGCTCAGCAACTTATCGCGGAAATGGAGATCAGGTCGCCTGTTGGGATTTCCACGCGCGCCATGGCACGGCGCAACTGGTCGGCTTCGCCACCGCTGAAACCAGCGGCGACCATGGCCAGCCTGATTCACCTGCTCTGAAAAATATGGGTCCACCCAGAGGTCCGTTCCAGCACGCGTGTTATGCCTGGTTGGGGTAATTTACAGGTTCTAAAACCATGCACTAGCGTTCAGTAGGCCTGTTGCACTACTATTCGCTCTGAATCGTGCCTCCGGAAGGCTGCACCGAAATTGCTAACCTGTACCACCAGACGTAATTAGTGGGCGGGTTTCAGCCGTGGCAGTGCATGTTGCATCTGGGCCCGGGGATTCCACCTGAAATACGCCACGCTGTCGTGCCCGTTTGCGAGCATGGCGTAAAGTGTCCGGTTCTTTGGGGAAATGTCTTGCATTATGAAAAGGCACGCCCTAACTGGGAACTGATCATTCTCCAGGGCTTGCGAAATGGCGTGAGCTATGCCCACGCCAGCAACATCTACCTCATTAACCCCAGGGCTCTCCAGATCGTTTTTTGTTCCCACTGAATTCACCCGTGCCGGTCGGCCCATGGGCTGCGTTTTCTATGGGCACCCCAATTTCCGCCAGCGGGCCGGCAACCCGCTGATGACAAAACCGCACCACATGCTGCGAACAGGTTGCGTGGAAAGCCAACCAGGGTATTTACAAGGAAAAAAACTGTTGCGACGGTTGGATTGCGGGTAAATTTTTTGTTCGAAGTATCATCGCTGCGCCAGGGTGTGGCTTAGTCGCCCGCCAGTCGATGCGTTAGGCAATTGTTCTACCAGAATTGGTCGAACCCAAGACTTTGCCCCACGTCGCGGATTAGTGCTTGCGCGGGCGGTAACCGGTAACGGCTCGCGCGCTATGGCTTTGCGCAGTCGCGGCTGTAGCGCTTGAAAATGTATTGAATCACTTCTTCGCGCGCGCTGTCGTGTTCAAAGTCGACGTCGATATCGGTGGCTCGTTGCGGTTCTTTGGACCAATTTAAAAACGGCTCAAACAGCAGTGTCGACTTTTGCCGGGGCTTACTTCGTAATGCCCAGGAATTAACCCACACCGCGAGAGTTAGCCGCTGACCCACGCCTTCGGCACAGAACTTCGCCCGCGGCGGCCGCGGGCAAATGCGACTATGTCCTCAATGGTCAGGAAATTAAGTGCTCAGATACTGCATCTCCGCGGAAATCGCCCCAGCTCTTTGTGAATCAGTGACCTGCAAAACCTGCAAGCGGGCCGTACCCCCCGGGTAAGCGCCGGCGTTCGCCTTCGCGGTCAGCTTCAGCAGAAACCGGCGGTCCGTTGGTGTCGGCTGGGCACCAGATGCGGTGCGGGGTATTCATAGCGGCAGACTGCCGGGTTCAAACTACATTGTTTGGCGATTACTTGAGTCTGCCCGCAGCAGGGCCGGGCCGGGGGAACAGGCGCTCTGTTAACACCGGCAAACGGGTGCAGGTAACGCTCACCGTTTTTGAAACAGACAGGGCCGGCGTCTCATCAAGGGTATTGGTTTGGTTGCGCAGGGCGCGTATGAGTACATGCCCTGCAGGGCTGACGCTTGCGGCAATGCATATGCACGTCGCCACTGGCCGTAAGGGGCCAGTGTAGCTCATGTGGCCAGCCAGCGTATCGGCCAGCTTGATGTTCTGCACCGGATTCCAGGAGTGCGAGAGGACTTCAGTCCACAGCCGCTCTGTCAAACAAATCGCAGCAGCCATTCCACCCGCACTAAGCGCTTGGCTGGCTGCGGCGCTGGCCAATGTGGCGGTAAACCACAAGCACAGGGGCAACGTCCAGAGATGTACTTCCAGGTCTCGGTAATACAGCTGGTATCGACTGGCACCCTTTTACCGCTCGCTCGGGCGTGGGATCAGCTGGCACAGTTGACACATAGCCTTTTGCGGTCGGTGCGTCCAGCAGTATAAAGTGCGGAGTGCAGGCCCCGGTGGTGCGTCGCTCATTCAAACCAGCTGGCCGGTAATGAGTTTCACCGAAGCTGTTTTAAGCGCCGCACCAGGCGCGGGGAATTCCAGCCACCGAGCAGGCTATCGCGGTAATGGCCAGGGCGACGTATAACCCAGCCCTGGGCTGTTTCTGCCAGCTCATGAGGCATGCGAGGCGCCGGTCAGAAACTGAAAGTTGCTGAAGCAGTGAGCTCGCGGTAGCTTTCAGGGTGCTCATGATTTTCATCACTTTTTACAGCTTTCAGACTGCATCACCAAAACCACCCGTGTATGTGCCAAGCCCTGACTGGCATCCGAAATTACCCAAAGCAACTGGCCGCTGGGTAATTGGGCGACTGAATATCCGCTGGTATCCTTTGGGCCATCCCACAGCCGCCACGGATGCGTGCCGGCCGAAAAAAACCAGGCCTGCGGCTTAGTGTGTAACGGCTTAGGTTATGCATTAGCCACAGCGGCGCAAGGTAACGGATTCATCCGCGGCGCTGGTTTGCGCTGTTGCGTGTACACGGCCACTGGCCCAGGCCTGCTCAGGGCGGGTAGTATCAGCGTGTGGCGCCAAGAAGCTGGATTGCAACCGCGCGCGTCGCCCTGCCGTGGGCCTGCAGTGCGCTGATCAGCGGTGTGCCAGGCCTTCGTTTGCATATCTTGGGTTGCTCAGCCCAACAAAATCCTCGTTCCGCTTGGCGCTTCACGCAATCACAGCGTATTTCCAGCAATCACTGACACCACCGGAGCTTGCAGAGGCTGTTGTTCAAGAGCGTTAAGCGAGATCAAATTCAGAAAAGCCTCCTGGCCCGAATGGCGCCGGGCCGACCGTGCGTATGTGCCTAGGCGGGTTGGGTCTTCTGTGTAGCGAAGCACAACAACCAACATTACAGGACTGTCGGTTTTCCTTGCGGGGCGCCAGCACAGGTCTTCTTCCTGCTCACTCAAGTATTGCGGTCTGGTAGTGGGAAGATAGCAGTCCCTGGAGAGTTCTCTGCTTCGGCTAATAATCCGCTTGCTGGCGAAATCGGTGCGGAGGCGCGTCCACGGCAACTTGTGGGTCTGGTTCTGGCCATGTACCTTGTATTTTTTGTAGGGCTATGAGCCAGGATTTTTCGGCCCAGCCGTTCCGCGCCAATTCGGTTGCGGCAGGGCGAAAGTACGATTGCCCCAGTGTGTTCAGGCCCAATCGCTGTAAGCGGGTCGCAGGCCCGCCTGGGTGATCCACATCTCTCTGGCTCTTGCAGCGGCAACTGTTCCAGCAGGCGCGAGTATGTGGCCATATCTCGGCGCTGCATCTACCTTTGCCAAGTTGCGGCAATCAGGCGTGCCGCAGTGCGTGTGTGGGCAATGCCCAGCCCCCTGGCGTCAGGCGGCGTTCCATTCAGGCCTGCTCCACGCGTTCCTCCACACCCGCGGAGTGTAAACCGCCTACAGTCTCTTTGCAGGCTGCGACTCTTCAGCCAGCAAGGCCATCTGGCGGCTTGCACCAGTATGGTACCACGTGTGCGGCACAGCGGTATAGCCAGCGAGCCTGATCTTTGCACAACCCCGGCTGCTTGCTGAGGGTCGGTTACGAACCATCGCCAGACCCGCCACCAACTACAGGGCGTTGGCAAGCCGCATAGTACCCGGCTGCCACGGCCTTTGGCTGCTGGCCGTGTTACAGGCTTGGAGACACCTTTTTGGCCAGCCACGCTCAACAATCACCAACGCAGCTTCCTGCTTCTGTACTCCGGCGGGATATGGTCCAGCAACTAATTTGGAACGGAAAAGATGAATGTGTAAAACCAGCGAGCATAAAGAGTTACGGGCCCGAACGTGTGAGCCAGGGGGCCCTTAAACCACGGCGACTGAGGAGGTTTTCGGCTGTAGCCAGGCCAGCTCGCTGTGGCAACGGCTAGTTTCAGTGCTCGGCTTCGGCCACAAGCTGTCCAGCGAAGCGGTGACTCAGTTGGCACGTGCACGCGAGCTTGAGTGTACGGTTCGTGGCTGCAAACCAAGGCGCATCCGCCGCGGAATTTCTTAGGCGCGGTGCATGGCAGCGGTTATTCGGGCGCGAACCAATAACCGCACCCACGTTGCTGCCGGCTTCACGGCCAGCTGCAAGCCCGCACTGTCGCCGTAACGCCAGCTGTGCGTGGCCAAGCCATAACCAGCACCCCTGGGCCGGGGAACGCAGGCATTTTCCAAAAGATCCATAAAAAATCACCGCATATGTCCTTTTGAATCCTTTGTATTGGAATGACCACAAACCTGGCCAAGTGTTCAAACACCTTCATCCATCCTCAGCCGCTCGCGTCCACTAAGAATGTGCGCGGGTTTAGGCCAAATATCGCGTTTGTCCGCTGTGAGGTCAGGCGCTGCCGATCTTCATTTGTAGCAAGTAAAATGCAGTTCGCCAATACGGGGTGTATCCTAGCAGGCATTCAGCTGAGTGCTCCCGCGGCCAGCCAGCCCGCCCAAGCTGGTTACAAAAAGCGCGATTTGAGGGTAACCGGTTAGATTTCTGCCGGGGAGTGACGGGGTGTGCGCAGACTGATGACCCTGACCAGATACGTGCGCTTAGTCTTCAGACGGATAGAGAGTTCATTCCATGGCTAAATCTCAAAAGTACTGTTTAAATATCAGTATTCAACAGGGCCATTTCAACCGCAGGATTAAGATTTCGGAGACGGGGTCTTCTCAGTTGTAGTCTTAGCGTAAAACCAAACTTGGAAAGGAAATTTATGCAGTGATGCTAGGTGTCGACCTTGCCTGGCAGTGGCATCGCAACCCTCGCTATTGCGGTAGGAACGTTGCCGATGGGCGTCTATAGCCCTTGACGTGGGTGTTTGAAACCTTCACGTTTTTGACGCCGTTGCCACGTTGCTCTGGGACTCTATCGACAGTCTTCACGGCCCCGTGGCGATAGACGGGGCCCACATCATGTATCGTAACCAGAGCGTGATCAGCGGCCTGTGAGCGCGGTGTCGCGTGGCTTATGGTGGCGGAAGCATTTCCTGCCACGCGTGTATCGACGCTTGTTTCCGCTGTCCAACGGCTAAGTAGCCGCAGCAGGCCCTCCTGGGCAACCACGGTGTGCTGAGCTGACCATTTGCTCCTGCAGCCGCTTCGGCCATTGTAGCTTACTACCGCGGCGTACAAAAGTGGGGCAGCTGGGTGATTGATCTCCCACCCGCCATTGAGTCGAAAATAGTTTCATGCGCATCCTGAGCGAGCAGACAGGTTTTTTAAAAAAAAGGCCAGGGGGTATGCGGATAAGCGCCAGGGCCAGCCCGGCTTGCAAGGTTTACGCTTAGCTGGCGCGTCGAAAAGAATGATAGAGCCTCTGAGGACTAGGCCCGTTAGTCCCCCTATTGGATCCGCAAGCGTAAAATTTCAGTCTTTGCGTTGTGCAGCTGCTGAAGCATAAATGCAAGACGTATTGGATGCGATGGTTGCCTGTCTTGATCTGCGGCTTCGAATGTTACCAGGCTGGAACAGATGAACGGGCAACTGTTTCGGGTCTCGCACGGCAAAGCAGGGCTATATCTACGTGACCCCAAGGGGCGCATGCTAAATAGATAAGAGGCGCTATTCGCAGTAGGCGATTAGTCGTGACAAATATCCGCCATATTGATATGCCCCCTGCCACCGGCGTGTGGGTAATTGCCCTTTGCTCTGGTGGAGGTTTCCGTGTTATGTGACGCTGCGATATGCACGCTCGCCCAGGCTTTACCTAGTCAGTGATGCCATGACATTTGAAGGACTGTCAGGTGTGCTGCTAAAGCCGATCACCTTAGTTTTCGGACGCGTGACATAGTGAGCAGCACACCGGTGACGTGTGCTGCGTCACGCCTTGGACAGCCAACAGTGAACCACGTGCGGTAATTAAGCTGCCTGACTGTGCGTGCTGCGCGTCGATCCATGTGCTGATGCAACCACGGGGGCGTCAGGGGCCCTGCTCACGGATGGTGTGACGTTTTGGTCTGGCGCTCCTCGTCCGCCGATAGTCGGTGTGCGAAGCTCAGTGCACGCTGTGGTCAAGCCCCCTGGGCGCTCTTACCTGTGGATATAGCAAGCTCGGCTTATCAACTAGTTCGCGTTGCAAAGGACCTCGCGTTCTCTCTTACCGTCTCTTAGTCGCGCAGCCCGAGCCAGCAAAAGGATTATACACCAGCTCTAGAGAGCGCTCGAGTCGAACGATTGACGTGGAGCTCGATGCCAGCGTGGTGGTGTTCCGCAGTACAGAGGCCGTGATTTGGTGCGCGCTCGCAAGTTTGCTTTGGGCTCATTCACGGGTAATTAGACCCGGAAGAAGGGCTTAGTGTTGGACATCAATCTCTGTTCGTCGGTCCTGTTCTTGCATGTTCCTGCTAGTTGAGTGGGGCTGGTGATCAGATCGACGGCATAGGCTTGTCTCGCGGCGGTGTGATTTGTCCTGCCCTGCCAATTAACCGATTATAAGCGCCGAGGTCGATAGTGCGAATGTATCTGACAGACTCTCTCTGTTTTGTACCCGATGGTTCGTCCAAATACATTCTTCTGCTGGCGGATTTGTGAACTCACACTCGACGGCGCACATCTACGCGATCGTGATATAAGGCATGCCGCCTTGTTTCATAGCTGATATCTCTCGGGGCGGCCAAATGCGCTGATCTCTCAAGCCTGTTGGTGGGTGCTCGGGCCTCGACCCAGTGCCCTATTTTCTTCGAGCCATGGACCTATGGGCCACCCCGGTGCTGCTGTCCTCGCTGCACTGCGGCGCTTATTATCTTGAATGATGCCTGTGTTCGCATTGTGGGCATTTTTTGTGTGTGGTTATCTCGGCGTCTGGACTATTTACTGGAGGGAGACTGAAGCGGGCTCATGGGAAAAAATTATTGGCGTGTTGGGTTACTTGCTGGTGGTTGTTGCGCTCATCAATTGGCCGGCAACTGGATACTGGAATCACTATTTGCATTCGCCCTGACCCGCGATGGCGTATTCGCGCAGATGTCATTACCGGCTAGCGCCCGACGTATCCGGCTGGGGTAACCCGGCCTTGAAAGTAGAAGCAACAACCAGCGCGTTAACAAGGGTGAGCTTTCGTGGTTTTGTTGACTGCGCCCTCGGAATCCCGCTAGTCGAGTCGGGCAAAAATTGCGCAGCCGGGCGTTATGCTTGTGCCCTGCTGAAGCGCAGCGGCCTGGGAATTAAAGCCGTTTAGCAGCTAGATATCAGTGCGGCCGCACGAAGGCTTAAACGGTGCCCTCAACTAGCTTCTGGGGAATGCTGGCGGACAATAGCAAACCCGCATGTGCAAAACCGGAGTGTGCCACACGGCGCAGTTACGAGTTGGCTCCAGCTCAGCTGTCGGCAACGGCTTAGCGTTAGACTGTCCGTCACCTTCGCTTAGGTCTCGTTGTGGTAACGGCGTCGTCGTGAAGATCCGTGTAAGTGATGGCACCGTTGCAATTAGTACTCAGATCAGGCCTGGAAACGGCCAAGTTGGCGACTTCGGTGTGATACCAGGCGCAGACCCGGGTCCATGCGTCTGTTGGTGCGAGTCTGAGCCTCTGCTTTCTCTTAGTGACCGTAAGCTTTGAAGTAGAGCCAGAAAGTGCAGAATATATCCACGTTTGTGCCAAAATGCGGCCAGGCTGTCAGCCAGCTTGGTGGCCGCCGCGTACTGTAGCCCTTGAGGTTCAGGGTGTCGCTGAACACTGATGAGCGGCGGCGAAAATTGCCAGGGCCAAGGGGTCCAACCCAGTATTGCCCAAGCATTCCGGACACCAGCGTTAGTAGCAAGCACCCAGTTGTTTGCCACAAGTGCAGCAGGGCGGTGACTGGTCGTTTTGCCCCCCAGCGCCATACGGTGGATATCACTCATGGACCACTGCCGCCAGACCTCAATCTTAGCGCCGGCATGACGGTGGTCAATCCTACTTCGGCAAACCCGACAGTAATATGCAGTACACCCCCTCCGCCTTGCACAGTTGTGGATTGCCCGCAAGCACGCCCGGTTGTATTTTCGCCTTTAAAGGCTTATCGCCCAATGGCCATGGCCGCGTTCACTCCATGTATTTGGGCCCCTTACTGGCCTTTCGCCCTCGCCCCGCTATTTTTGCTACAGATCTGCCCAGAGCGTAAGCAGGACATGGAATCGAAAAAGCCCTGGCCCTGATTCTGGGATCACGCTGGGGGTGCCTCCATCCTGATACTGGCCGCTTGCTGGGAT
>Ga0163217_1021232_pt1 | contig 13713 bp, 15 predicted proteins | sample SynspAceP_FD_185933 | JGI IMG/M metagenome (GOLD analysis project Ga0163217, IMG submission 185933) | Saline lake microbial communities from Ace Lake in Antarctica - Synechococcus sp. Ace-P (PacBio error correction) | ecosystem: Environmental > Aquatic > Non-marine Saline and Alkaline > Saline ... | reverse complement strand
CCCAGTTCCTCCGATTGACGGTGAATTGTTCTGGCATCTAATTGCAAGATAGTCACTCAGCACGTCTATGTACTGATCCGCCTTTTAATCCGGCCACTTTTATTTTCAAAGCCTCCAATTTTGTTCGGGTCTCGGCAACGCCCTGATCCAATAGAGTCTTCGTTCAAACTTTTGTAATAAATCCAACTCATGGTGTTTGCCTACTCCCTCTGACGAGTCCAAAAGGGCTTATATATGGCGTTATTTCAACTGATTCGGCCCTGGAGATCGTTCTATCGTCTCGCGCGACATAATTTAATTTCGAGCCCGCCCTCCAATTCGGGAAGGACCGGAAACTGGCTCGAAAGGAAAACCGCTCGCTATACGGTCTCATTTGGCATCAAAAGTAGCGACTCAGCTCTTGAGACTTCTTTTGATGCGTCATTGGCGACCGAACTTGGCAGTCGTGTTTTTCTGGACTTAGTCCGCCATTGGCATGGCCTGTCGGATTATGCTTTTCTTGTCTCTATCAAAAACGACATATTTCCTCTTTTCATTGTCGAGAGGAAAGTGTCTCGTAACGCGGGAGAATGCCCGTGACGTCGAAATGGTGATAGTGGAGTGCTTACTAGTCGGCATTCGACAAAAATAATTTTATGAATCTGTGTGGTCAGTGGAAGCAGTTTTTACACTGGATTTGAGCCCCAGCTTGTTTGGCTTTGGCTGTACCGCGGAAAGCGGTTGATTGAGGCCTTAATTTGTATTCATCTGAGACCCATATCACGCGGACCGTGGAGGCTTGCCCCGCCACGCCGCGCCTTGCTAAGGCGCGATTGATCCCATGAAAACTTCGCAATCCGTCACATTTCTGTTCTTCTATTTGCCTGCGGTTTGTGGCGCTCTATTTATATTCCTGCGCGGTCGTCAGTCCCGGAATGTGCTGCTGCTGGTGGCGAGCCTGTTTTTTGATTGCGTGGCGAGGGGGCCGGGCTGGCGCTTGCTGCTAATCTCGATCATGATGAACCATGCAGTTCTCGCATCAGATCGCTCGCCAATATGTCATGGAGCAGCCCAAGCGGCGCGGCTGCGATCATCGGACGACTGCCCCAACTCGCCCTGCTGATGTCTTCAAATATCTCGGGCTCATCACAGAGGACCCTTGGTTCTGCCGCGTTAGAGACGGCGCGCTGTCCGCTCGGCATTTCATTCTTCACCTTACCAAGCGATGAGCTTGCTTGATCGACGTCTTGTCGCGGGCTCGGAACCTGCCATCCCGCTTCGCACGGGACTTTATATCAGCATGTTTTCCCGCCAAGCTTGATTGCGGGTCGATTGTGCGCTGGGACGAGATCCGTGAGCAATCAATCGCTCGTCAGGAAACGTGGGACCGCTTCTGTGACGGGACGCGGACTCTTTATCTGCGGCTTGGCTCAGAAGGTCTTGATGCAGACATAGTCGCGGAAAGTCGCAGACGCCGCTTTTGGGCGCGGATGCCCGCGACGTTGGGACCAGCGGTGTGCAGGCTCGGCCTCGCTGCGTTCACAATGCAAATCTATCACGACTTTGCGGTTATTCCAACATGGCGATTGGCTTGGGGCGGATATTCGGTTTCGAACTCCGCGAAACTTCGAACTCCCTACTAGCGCGGCGAGTTCCTCGAATTTGGCGGCGTTGGCCACATGAGCTCTGTCGCGTTGGCTTTCCGCGACTATCTTTATATCCCGCTCGGCGGCATCCAGAGACGGCGCGAAAGCCACTTATAGAAATCTAGGTCGTTTTCGTTCTTTGTGGCCTGTGGCATGGCGCGGCTTGGACCCTTCCTGTTTTGGGGCTTGTGGCACGGGGCGTTCTTGATCGCGGAGCGGTCGGGGCGGCAAGCGCGCTTCCTAAAACTGCCGGCGCATTGTTTGGTGTCGCCTATACGGTTGTTGTTGCGTGGCGCTCGGTGGGTTCCTGTCCGCGGCTGACAGTCATTGCCATGCGCTCGCCTATTGGGCGCGCTGATCCCCGGCGGAGGACGTCGGGACGACCATCGGAGTGCCACCGACCGCGGCTTATGCCATGATCGTCGGAGGTACTGCTCGCCTGGGACGGTTGGAAACGTGTCGTGTGAAGCGTATTCCGACCGCCTGCGTCGTCGGTCGGCGACGAGCTGGGCCCATGACGGGCTGGCTCACTGATATGTGTGTTTTGCAGCTGTGGCCTCGACGGACGCACCAGCCTTTCCTCTACTTCGGTTACTGACATGTTCCCGCTGCTGATCCGAAAAATCGCCGTTGCTTGTCTGCTGGCCGCCTTCCTTGGTCCCTCGTCGGGTGCCGTTCATTTCATGCGCGTTTGGACGATACCAGCGTCACCGAAAAGCGGCGATTGGCGTCGCTGCCAGCTTTATTGTATGCGATGCGCGGGCCTACACGACGGCGCTGGATGATTATCTGGAAGATCATTTGCGTTTCGGGATACCCTGATCCGGCTGGGCCGGAAAAATCCGAGATAATCTCGGGGAAAACCGGCGAACGTTATATTACGGGAAGGATGGCTGCTCTTTCCGGCCCCAAAATCGAATATCGCGACGAGTTTCGAGGGCAATGGCCTTGGGATCAAAAGCAGGTCCATGACTGGGTTTCGTCCCTGACCGAGGGAATGAGGGCGTTGGCGGCTCGGAATATTCTCGTCGCCGCCTTTATCGCCATCGACAAAGCGCGCGCCTATCCTGAGAAATTACCGGCTGATGGATTGAATCTCCGGCGGTTCCGCTCGGCGGTGTATTCGCATCCGGATGTCATCGAACCGGGCTTGATCGACGCGAAAGCCATTGGTCATGTCTCCAAGTGAGCGCCTGGCATCTCGTTTTCTTCCTCGCGACACCATTGACGCCGCGGGACTTATGGAATGGCGTTGGAAATACTTGAAAAACTAGATTCCAAAAAACCAAAGGGGGTTGATCTATTATTCCTGAACGCCGTGGAGCAGCAGGCCAGGTCGGGTTTATGGATCTTGATGCCATGCGGGATTTGAGACCCGACCCAAGAACGCCTTACACATGATTAAAATATCCGCCGTCGCGGCCCAATTGTCCGCACGGTGAGGCATCATGATGAAGAGGGCAATCGCATAACGTGGACGCCATGTCGACGCACCTTGTGACCTTGCACCGAAGACGCCACCAAGGACGATTAGTGATCGTCGGCGATGTTTCGCGACTCCATGTTTGGGGCATTGCGCCGCACCTATTCGAGATTTGTTGCTCCATCACGGGGCGCACTTTTGTTGACATCGGTTCGTGGACGAAGTCTTGTCCTACGAGCCTGGACGCGGTTTTGTCGCGACGGCTGTAACGACAAGCCCGGCGCGCAAGGCCCGCCCATTCCTGCCATTGGATCCTGAAGACCGCTAAACGCTCCCTATCTGCGTTGCCGCTCGCGTTGATGGGTCCGAATCCGCGAATATCTTGCTAGAGACCCGCTCCAGCGCGGCAAATGGGTGCGCTGGAAGTAGACAGGACACCGCATCATGCCAAATGGACCCCGTCCAGCTGGCGCACGAAAACCCGCTCGGCACATTTCCGCAGACTATCCTGATGTTGATGCGTTCGACGCGGTAGAAACACGCTACGCGGTTATCCGCCGCTAGGTTTTCGCAGGCGAAGCGCGCCGTTGAAATTCCCGTCTGCGGATGATGGCGTTGGGCAAGGCTTTCTTGCTACAAGGCCGGCGATTGCGCCGAAAGGCTTCAAAAGAATTCCACCCAGATAATCTGCCGCGTATGTTCCGCGTCCATGATGCAAATGGCGGTCGTTTTGACTTATGGCGGCGGGCAGCCGGTCGTGAAGGTGGACGCATTGCCGCGACAGTTCGGCAAACGCGCAGCTCTCCTGGTCGAAGTGCGCGACAGGCATTACGCTGCAAAGCTACCGCGGCGATAATATCAAACGGATGGAGTTCGGGACCCGTCACGGCGCACCGGACCGGACGCTTGCTCAAAGCCTATGGCCAGTCGCCGCGACGCTCAAACCTCCTGCGCGCGTTTTCACCGGGGGTTTAATGCGACTTGCGCAATATCCATAAATGGGACGCTCGGTTTTGTGGGGCCGAACGGCGGTCAGCCAGCGTTTATGAAGTCTCTGTAAACGATCAGCGAACCGCTCGACTTCATGGAAGCGTGCGGCGTGACCCCGCAATCGGACACCACAAATGGCCGCAACGGAACTACACTCGCATGAAGGGCTGCTGCTTCGGGTTACGAGAGCGTGGACCCGGATCGAGGAGTACGTCTGGGCGTTGGTATGACACGTCGGCGCATATGCTATTGGATCGGCAACGCACGGCGTCAGTTGACCATGCCCATGTCGAATTCTTCCGGGGGATTAGGAGAAACCCTATCGCGATGAAATCGGTGAGGGTTCTGGAGCCGGATGAGTTGTGCGTCTGATTAGATGTGCTGAACCCTGATAATGATCCCGGGACGGCTACCCTGATCGCGCCGCTACGGCCACGAGAAGTTGCGCAAGTCTGGGGCCCCCCCCCAAATAAAAAATCTTGTAATCTTTGGCCCGTGCGATCAAAGGCGGCGGGCAAACATGTCGTTAGGTCCTCGATCCGATGCATCGCAACACGATCAAGACGGAGAAGCGGTTACAAAACGCCGCTCCGGTCGATCATATCAGAGCGAAGTTCGCACTTTCATGCAGGTTCTGCCATAGCGGGAGGCTTTGCTGGCCTGGCGGTGTTGCATTTCGAAATGACGGGCCAGAACGTCACGGAATTGTATTGGCGGCTCGGCCCGCGTTTGTGCGCGAGAGGAATCTATCTCTCGTTATCACACCATTGCGACCCGCGGCCTCACGCCGATCAAAGCGCTTGAACTCCCGCGTTTTCTGATTGCGGAAGGAATTTGCGCGGTTACCGTTAAGGGTTGAGGGCGCGCGACTGGCGGGGTTAAGGGATCAAGCCGGCAGCTTCGAGACGCAGTTGCCGCATAGGCCTCGCCCATCGAGCACGAAGATCGCTATTCATCAGCGAGCCCACAACGACAACCTCAGCATCACCCCGGTTCAGCGCAAAAACCCAGTGATGAAAGCCCGCCCGAAGCGGACCGCTGCGCTTTCTGTTACGGAAATGCACCGAAATACGCGGTAACGGCCATTATTATGGCCCGTGACCGGAACATGCTGAAGAGCGAAATTGAAGGCGCGAAACTCTGTGCAGCGAAACCATGGCATCGCTTTACAGATGAGCATGAATTACCGTTGCGGGAACCAGCAATGCATAGATGTAGCGGACTCGCCACAGCAAGGTTGAGTTGGTTCTGCATATGCCCCCGCCACGCGATACCGAACAGGGTGTACAAGGCGAGCTTCAGGAAAAACGGCGTGTAAAAGAATAGTCGGTCCAAGACGGCATTCGTTAGTGCTCTGGAAATCGACTTTTGGACCAGCGGGGTTCATCGGTCTCCAGCGTATTAATAACTTGCTCGAATGGCCCGCAGTAATAGTTCAGTTCATGACTGGCCTTCGCCGATATAATTAAATAGCGTAGATTGAGGGAAGATTGGCGAGCAGGACGACATTAGACGCGGATAGACGGTGTGATATCCGACCAGTCCTTCGTCTGTGCAGCACGAAAATAGCGTCTGGAAAAGCGAATGTGCCATCGCGCAAGGTCCGCAGGGTTTTTGCCCCAACACCGATACCATCCTCGAAAGATCGAAATCCCGACATCAATCATGGTGTTTTGCCCCTACCAAAAAGCCGCCCCGAAGTCCGGAGCGGCTAAAACGTTGTGAAAAGTCTGGTTCAGGCTTAGAGGTCTTTCAGACCCACGCTGCTTAAACTGAGCGGAGGTTTTCGCCTTGCTCATCATTTTTTTGGCCTGTCTGTGGTTGCGCATTCGCGTGATGGGCGTGCTGGCGATAAATTGCCAAAAGCCCGGTTAGGTTCACTTCATTGCCAGACTTAAGTTTCGCCTGTGATGATGTCGAGCATACCGTTGACCATGTCGCCAGACGGCAGATTGTGTTGTGTCGCAGATGGTCAGCCACTTTAGCCGACAGTTCTTTCTTATTCATCGGGAGTACTCCTTTCGATGTGGGGCTAGGCGGCGACGTGCCGGAGGCGATTGGCAAAACCGTAAGGAATTCTAGGAAGCTGTCACCAAAAACCCATCAAAACCGGGGGTTGTTTGGCTGTATAAGCAGCTTTTCGTGCTGGTTAGCGTCAGAACCGCGCCGATGGGAGCGTGAATCCGGGTCCAAAAAAACCGGAATCATCAGCCTGTTGAAAAACGTGCCTGTCCCTGCCGATTCTCACCCTAAGGAAGTCCGGAATGAGCACTGTGTTAAATGTCGGAAGGTTTCGTCGGGCCGGAGTCTTTGCGGGGCTATCATGCCAACCAAGGTTACGGACCATTCCACGAGCTGTGCTGACAGGCGTTTTTTTGATCGCACCGCCGCCAATGCAGATACGATGCAGGCAAACACAATGTGGCCCTCTGTCGAGAGCGTCCAAAAGCGCTCGCTGAACTGTTCTGACGCGCTCGTTATCGCCGTTCCGGCCAGTCACCATACGGATCCGCTTTGGAAGGGGCTTGAAGGCGAGATGCCATCTATGGTGAAAAGCCACTGCCTGCTCGGTTGAGACGCCATATTAATTAGAGACCGCGCTCAGCAAACAGGTCGCATGCTCCAAGTCGCCATTCAGGAACGGTCGTCATTGGATGCGATTTGGACTGGGGGCACTTGGACCGAACGGCCCACACAGATCGACATCATCGAGCACCACGCCGCGTGCCACACGTAATCTGGAATACGAGGTGGTCATGCGACCTGATGGTCCATGATCGTTTGGACCTGCTCAATCGCTTATGGGTCCCGGACTGGATCAGTACCGAAGCGGGCGCGCGCGTTTACTCAGATAATTGGACGTGGTCAAGGAGCTGAAGCTCGCTATGTCCGATTCATGACGGCTATCTGTTCTGCTCGCGCGATAGCGTGGGCGAAGCGGGCGCTGGGTGCTGCGTTACCCGAGCGGCACGCGGTCGAGATCGACTTTGGATGAAAACGCTGACGTCACGATACGGTTTTGATCTGAATGAAGCGCTTCGGTGATTGCCTCGAGGTTTTTTCAGGATAATTTCGGGCGCGGCCTTCGACTATTTTGTTCGCGCTTGTGCCTCGACGGCGGCGCGCCCATTGGCGTCAGGGAAGATGGATCGCGGCCGTAAAAGCGCCGCTGAAATTGAGGAGTTCAGGCATGAGCCGAACAGTCGAATATTCTGATTCATTGCGGCGAACGTTTTGATCGCCCATCCGGCGCGGCGCTGTTTTTCATCAAGGGAGACGATATTAAGCGGGCTCGCCACGGTGAACCGCTGTTTCGATGCTGATAAGATCGTCGACAATTTTTCCAATATGGATCGCCGCTTTTTCTGATCAATATCTGGACTGTGCCGATCCGGGATGATTGGACGCGCGGAGGAGCGCCGACGCTTCCGACGACCGGGTCAATCATTGCCGGGACGAACGGGTTTTGGCTGAGTGCTGGGACGAACTCACACAACCGCATTGGTCATCGTCCCGGAATGGCAAGATCATTCATGAAAGTATTACCGCGATACGGGTCCGGATGTTCGCCGGATCAGCTGCCTGGTCTGTCGCGAAAATCTTACATGTCAGGCCTTTACGGCAAAAGCGCTCGCGGATGGCTCGATCAAAAGCTCATGATGAGTCACGACCGTATGTGCCGAGTCTCCAAAGGCACCGCCTATGAGGGGGCGACCCTGCGCAACTCGCTGAAATATGAGTTTCTGGTATCCTTATAATGAGGACTATCTCGACCAATACTTCCGACATCAATAAAATGGGCCGCACGGTCGCGCTGGGCGCGATCTCTGGATGTTACACCACGCGCTGAAAGATCTCAGTTCGAGCCGCTCTTGGCTCGGCCAAATGTTTCGATTTGAACGCTGTTCGCCGGCTGGGCGCTGCCACGTAATCGCAAGGGGTCGAAGCCTTCATGAACCTCTGGGAGGAAACATACGCGCCGCTGGTTCTCCGGTCAGCAACCCTTCTACTGGTCGATGGCCAAGGACACACCTTTGCGCCGGCGGCCTAAATTTGACCACGCGGCGATTACCCCAAGTTCGGACAACTCTTCCTGGCAAGGGCGGCGAATGAAACGACAGCCAGCTATCCGCGCGATTGGTCGAGGCCTCCACGCGCACAGCCGCCGGCTTCTTGTCAGACGAGGTGTGGGATATGGGCTATCAATGGGGGTGCCGATGCCCGCCGATCAGATATTTCGCCGTCGGCGTTACCGGCCAATATATCTACATTGATCCGAAAAACGAATTATCGTCATCGCCAAGAACGCCGCTGACCGAGAGTTCGATGTTCCCGGATTGAGGTACGGCCCGTACTCGATGAATAAGAAACATCGAATTAATGCGAAGCCTCGCGGCTCAGCTAGGCACAGCCTCCGCCCCATAGACCGGCGCCGTTACGACGCCTACAGGGCCCCGATCCATGTCTGAGATCCTCGCATCGCATCTGGGCCAGCTCACCCAACGCGTGGTCGATATTTGCGGGCAATGAGGGCAATGATCGCGGACGGCTATGCGCGCGCCAAAGCGGACGGCGCGGATATTGCGATTTTTCCTGAATTGATGATCTGTAGGGCTATCCGCCGGAAGAATCTCGTACTACGCCCGACGGTGATTGAGGATTGCCGCAAGGCGTGCGAAGCGACTTGGCCGCCCACGCTGGGATTGGCCCCGGCGCTTTGCTCACCACTCGCCGTGCGGGAAACCACGGAATCTCTACAATGCAGCGCTGTGGATGGAAGCAGGCGGAAATTCAAACATGTTCGGTTGAAGCATGCATTTTGCGAATTATGGACGTGTTTGATGAACGCGGGTTTTCTTCGACGCGGTGGCCGCTACCAGCGCCCATCGAGCTTCGGGGTTATAAAAATCGGTCTTGCCGATCTGTGAGAGATCTGTGGCAGCCAGGTGTCGCGGATCACTTGGCCGATCAGGGAGCAGAAACATGCTCTCGCCCAATGCTCGCCGTGGCGGACGCACGGCGCATGCCGAGCGGACGGCGGCGCTAGCGTGAGAAAGTGTTCAATGAGGGCCTAACCCCGTCTACGTCAATCAGATTCGGCGGCCAGGATGAATTGTCCTTGATGGGTCAAAGCTGGCCGATGGCGGCGGACGGCACCATCGTGGCAATCGCTCAAAAAGCTTCGTCGAAAGATTTATGAGTGTGCCGTTTGGGAAAAAGCCGCGCGGGGACACTCGGAATTGCGGTCGGCCAAGCGTGAAGATCACTTGTCCGGACTAGAGGGGATTGGCGCGCCTGTTGTGCTCGGGACTGGGCGATTACGTCAATAAGAACGGGTTCAAGCAGATCGTGCTGGGCCTGTCAGGCGGTGTGGAATAAGCGCTATTTGCGCGGCAAATTGCCGCCGATGGCCACTCGGCCCGGGACCGGGTTCTGGTTGCGCTGATGATGCCAAGTGAATATACGTCCTCAGATAGTCTGGAAGAAATGCAAGCTCTGCGCATAGCCAGATGCGGCGTGCGCTCATTGATGTCATCGCCATTCGTCCCGCCCGCTACGCGTTGCGGAGATGCTCGAACCTTGTTTGATGGGTTAAGAGCCGGACACGACCGAAGAGGAAATTCAGTCCCGCATTCGCGGCCTGACCTTGATGGCCGCTGTCCAATAAGCTTTGGCCCGATGCTAGGTCACAACCGGGAATAAGAGCGAAAAATGGCGGTTGGTTAAGCCACCATTTATGCGACATGTCGAGGCGGCTTAATTCCGATCAAGGATCTCATAAGAACCGAGGTCTTTGCAGCTGTGTAACTGGCGCAATGACGACATAATCCTACCGACATGCTGGCGGGAAATCAGGCCGATCCCAGAGCGGATATCACCCAAGCCGCCACTTCCCGCAGAATTACGCGAAGATCAGAAGGACAGCGACTCGCTGCCCGACTATCCCGTGCTGGACGATATTCTCATGGGAATTTGATCGAAGCAGGAACTCCCCGTTCGAAGCGATTAGTCGCGCGACGGTCATTCTTCGGGCGATGGATGTGATCCGTATCCAGCGCTTGTCTACATCGCTGAGTATAAGCGCAGGGCAGGCCCCGCCTGGCGTAAAAGATTGCGCTCGAGAATTTTGGCCGGATCGCCGCATCCCATTCACTCAATCGCTACCGGGATCGGTTCGGGGACTAGCCGTCCCTTCTTGGTTGCCATCCACGAACCACCCTCCTAAAGCCGCGCCATGGTCCACATCTGATCCCAAAACCCCGCGTTCGCTTGCCCCCAGCCCCACGGGCAAACCCATGTCGCATGTCCGCACGGCGCGATGAATGTGCTGCACGGCACGCAGCACGGGACGGTGTCTTCATTCTGCGTATTGGACGACCGGATGTGGCGCCGGTACGGCAGGAAAATGAAGATGCTATCCGCGATGATTCTGAAACCTGCTTGGGTATGCATGTGGCAGGAGGACATTCAGCCCAGTCCAAACGGCTTTAGCTTATATGACGAAGCCGCTGAAAAGGCTGAAAGAAATTGGCTTGCTCTATCCGGCCTATGATTACGGCGGAAGAGCTGGATCGCCACGCAAAGCTACAAGGCGTGCAGGCAAGCCCCCCATTCTATGAACCGCCGCGCGTTGGACCTGACGGGACGAGCAAAAAGCCGCTTTAGGCCGAAGGGCGGTCAAGCCGCATTGGGCGGTTCAAAATTGTCGGCAATCCGGTGACAGAACCGATCTGGTTCGCGGCGAAAGCAGACGGTTTGAAACCAGCAGCCTGTCCGATCCAGTGGCTGATCCGTGGCGACGGGACCTACCTCTACACCCTGCGAGCGTGTTCCGATTGATATCGAATCCGCATCACCCATGTTCATTCGTTGGCGAAGACCATTGACCAATTCCGGCCGCTTCAGATTGGAGATTTTCCGGGCCCTTGGCGGTAAAAGAAACCGATCTTTGCCCAACCCGCTGCATGGTCGACAAGGACGGCGGTAAGCTCTCCAAAACGGCTCGATAGCCCTCTCCATGCGCCAACTGCGCGAAGAGGGCTTGAGGCCGATGGCGATCCTGAGCCTGCTCGCCAAGATCGGCACGTCCGATCCAGATTGAATTAGCGATTCACGATCAAACAGACTGGCCGAAGAAGTTTCGTCAGCAAATCGGTCGCGCTCCGGCTCGGTTTGATGATGCCGAACTGCGCGGGACTCAATGCCAAAAATTCTTGCATGATGACTTATGATCAGGTCAAGGACCGCTGGATGTGTTGGGCATTGAAGCGCGCGAACAAATTCTGGCTCGCAATCCGCAGATATGTCGAAGTGGTTGATGATGCGGCCGATGGAATGCAACGCTCTACGCGCCATGGGCTGGGGTGATTAGGAGCTGAGGACAAAGGCCTTCTGCGATACGGCAGCGGAATGCGAGCGATGAGACGGATTGGTCAGAAGCGGTGAATCCGCAAGCTCAAGGAAATACGGACCGCAAAGGCAAAAGGGCTGCTTCATGCCGTTGCGGTTAAAGCGCTGACAGGCCGAAACACGGACCCGAAAATGGACCGATTCGCCTTGATGCGGCTCTGAGCGTGCCCGCGCTTCGACTGCGTGTGAGACCGCCTTAAAGTGACTGACACTCTGGGCGCAGCAAGGACCGCGCTCGATCAAAGCGGGGCAGTAAAGAGCCTTTGCGCTCGCCTCTAAAGTCCTCCCGCCACGCCATCCGCGATGATGGCCTCCATGCTCTATTTTGCGTGTGCCGCTATTTGCGATGCATGTGATTGACGTCAGGAAATGGCCACGGGCCAGGTGGGATTACCGGACGGGCAGGCGAACGACTGGCGCTTCTCAAAAGCACAGACTGACGCTGCCCTCGCTGGGAAGGCCACAGATCCCATCCTTTCAGGTTTCGCCAAGTTGGGACCGCAAACGCCATTCCGCATCGCCATGCTTATGGAATTGCTCAAAGGGTTTGAGATGATGCGGCGGAGCGCCGTCTATCCGCTCGGTCGATGATATTCTTGATTATTCTTACCATGTGCGGGCGTTGTGGCGTGAATGATGGCGATGATTATGGGTGTGCGGGACGAGACGACCCTCGACCGGGCCAGCGATTTGGGTCTCGCTTTTCAACTCACCAATATTCTCGCGGGGACGTGATGAGGATCCAAGGGCATGGAACGGGTTTTTCTACCGCAAGACTTACTTCTTAAGCGCACCCGGCGCCAACCGAGCCGAACCGGACCTGTTGATGCAGCGCAGGAACTGGGCCGGACGCACACCGCGCAACTGTTGATCGACTGGACGTGGCGGAAGCCTATTACGCATCGGCCCGAACCGGCTATTCGTGAAACTTGCCCGTTTCGCTGTGCATGTGGCGATTGTGCTGCGCTTCAAAGTACTACCGCGAAAATTGGGCAAGTGCTGCGTGCGGCGGGCTGACGCGTGGGCAAGTTCGGGTCGGGAAGCCAGTTCGCGCGATAAATTTACGGTTGGCTTTTGCGAGCCAGCGGTCCGGCATTGATTGCGCGCGACAGTAAAGACGCGCCGCGTGACGGATTCTATCAAGCGCCCAGTTTGACTCCGCTTCAGGCGACTTGATCGGCCTGCCCATCTCCGATCTTCATAAATTCTCATTCAATGAGGACCCGCGATCAAGTCGGCCGGAGCAAGTATTTTTAGTTCCGATTCAAACCGGAGCTTTGTTCCGCGCGCGGGAAGAGGGCGGTCGCTTTTTGCTTCGTTCAGCCACTCATATTCTTGGCGTTGAATCGGAGCACGATCCCGGCCCCTGCGCGAACTGCGCGTGTCTCTTTCCACAATGCCGGTTCGCAAGCGATGGCTGTGTCCATATCGCCAATTGGCGCTGATATAGCGACAGCGCCCGCTAGTTGCGCGCTTTCGTCTTCCAACTTCATCAAATGATTTCCATAGCCCGGACTCTGCGCGCCGGACACGGTGCCTGCCGGGAAGCCAAGCCATAAAGCGCGTCAGATACAGCGAAGATCGTCCGCGATTTTCGCCTCGACATTGGAGACGATATGCATGACGTGGGCTATATTGCGGCTCTCGAACCAATGGAGGCTTTCCGTGCACGCGGACGCGTGCCCGCTTTTGGCGACGCCGGCCCACATCGTTACGACCAGATCGAGGAGCATCAAAATGCTCTTGCGCACTCTTCGGATCGGCGAGCAAAACTTACGTTCGTTTCAATGTCTTTCCGCAATCGTTCTTGCCGCGCGGCCTTGTCGGCGGATGGCCGGACCGTGACGATGCCGTCGCGGAGACGTACAGGATTTCCGGGCTGCTGCCGACGATTTGGTGGGTCATCAAAGTCGAGGAAATAGAGGAAGGGCGACGGGGTTCATCGCGTTAGGGCGCGTTAGGAGTTGCGAATGGGTGGCGACCATTGGAGCAGACAGACGCTGACCGATGACGACCCTGAAACACGTTTCTTCCCGCCAAAATATAATCCCGCGCTGCTTTCACGCGTTTGGCAAATTGTTGTAGATCAGTCCGAGGTTGTGGCGTTGATCTCTGGATTTGAACGTCGAAGCTTGGGGCGCAGCCGGCGTCGGGCCTTTCCAAAATCGGTGATTGGTGGCTTCAGCGGGGCCAAGGCCCGCGTCGGAAACCGCCCACCGGGGTTGGCACCAGGCGCGGCGACCCCAATAATTCCCTTGCCCAAAA
>Ga0163217_1005256_pt1 | contig 13713 bp, 13 predicted proteins | sample SynspAceP_FD_185933 | JGI IMG/M metagenome (GOLD analysis project Ga0163217, IMG submission 185933) | Saline lake microbial communities from Ace Lake in Antarctica - Synechococcus sp. Ace-P (PacBio error correction) | ecosystem: Environmental > Aquatic > Non-marine Saline and Alkaline > Saline ... | reverse complement strand
CGTAACGTTACGGGTCGATCAAAACATCATCGCCTTTACTAATGGCTTCCATGGTGTATCACTCGGCGCGATGGCGGCACTGGCAAACTCGCACCACAGAGACCGCGGCGGGCATCAGCCTTCCTGGTGTAACGCACATTCTTTTTGACGGCTACGGCGGCCAAGACATCGACTTATTGCTTGCTAGACGCGCTTGTGTCTGACAACTCTAGTGGTTTTAGATTAAACCTGCTGGGGTATTCGTTGAGACAATCCAAGGCGAAGGTGGCCTGAATGTCGCACGTAAAGAATGGCTGCAAGAATCTTAGAAGAAAGTATGCCGCAAGCACGACATGCTGCTGATTGTTGATGAATCCAAGCTGGTTGTGGCCGCTCTGGTCGTTTCTTCAGGCTTTGAAGAAGTGCATTAAGCCTGACTTGATTACACTGTCTTAAGTTCGCTAAGTTGGTTACGGCTTGCCATTTGCTGTCAACGCTTATTCAAACCTAGAGCTAGACACATGGAAGCCAGGCGAGCACAACGGCACATTCGCGGCAAACAACCATGCCTTTACAAAACGGCAGCGGCGGGACATTGAAGCACTACTGGGTCGGAACGATAAGTTCCAAACAAGAAGTGCAAGTCAAAAATGCGTCAGCTAGGCGACTCGCTTACAGCGTATTTGCCAAGGCCTATGGACCCTCATTGCTCATCGCAAAAAGGAACCGCGGTTTATTTGCAGGGTCTTGAATTTAACAATGGCGACCTTGCCGGCCGTATTTTGTCGCGAAAGCGTTTGTACGCGGCTTAATCATCTGAAACAAGCGGTTCCTGAAGGACAGGTAGTGAAATGCCTATGCCCTCTTCACGATTACACAGAGAAGCTCGAGCAAGGGACTGGACTATTCTTGAGCAATCTGTTGCCGCTGTATTGTTGGTTGAACTAAAGCATAGGCGTTTCATAAGCAAAGGGACCCATTACATGATAGTTAGAAAACCTAAAAAGATTGTGAAAACTCCGAGCGCCGCGTGCGCGCGGAGACTTGGCAAAAGTGTGCGCATGCTGCTTGCCAGTGAACAAAATGGGGCTTTTCGTTCCATATCACTACTATTTATGCAGAACACTGAAACCACATGCATGATCCTAGAAACGTAGCATAAAATTGGAAATATCCTGTACTCTACATACCTGGGTGGAGAGAGGCCGCATCAAAAATCTGGTGCTAAACTTTTTCAGTGTTTCATGAAATCAGCCCAGGCACTCTTTAGTATCCTCGATAAGCACGACAAACATATTTTGTATTGCTGGAAGAAGGAGCTGAGCCTAGCGTGTGTTTCAACGCCTCCTATTACGGGTTAATGAGACACACAACAATAGTAAGGCTGCGAATTGCTTTTAGTGACGGAGTAAACCCTAAGCGCCGACTTGACGTTCAGGGCACCATTAGCAAGGATTTATCATGGTTACTAGTTTTGTCCTGTCTTTCTTGCCTTTGTTCCTTGATCGGGCATCAGCGCCGCTAAGAAAAAGTCGCGGCACAGCCCGCGACTATTATCTAGCCGATCAAAGCGTGCTCCCCCTCCTCGTCGGCCTTTCCGCCGTCGCCACGAACAACAAGCGGTTTATTAATGGTTTATCGGCGCCCATTGGCTATACCTATTGCCACTGGCCTTCTTCCGTGTGGCTAATGGTTTGGCTGGATCACCGGGATTTCTCGGTCTTTATTTGTCCACCAAAACTACGCGAAAGCGGCGCAAGTCAGGCGAATCTAGCTATGCAGGCATGCTCGCTAATTGGGGGTTGGTCGTCCAATTACTAGCTTGCGCCGTGTGGCCGCCGTCATCCACTCTATTGTTTTTGCTGGCCTATTGCCCCCAGGCGGCGCCAATTGATTGCGGCAGCAAAAGGCCTTAAGCGTCTTATTTGACTGGGCCTATTTTGGGTCGGGTCCACACTCGCGCCGTGATTGTTCGTTCGCCTATTGTTTTTCCGGCGGTATCCGGCGCCATTCTATCTGACGACGCCGCACAAGGTCAGTCGTCATGATCTTGTGCGATGGGCCCTACTGGCTCTTACGTGGGGCTCGATGTCAGCGGGCGGCTTTTGCTGGGGCCACCGAGATAGATGCAAATCAATCGATCACTTCCTAGATTTGTACCCCAGGATTTACCGTTTCCCGGTTGTAGGGGCGGCATTTTATTTGCCGCTAGCTGGCTCTTCGCGGCTTATCCGTCATCGGCCAGCCACACATCATGATTCGCTTGCGGGCACTGAAAGACGCCGATCAAATTGGCGCCGCGCACGATTTTACTATTATATTTGTTTTATAGCGTTCTACTGCATGGCCATAGTGCGTAGGCCGTGGCGCGGCATCCCTTCTGAAACAACCCTGCCGAGTTTGACGCCGAGCTTGCACTGCCCACATATGGGCGATGGAGTTATTGCCTGGACCGTTGTTGGCTAGTGCTGGGCAGGCATATTCGCCGCCACATCTCACAGCCGACTCACTTCATCCTGAGTGCTCATCGGGCACTGGAGAATTGATTTATTTCAAACGCAAAATCGAATCGACCGTGTTTTTTAATTCGCTTTCCACGCTAGGCGTCGCCGCCATTAGCTTGGCACTAACTTCAGCAAAGAACAGAGTGTATTCGCGCTTGTCATTCATGCGTTGGCAGCACTGGCCAGTTGCTTTGCGCCATTACTGCTGGTGCTGGCTGTTGGCCAACGGCCAAGTGAAAAAACTGGCGATCAACAATGATGACAGCGGGCCTGCTTGTTAGCTAGTGCTTGCGTTGGCTGGTTGGCGGATTTTGCCGTGTATGAAGGGATGCCTGGAATTACTCTTCGCTTACTGTTTTCGCGAATCGGAAGCGAGCTACTTAAGTCGCTGAGCCCCTACAGAGCCAAAGCGGCAAACCTAAGTCATTAAGTGTTTTCTAACTAGCACGTCGCCGTTATTACGGTTCTAAGGCTTGGCGGTTCAACTTCCGGCCGCTCCTTTTTGAAAAAAACCACCTTGTGCAGCATGTCAGTGAGTGTCGCCCTAAAGTTATCAGGATGCAGATACCCACTAGGACATCACCGTCGCCGGGTCTTAAGGCCCTTTTCTTTAAGTCCTCACCGGATGGTCCTTCTGTTCACCCACAATGACTGGAGTTGCTCGCTTGTAAAGGGCTATTTTTCTCTATAGGCCGCCAGCATATTAGAAACTGATCTCGCGGCTTCTTGTAGTTATTCCACCCGTGATCACACACGGAGAGTTTTGTTCGTCAAAAACCCAGCGGCGATTCGTATTGCTTAATCGCGTCCATGGCGTTGGATTCATTATAAGTATTTGATACTGTATAGAAGCCCCGTGGCGCCAATTTCAGCGGCGATTTTCATCTACCAGTTATTATCTAAATCATAAATTCAAAATTACGGGGCTTAAAAACTCATCATTTAACCTTCTTATTCTCTAACGCAGCAATTGGCCCGCCATCCACGATCCACAAGTGGTGCCCGTAGGCATAAGCCATTATTTCATTCAGTAGATTCAATTGCGCCTGCAACCCTCTTCTGACGGGACCCACACGCTCAATCAGCTGCCCTGTCACCATACCGGCTACGGCCATTGTCACGTTGTCGCCTAGGCCGTCGAACAGGCCGTGTTCGATAATTTGCAGGCGACCAAACCATTCACCACGAATTGGGCGCAAGGCTTCAATGGCTAGACAACGCACGATTTTCGACTGCCGCGCCGGGACACAGCTCAATACAGAAGAGTTGGCCTTCAGCTTACGTGCAGGAGCGCCACTCACTGGTTATTGATCCTGTCTCTGCCATGTACGGCACGCACAGCGCACAACCTTGAATAGCCCCAGAGCTTTCCAAACGCTTCTTGAAATTGCTCGTCAGTTTGCTCAACAAAAGGCTTCAATGTGCGACTAAGCACCAGTAGCGGCAGAAGACTAAACATGATCGATAGTCCCGACTTCTTCGAAGATCGCCTTAAGGGCATCCTGATCATGCGTGTCGGCAGAGACTATGCGCACTTGCTTCGCCAGTTGCCGGCACGGCTTGTCGATATGAGCCGCCGAGGCGCCCTTACCGCCCAGACATTCCCCCGAGCTGTTGAAGCCGCCGTCGCCGTTGCCAAAACCTATGCCTGATGTCCGCCAATCACGACAACGTTCTTTGCCTTTTTAGTCCTGCAATTGATTTCGTACTCATACCTGCTCCCCCGACTTTTTGAGTGTATTTTATGGGGCGTGCCGCTCTTAAAGATTGTCACCATATTTAACGGTACGCCAAAGGCCTGCGGATGGGGTTACATAGTCAACATTTTACACTTGCAAGCCCCGCCTACCTGATGGGATTATTTTCCGTGAATAGCCTTTACCACGGTGCCACATTACTGGCATGGTTTTAGCGGGCATTCGTTCGATACTGGAGATCTACCATGCTTAGACTGTTCTACTTATCAGCATTTGCAACCCTATATAAGCGCATGCGCACTTGGTCAACGTTACAATCAGCAGGGCAGTTTAGTCCGTAGCGGACTCCTCCTCAGGTAGGCAATTGTGAGCGCTGTTGGCACAGCACCACCAATGCCTTAGCGAAATAGGTATATATATAGTATAGAGGTACCGCAAACCTGCCAAAAGGAGCTTATTCGACCTGCTCGCAACGAAGCAGGCGACATGGCGAATCGCATAGTCGCTAGAAACCACCTATCACTGATGGTCGACAAAGTTTTGGGGTGTACCGCTGCCCATAAATTAGAAAAGCTAAGGTGCTTCTAAAGAGCGATAAAAAAACGTGACAATAATAAAATCAAAACCGTAGCATTTTAATCTTGCAGGGCGTTAGGATATCTAGGATCGATGGGAAACAAAAAAAACTATTGGCACTGAGCCGTTTGGTTGCACTATCCCCTTGTTGGGTCTTTGAAAGTTAACGTTGGCTAGTTATTGGACGCTTGATACTCGTCTCTACTGTTTTTCATGATCTATGGAGGCATACACCCCGCACCTCGCTCGACAGTCTTATCGACAGCTTTATTGATCAGGACGATCCTGCCCATTGAAGCCCGCAATGAGTTTCGCGAAACAATTGGCAGCGATGATCTGTCTCTTGGAGTATATCGAGCGCGCGACGGGGAGTATTCTCTGCCCAAATCCCTCGCCGCCGTACGCCAAACTCACCGGAAGATTTAGAGCACTGGAGACCCCTTAGGACCCTACGTGCTCCCCGATGTGGTCAATTGCACCCAGTCGATGTTCCGAACTTGGGAAAAATTCGCGAAGTCCAATCACTCACTACCGTTGCCGAATACAACGAGTTGAGCCGACACTCCTGCGCCTCGAACGTCTATTCCCTAACCCTCTACCCGACACCGCGGAACAATTACAAGCAATGCGCACAAGCGCAATGCAAGAAGATGACTACGTCTTTTGTTTTACTCCTCGCAGACGGCAATTACGCCGGCATCTTAATTCAGACTATATTTGCGCAGAAACCCGTCGAGGGCTACACACCGCAAATCACTCGTCGACTATCTCCCTAGATAAGCAGCTTCAGCGCTTTCGATGATCCCGATAGCTTTACCTAAGCTTCGATGAGAAGTTCCGAGGTGCAAGCACATACCGTTTCAAGTGTCGATATGTTTGGCCTATAGCCGCTTTTTCAATGCACTCAGGCGGTCTATACGCCCTTATGGAAACGACGCTAGAATTCTATCCCGTCGGCAACCCGGCGATGATGGAGTTGTTAACAGAACGATGGAGCAACAGTCCTGCTTGCGCGCGATTATGATCGGCATCTCGTGGCGCTGCTGTGGGCCCTATTCCGCTCACTTCAAGCGCCGTGATTCTGGGCCCATCCCACTATTCTTTAGCTTGCTTGACTTGGCGAGCGCGTCTTGGCTGGGGGTCGCATTAAAACCACAATGTATCGCTGGACTTGCCTGCTTATTTTTTGTAGTGGGAATCGCCGATTGCGTTCATGTGATGAGCGCTTATTTCTCATTTCGCCATGACGGTAAAAAAATTCATTGAGATGCCCTTTATAGCGGCCTATGAAAAAAACGGGCTCGCCATCTTTATCACGACATCCCCAAATGGGCTGGGCGTATTAGCGTTAAGTGTATCTGACCTGTTCCATTCGCGTATTCGGAGGTTCATGTCCGCCCTGGCGGTATTATATGCCGCTGTTTTTTACGATGGTGTTATGCAATTTTGCTAAGTGTTGGCATTCGGGCAACACTCAAAACAAACATTTGGTTTTGCTCGGCCTCAACAGGGCTTTGAGAGCACTATCCGACGTCTCACAAACTCACACACCAATGTAAAGTTGTCTCGTAGTGGCTAGGGAATTTATGTCCTAGCCCGGCGGTTCATCTGCTTTGGCGGAAGTCGATTGGTGTCTACGCGCGGTCGTGGACAGCCCTCACCGTTATCGTATTAGTTGGCAGCACAGCTATATTGAGCGTCGTCCGGCGGGCGATTGTCGCAAAAGGAACCGTTACTGTTTTAGCATCTTCGCCGCCTTCCTTCTTTGCCTGCTCTATGGCACCTCGCAGGTACGTATCACACCAAATATCACCGAGCTACGCGAGGAAGCAGCGATGATCGCGTGTTGGCTTATTGCCGTCGTCCGATGAGGAATATGGGCAGGCGCCGCAAAGCATGGAGACATGATCGACACGGGGTGCTGATGGCCTGTGAACCAGCCCTCTTACAAGCTGTCGACACACTGCAAACTCGTATCCAACAACGTTACCCAGAGCCAAAATTTCTTCGCAACCCACTCTCTGGCCAATATCGTTAAAGATACGGAAATTCAGATCATGAACAACGATGATCCTAATTTTTTCTTAACCGAGTCCCAGACACCGAGGCGATGGTCTCGCAAACATTGTATCTTTGTTTAACAGCGCCAACCCTGATGACCGCCGTGCGGCTCGTCTCCGATGACTACAGCCGCTACCTCATATTACCGATCAACGCTTAACAAAACGCAGGGGCTCGTACAATTACCAACAGTTCTTCAATGAGCTAGCCGTTGAGATAGAGGAATCTTTCGCTGGCTTAGACGGGCACAGTTCCCGCCACTCGACGTCGAGATGACTGGTCTATTCCTTTGTTGATGCGAGCGAACCGATGAAATTGCACAATTCAATACAGTAGCTTCTTGTTAGCATTGGGCGTCATTCTGGCGTCATCATGATTGCTGACCCTAGGCTCGATTCCAGGGCGGCCTTCTCTCAATTCATTCCTATATTTCTCCCTGCCTTGCTAAGTTTTTGGTTTATGGGTCTTGTTAGGCATTCCGTTGACACCGACCACCCTCATGATTGCCACCGGTCATCATCGGTATCGGCCGTCGATGATACTATTCATTTCATGAACCCATTACCGGCCTAGAGTTAGATTCGCACCCGCAGCATGGCACTAGCACAATTGAAAGTTTACCATTGCGACGTGGGCAAGGCCGTGATGTACACGACTATGGTTGTTAGCTAGGTTTGTTATTCTTAGCTTCTCGGATTATTTAGGCATGGCGAAAATTGGTTTTCTTTGGTTCACTCGCTATTTTTTGTCGCACATTAAGCGACCTGTTTTTAATACCGGCTCTACTACATGTATTTCAAACCCGGACTTTCGGGGTAAAGACCGCTGACCGTTCATTTGCACCAAGTGCAAAACAACTTAACAGCGCCAATTTGCAAAAGATATCGGGAGATACGGCGATGACTCCATTGCCCAACGCAAATAGGAATAGGCACGTCCTTCTCGCCTTAGCGCTACTGCCCAAGCAGCCTAGCTCATGCACAACTTGACGCACGCGAGATATTGAAAAAGTCGATTGATGCTCAAGCCGCTCAACGACTGACCTGCCTTCAACCGCATTCAACTATCAAAGCTGCCAATTGGCGTCGCGATTAGCCAGAATCACCTTGCACAGAACCCCACGGGTTAAAAGCATTAGAGGTCTGTCGGCGTGAAACTTTCGGGGCCAGAGAAAAAGACAACCCGCAAGCGTCTCCATCGTGACAAGAACCGCCAGCCGAAAAAAAGGCATTCGGAATGTCAGCGTCAACCATATTGATGACTCTGAGCAAGATTAACGAAACATGCTTTTACTTTGTCGCACTGGGCACCGTTAAACGCTTTGCCAAGGTGGCAACGCCGATGGACGACACAGGAACCTGCTCTATTTTCGGTTCCGAATTACTACGGAAGATCAAGACACAGGAAAACTAGACGAAACTCACTCACGTTCTGAAAGAAGGGGTTGAAGCTGGCCGTGATGTTTGGATTATAGAAAGCATTCTATGCAGAGCGTGCCCGCAAAACCGGCTACGCCCGCACCAGTGCAATACACGACAAAAGGAACGCTTCGTCGGCCTTACGTGCCGACCTATACGACCAGCATGACAGAGAGGTCAAACAGGTTGCTCTCCTCACGAGTAAGCTTATCCAACGATGTCTGGGTGGCGCGCTCACTCACCATGATGAACCTCGTCAGGCAAATCGACTTGTTCTAAATATGGCCATTCTCGAAAATCAATACAGGTATTGATGTTCCAGAGGAATTCTTAACTCCAGCGCACATTGACTGATTGTCGCCTTCAGGAGGAAAGGAAACTGCAGAAGTTGCGGAGGCAAATTCAACCTAACGTGAGGTTTTCTGCATTCGTTTTGCGCCCCTGCGCACTAGCACTTAGCTGCTTCGCCAGCTGCTGTGGCCGCTCAAGACACGCCTCGATGGTTCTTGATGGCGCAAGTTTCGACGGCGCGAGCTTTGAACAGCATAGTTTCATGATGGCTTTTTTTTGACGCAGAAGAAGACACCACCCGCCTGGCTTGAACCGTTTAATTTTCGTTTGAGGCCAAAACAAATATTTGCACAAGTAAACTCGGCATTACAGAACTGCCCGACGCAGTCAGCGCGAGAAAACAGCGCGCACTTGAAAACAATCGCTTGAGTCTTCTGACTCGCTACAAAATCCTTTTGCGCCGGGCTGGTTAATAACAAGCAGCGCTCAAGCTAAAATTTATTGGGCTGGCGACTACGAGTTATCGTTGCCAACGATTGAAAAAATCGACACCAGAGTTTCGTCTCAATGAAACTGTTTATCCAACGCAGCAGTTAGCGACAATAGCCTAAAAGCCTTGGCGCCCAAACGGTTGTGTGGGGGAGGAACATCGCAACTCGGTGTCTCGATGTTAATTAACACTAGTGAGTATCGCGACCTAACATTATCGACATTGAAAGATGCACGCTAAACCAATGGGCTGCTGGTATGGGATCACTACACGACAATCGACAAATATTCCTCTTTTGTGAAATTTGTATCCTGAGTCAATCCGCCGCCCCGTCGGGAAAGCCCCTTCTTTTTTTGAACCTGCCTTCAACCTTTCACATTACTATCGACGCGACAAAGCCTTTGTTCGAGATCGGCTTCTCAGAATTCGTTGAGTATTGCCGTGTAGCGATATTTCAACTTCATGGGCGCCTATTTGTAGAAAAACCAACTGCCATGTATTCGGCCCCTATCAGCGGCGTTCGTCAATGCAGAATCCGAGTCCAAACATTACCTCTTACCTTGGCGCCTCCGCAAATCGTGCAATCGGGGAAAACTGCTTGCTCAACCTCCGGACATTGCCTCATTAGTCATGATGTGCTTGCGGATGTGCTTTGGCAATCCGAACTAGGGCTTGCCCCCACAAGTGATCCACCCTTGCCATGAACAAACTTCGGAGCCACAGCAGGCTTGGAGTAGCCATAACAAACGGACGGAAAACATCATTGCGGGATGAGCGCTGAAACGTTTTCTGAACGTAAGGATTCGCTTAACAGCGGACAGACATAATGGGGATTCGAGCAATGGTTAATGCCTTTATTGCGGTATTCAAAACTTCAATGCGCAATGGGGGATGCACTGTTACAGTGACATTACAAAGTGCACTTTGATGCGGCATCGCTTTTCTGGCGAAGTTGTTCTCTAAAATTACTTTCTGACAGATTCAGGCTAGCGGTCATGAGCAAAATCATTGCGACTTCGGGCCGACCCGACTCAGCCCTCGCCGTTATTAGGATCGAAGACCTGCGCATGGGCCATGACGCTTTACTTGGTCGTTCTTGACCCTTAAGTAACGATTTAGGGCCATTGCAAAGAACGTCTTTGTAAAAACGAACTCGTTTTCCCAAGTTAGCGACGACAAGTCGCTACGGCGAGAATCCCCGCCGACATTCACGCTGGTTCTTGCCATAATCTAGCGGTCTACAAAGGAATAATAAAAGCCACGACCACAGCGATCTGCTCTGGCGTTCATGCCAACGAGCCCAATTACGGCGGCCATTAAGAACACCGAAAAGCCCCTGGACGGCGGCAGTTGCCAATCGGACACCAAGGTCGTGGCCCCCATGACAATCCAAATTAGTCTGCAAAGCCAAATCGATACCAAATGCCTGCGCGCCAAAAACCGACACAATCCCCACATAGAGAGCAGTGCCATCCATATTTGATAGTGGGCACCAAAGGAATCACTGTCGTTGCGAACCCACTGGTCTAACCCCTAAGTTGCGTTCAGCTACGGCCATAGTGCCGGCCATCTTGGCAGAGCTAGAGGAAGGTAGAGAAGCCCCACAAGCATCGCGTCTCGCGCTCCACGGAAAAAAACTGAATTGGTTCTTAGTTTCAAACCACGAAAACGCATTTCAAGGCGCCAGTTGCTAACCAAGAACACATGCAGGAAGCACCCTAAGAAAGGACCGCTGCGGGCCGAGACGCAACGACATCAAGCAAAGCTAATATACGCCTTGGTGTCCCTGGATTACCCATTGCAATTCAAGGCGAACCACCCCAAATGCGCTAGCCTCCATGACCATCCAAGTGATTTTCAGCATAATCTAGAGGCGGAATCAACGATTACAGCCACTGGCTTTGGCTTTTTCCCAACGGACTAAACGGCCACCACCAACGAAGCATTGGCAAAGAGAAATGATGGGCGAGGATATTCCCTTCGCCACGGCAGCCATAGGGGTTGCGTGGCACATACTTCAGGTTAGGCGTTCAGAGAGGGGCATTCGCCTCTTGCACTACGCCCGGCACGCGGAGACAATCCACCACCTGCGCCAGGCTGCAAGAGTAACGCTAAACATTATGCCAATCGTAATGGCAAAAAAAAGGTTCGTAGCATATAGAGAGGAGTGTTTTGATCCCTAAAAGAACCAGCCTTTTTAGGGGTCTCCCAAAGCAATTACGCCAGACACGAGGGGTAAAGAAGATTAGTGGGACAACCACCATGCTGATTAAAGCGTACAAAGAGATCCCCGATCCCATTTAATAAGATACGGCCCCTTCTCCCCCACAGACTTCCTACGATCGACGCCGAGGACTAGCGCCAGTATTAATTCTTCTTTCCACAGGGCAAATTTCAAACCAGGCGCGTACAACATTACCGAACCTCCAAGGATTAATCTTATTTGCAAATGGGTGACGTATTATAGGGAACATTTGGCTATTGAGCGTATATTAGAAAAAAAATCAGGCACAGCGCCAACTCTTTTCTTCCCTACGAAAAGGGATAAAACCTTTCGAATGTTGCGACAAATTGCGCGCCCAAACTAAAAATCAGCAATAGGGCATTATGCAAGTAGTTATGGCAGAGTTGGAAGCCCAGCGTGGATTGAAGGGTCGTGGCCAAGCCAATACCCACCGCACCCAAATTCTTTTTCGTGCAAAGAGGCCGACTTGGCGTGATCCTTTTAAAGCAGGGGCAATATACGTCCCTCGCATTTAGACATTGACGGCGAAACGCGTCGGGCAACCTTATTCAATATTGAGCGCCCCCCTAGGCGAGGCGGCCTTTAGAGTTCTTCTTTCTTATACCAACTTGACGGGCAAGCTTCTGCACGCCTGTCTAGCCTACAAGTTGGCGATTCGGTCTTCGTACAGCATGCCTGAGGGTGGCTTTACCCTAGACAAGTGTGTTCCCTCAAGGCAATGATTATGGTTTTATTAGCCACCGGAACCGGTGTAGCGCCTTTTCTGTCTTTGCTGCGCACCGCCTGAAGCCTGGCAACGCTTTGAACACATCATCTTGGTTTACGCCCGTACGCCATGGGATGACATCGCTATAGCGAACTAATCGATAGCCTGGAAAAACTGAGTATCCACGAGCGCTTTCCGAGTTCCTACCTCTCGTCACTCTCAGCGTAGAAGTCGCATTGATTGAAGCGCTGTCATAGCACGAAGTGGGCTTACACTGGAGTTCCGATAGTGGCCCTGGATATGCAACTGCAATATAAATACATTTGGCGCCCGAGACCACCGAACTCACAGTCGCATAAGAAAATAATACATAGATGTGACTAAATAGCTTCGTCATGCATGTTTAATCGTCTCAGTGTGCAACTATCTCTCTACTACTAACGATTTACTAACCGCGTTGACGTACATAGTTTTCTGCAACACGCTCAGTGCAATCCGCTCTAATAATATAAAACGCGAATTAAGAGTGTGCGGTTGATGGCGAAGACCCGTCAGATTACTCTCGAAGCGGCTCTACTGGTAAATATAAAAAAGGGTGAAGCATAAGGCCTCAACCCTTCTAATGTCTCACACTTCAGTATTGAGGAACCCTAGCATTACGCGCCTGGTGACCACTCAATTGGACGCCCAGAAACTGACGACCCCCAAGGAAGTGGAAAGACGCGGACTCGAATCCCCTAGAATTCCCATTTCTTTTGTTGGTCGTTACGTCGAAACGGTTAGTAATCCCGACGCAACTGATTTGTAAATCACTGTCAAGTTACTGATCCACGATCATGGTCGGTAGCGCGCATCGACGCGAACTTCGACCTTTCAATATATAATAGAATAACCCAGCTATGCATAGAAGTCTACGAATCTGATCACAAAGATCACGTCATGCCAGATACGTTAGCGAAGGATCGACGCCACTTTGCTTTTCATAGACACCAGTCTCAAGCGTAAGTTCGTTGTCACTTTCAGAGGGTTGGCCACCAATCCCAGTATTTACCATTTTGATACCCAAAGTGCATCCTTCACACCCCCAAACAGATCCTCGTACTCATACGTCGCGAGTAGTATGGTAGTCTGTAAAGTCCGTTAGTGAACGAACTCCCAATCATTAGTATTAAAGCTGTACTGGGTTTTTTCAGATCAACACCAAAATCAATCCAGACCTGCAACTGATGTTGGCGGCTGCGTGTTACACATGTACGTTACCAGAGTTATCAGGCATAACGAATCCAACTTGGATTTACCCGCTTTTCCTGCAGTGCTCGCTAGATTATCGCATTTGCCGCCGTACGGCTTTGACCGAGCCCCGAGTAGAGTCATTAGTTTTCCGCGGTTATATTCCAGATTGCGCTAAAGAACTGATGAGACTGTATTTAGCCACAGTATCTTGGCTAGTCAAAGGTACGAATACGTTGTTCAACGATATTCGATTCTTGATAGTCCAACGAGACGGCTCAAGTCCATCAAGCACACCCGTGGCTCCCATGTGATAACCAAGTTTTGGTGTCGGTCGATGTTTCATAGGCTCCAAGGATTTCGGATTACCCGAGCGCTGATGAGCCAAGACTGTCGCCCCTTACCAATTAGAGTTATCGGTCATATCGATTCAACGCTATCTCGCTAACAAACTCACAACAGTTCTCATCGGCAATGAATGGACGGGCCTGTGTGGGCGTTGGCGCTAGAAGCTTT
>Ga0163217_1055022_pt1 | contig 13714 bp, 12 predicted proteins | sample SynspAceP_FD_185933 | JGI IMG/M metagenome (GOLD analysis project Ga0163217, IMG submission 185933) | Saline lake microbial communities from Ace Lake in Antarctica - Synechococcus sp. Ace-P (PacBio error correction) | ecosystem: Environmental > Aquatic > Non-marine Saline and Alkaline > Saline ... | reverse complement strand
ATTCAACTACTGTGCGTGGATTATCCGATTTGCTGGTCAATCTCGGTATAAAACCCCTTCTTTATTATTCTTGGATTTTGTGACAGAAATAAGGCATCTGAGGGCGCCCCAGAGTAGAAGCGGAAGCGTCTGGAGGGAAATAATTACAAAATTCATGGTTCCTCTCGGTGCCACCAAGGGTAAAAACCCACAGGTCATTGCATCCGGCATCATGATTACAAACTCTCTCAGGTTGAATTCGCGCCGTAAAAAATTATTGGCACAATCTATTGTTGTACGGATAACACATCCGTAACTCACTTATTGTGCCTACCAAAGGGCCGATGTTTATGAATATCCTGATAGTTTTTGACGTCTCACGATCAACTTTTTCGGACAGACACCGGCAAAAAAAAAACCTTGTTTCCTGTGGCTCTTGGTAAGAGGGTTCACCGCTCCTTATTACGTTGATCAAAGACAGCCGGTCGCTCATACATATTTACCTTTATTGTCTTTCAGCCTGAAAGGCGGCCAGCCGTTCGGTTCGATCTCGGCCAGCGGAAGCGAAAGGCGCCTTAACACGGAACCACAAAGCGTTTTTATGGAAGATATCGCGATCACGGTAAGAGTCCCTTGGTCCCCCGCCAATAGACTCGCGCCGGACTGTGGACTTTCATGAACGATTACGACGCCGTTCTCCTACCCCCGGCACGGCCTTACGGGCGCGCCCCACTTTGGTGATTTTGGCCAATGACATTAGGCATACCATCGCTTTGATAAGATTGCGTCGCTCTGTACGAGCAGGATCAAAAGTCATCAGCGGCAGTTTGCCTGCGGCCATGGCTTTGTTACAATCGTAGTGAAAACCGCAAACCTCAGGAGATATCGTCGGCTGGCCTCATAATGTCACCAGGCTTTTCAATTTCCTCGACGCATGAAGCGTTTCAGCTGACCAAAACTGAGGACAGTGCGTGGTCGCTGGATGGAAAGAACATGCTGCAGGAAAACCCGGCTGATATAACAGCATATGTGGCGGAAGTACTGCGGCACCTTATGTGGGTGGTCGACACGGGTAGGAGATGATCATTAGGCCAGAACCCCGTGCTTCCTCCGCAAGGCGCTTGGGCCACCAATAGCTGCTTGTACGGTACAGACCCTTCTCGAAGGCTATATAATCGATTGTTCCGAGCCCTGGTTTGGCATTTTTCCTTGGCGCGTGGGGAATTCGTTTCACTCCCATAATTTCCCTGCCAATTTAAGCCTCTCATGAACATCTGCCAGTCTGTTCGACTAACGTTTTGAAGACATCATCAACAGAGGACGATTTTTTTCATGAGGCAATCCTCTGAGCATACCCTTTTGGATGACGCTCTTTTTTCTTGGCGATTGTCGCCGTAGTCGGCGTATTGATTCACCAACCGGTGATACCGCCCTTTAGGCCAACTGGGTTTTCAACCTGGTTGATTCTGGTTTGAACGCGCCTGCTAGTACTCAGTTGTTGCGCATTCGGGCTCTCACCATATCGTCAGGTTGTATGCCGGCTCTTAATGGACGTCCATTATTTTCGCTACTGGATCTCTCCCGAACTGCGATTTGGGATTCCAGTCCCGCACTGGCTCAATCAGGCTGTCGAAGATGCATATGGAAGAACCCCTCCGCTTGCTCTCGCCGTGGCAAGAGGCTAGACGCTGGCGAAGATTGCCTAAACGTGCCCGTTCTCTTACGCTCTATACCATCGTCTACAGTGAGACGTTTTCTGGACAGGATGGCAATCTTTTTCACCGTCCTATTAGCTCGGATGTTCAGACTTCACGTGAGATCACCCGTTACTTTATCAACCTGTTTGTGTTGTGTCTTGTGGCATTTTGAGGATCACTTCTTCTGGGTTCGTTTGCTGTCTAAAAAGAGCACCTCTCAAATGCAAAGTTTGGTGTGTGCTGGCGTTTTAGGTGGGTATCTACCAACCTGGTACATGTTGCCAATGGTTGCATTTAAGTAACTTTGCGTAGTATTGCAGACCTCCAAGCCTGGAGACTATAGCTAACCGCTGCCCTTGACTGATGGTATGGGTGCCATTATCTAGTCTTGGCACTGTTTTGGTCCTTTAGAGTGGCTCTCAACTAGATACTCTTCAGGACTCTTCGACGGATTTCAGGCACGGCCCGATGCCCAAACCGCTCTTGCTAATGACGGGTTGGAAGATGGCTGACCGGCAGTTACCAACGTGTGGACCCTATTACAGACCACAAGCACATTGCAACGCACACGCTCGTGATATGCTTTGGGTCAACCAGACGCCGTAGCCGAAACTAATAGTCTACCACGACACGTGTTGTGGCCGTGTTACCCGCTACGTAAGACTTCTCCTACTTCCGGCGGCTGCTGATGCTGGGTAATTATTTTCATGTATTGCTGATTTAATCGCTGGCCGATAGAGGCCACGACTTTTTACATGAGACACACAGACAGACTGTTGACCGCAAACTGTAACTAGGTCACTGAACCTGCAGAGGCTAAGCGAGCTGTCTCAATTTATTAGAAGGTCTGGAACAGGGAGACTTTACAAACGGGCGCCATAATCTTCCCGCATCTGGTTTTAGCAGCAAATGCTCATTGGTTCAAAAACAAGCTCAGCGTACAGCGTGGCCAACGAGAACCTAGATTCCCTTATACAGCAGCGGCTGGAGCGAATCCCGGCGAACACGTTTTTAATTGTCGGACAGATTCCCCATGTAAGAATGCCGAGGGCCGGGACTAGAAAAAATGCTGGCGTACATACCCGGAGGAGCTGGGAAATTTAAGGATGAGGCTTTGCACACAGCCAGTTAATCTGCTTCATATGGCGACCTTTAGTCGATCATTGCGGCTGCATTCCCACCAATTTCAGATTGCTGTCGCAGTCCCAAAACGCAAACTGCGACAGATAAACTTCGACTGCGCTATAGTACTGCAATAAATGGCAATATAGAACCAGCGCTGTGTTGATAAGGGGAAGGACGAGCTGGAAAGTGTCAGCCGGCGCTCATGGAGACACATTGTCATGCGGAAGCGATCAAAACCCAGTTGGCTTGCAACGTACTCAGTCTGACAATTTTCTCACGGTTAAGAAATCCTTACTGCGCGCCATATAATATATAAACATTCCGCCAATGTCGGGCCGCCATCGTTCCTTGCTGCCTTCCGTTGTTGCAATGTTAACGTTCCGGTTTCGGCTCTTCAACTGCGGCACGTGGAAGGCCAAAACGCGAACTCGATCAAGAGGCTTTGCCGGTTAAGGGCTTGGAGGTAAACTGCGTACTTGCTAGTCGTGGTTTTGATAACTTCTATTCTCCGCCTCAGATCTTGACGCTGTGATTCTGCGCCCATTGTTATGGCACATACCGATCGGCTCTCTCCCCATCGTGAATTGTCTGCCTGTCGGAGAGAGTTCTTCCTTCGCAACTGGGCAGCTTTCAACCGCTCGGCCCTTTCAGCGCCTCCTGGTAGTGCCGTGGGGGTCTCCGCCTTCAAATAGCGCGCGCATCACCGGTTAGTGCGCTACCTGGCCGCATCAGGCGCTGCCCGCAAACCCGTAATGGTCGCGGCGGTTTTGGTGAGTTTCTTTCCGGTGACGGATGGAAACTCACACCAGAATGCTACAGGTAAAACCGGCCGCATTGAAATATGCTGACGTCGTTAATTCATGCATACACCACTGTGAGCTATCATGTGTATATATGAGCAAAATGAGGGTGTCCTAGGTATTATTTGTCCTTTTGTTTCTGTAATACACGAGCAAGGTGCTGTTGAATCTTAATATTCAGTAGATTGCAGTTGTCTGATAGCGGATAAGCGGCCACGCCCCAAAACTAGCTCAGAAGACAAGCCTAAATATAATAGTACATAGCTCGCGATGCCGTTCTTATCGGGATTAAATGTAATCTAGCTCGATAGCTCGCATCGCCGGCATTTTCTCTATAGCCGTGAAACATGTTTCCTGCGATCGCGCAAGCAGCGCCCAGGCCCGCAAGCTTACTCGCAACAAATGCGGAAGGTTACTGAAGTGAAAAGGCTGAACGATGTTAGTGCCGGCTAACAGACACCGGACGCATGTAGTTAAAAAAACACCGTTTAAAAACACCGGTCCGAACATACTGCCCAGTGATCGGATCTAGAGTGAAGTGTCTGTCTCTTTCCAACCGATGATGCGTACAGTATTAGCGCGCCATCCATTAATGTGTTATGGTCCGCCATCACAATGGTGATATCATACCAAATATAAAATAAGATTCGAGGTAGCGATGCTAGGCTGTAGACAGTGTTCTAACGCGGCTTACGCATTTTTATTGTAGTAGCCCGTTGCCCTCTGTAAACTCAATTGGCTCCTGCGGCCTGCGTCTAAAAAACCGTTGGCATACGTTCAAGCTGCACGTTTCTTACTCCAGCGGTTAAAATCGCAAGGCTCGAGCGTAGATTGGCAATCGTCATTCGTGGGCGGTTTACCAAAAGTAGGTAGAAAAGAGGCAATATTAGCTGTACTTGTTCTTGCAAGACGTTGGCGAATGGCGCGCCCACTTCCCACTCAGCGCGTGTAGGGTCTCGGACAGTTGATGCACCCTCAAATACTCACAGCTTGAGAATCTAGACCGTCCAACTCTACTATTAAGCAAACCAATGTTATATTTATTGGTAGAACCCACATAAGCGTTGGCGAATCACACTTGTTAAGAGACCATGACAGCAATTTCACAATTCGCGCGAAGGCCGGCGGTTATGGACTCTACAGTAGTCCGTTTAAAAAGCGCCATACTCCGACAGGTCTTTAGCACAGACATAATGCCCCCGCCATCCATAGCCTTAGCCGCTCTGGATGACCCTTTCGGTTAATTTATTCGTAGACGCAATTCAGGAAAGTGCACTAGAAAATCTCACCAATAATAAACATAGACTACATAGGCTAGCGGTGAGAGAGGGTAGGCGTGACTATAAGCTATGGCAGCTTAAAATGAGCACTGTTCACATATCTCCAGTGACATAGCTCGGGGGAAAACGGAAACGACACAACGCCGAGCAATGCAGCCCATCGAGTTCCGGCGCCGCATCTCACGTCTAATGTATATCATCCGAGCACTATTTGGTGTTACACGGAAAGTACTCACAAAACATTCCTGGATTCCTAGGGCCGCCCCTAGCCAGGAAACTAGGAATCATCCACACCCAAGACGTCATCATTGTGTCTGGGTCTGACATTTTCTCGCCAGCGCTAATCACCAAGGGTCTGGAAAAAGATCGAACAGCTACGGCCAGTGGCCTGAATAGGACACAAGTTTTAACATCGAGCAAGCCCGCACCCACGGCTCGGCTATTAGAAGAAATTTATCTTTTAGAATTGGTTGGAAATAGGTTTTGAATCCATTGTAGTTTGTTGTGTAGATTCGGCGTTCACAAGAAAAGGCCCTCACAACATGAAGGCTGGGGTGGCGAATCGAAGGTGACCATGGATCTAATGTGTGCCAGCGCCTGTGGCGGAGCTACCGAGTTCTCTCTCTCGGTTCTCATCAGCTCTATATCATTCTACAAAGAGGCGAGATAATAATTCATTAACATAACAAACTTCAGATCGACTTGCCATGCTGGATTGGAAGTAATGTTATCCTCGAAGTAGATGTAACTCGGCTCCGGCATTGTCCGATGCTAGACAGGCAAAGCGAGAACTAGGACACATACATAGCGATACCGTACAGTGGTTTTCAATCCTAGACGTGCTTCGCTAGCGTCTTTCGAATTAAAAGCTGGTACCGCCAACCTTTGTAAGTGAGATCAAATCAAATTGAATCTTTTTACTCTCTTTTGTCTTGCTCACTTTGCTCATCATTGTTCCGCCCCCAGGGTGTCGTCTCAGGCGTGTAGAATCGCTTCAGTCGGCCGTCCAGCTTTGCAAAGCCCTTGGGTGCAGTGTGATTTCAGCGTTTAACTAGTGGTAATTGTACAAAGACCTCGCGTGGACCTCACGCTCATATTCACGTCATGGGGGGCATTATCAGCTTCCGCCTTTAGCGCGGTACCTATAGTGAACTGCGGCGTGCCGCGCGCAGTATTGCAGCGCTGATGGATTCATCGAGTTCCTCACACCGCTCAGCTCTTCCTTTTGCTTCTCGATGCAGTCTATTTAAGCGCAGATAGGCAGCACGACGCCCAGAACGGCAGATAACCAACAGTGACGTAGATATGGAGGAAATCTACGTGAGGGCGGGTCTGACAATGATTCTTTTTCATCTGCTCCAAGGAGTGTATTGTCACACAGGCTGAAGCGCAGACATATCGTACACCCACACTGGGTTGCATCAGAATATTCAATGCGCCGATAGTGTTCTTGGGCCTACCCCTGCATCATAATTTTTTCGGCGCCGACCAAGTCTCTAGAGCTTGGGTCTGGATGAGAAAACTAGCACTTCGCGACCTTGTCCAGGCGCATACCTCATAGCAGCTACGTTTCATCCACGTTAGATTCGCACACATATTCGGATTGGGAATAGTGCAAGCCTGGCGCCTTCGGCAGTGCCTGCCCCTCTGCCCGTCTAGACTCACTTGTGTGCGCAATGCCTTGGAGACCGAACCCCGGTAACCACAATCACCTTATTTAGTGAAAGGCGGGCGCTTCTGCTGCTTCTCCTTCAGGTCCAGGCGCGGGCTCGCTGTGAAATTTTCGTAGTGCAAAGAGTTCGGCTTGATTACCTTTTTCACGGAATAACTCCGCGCCAAGCACCGAATAACAATCGGACATGTGGTACGCCACAAAGGTAGACTTATCTACATCACCTGTGTGTGTTATCGCGATGCGCAATCATCCACTGTGGTGGGTTACTGTTAACCTCTACGCGGTTGCGGACTGATCCACTTTTCTAGCTCCCGGATTACAATTGTCACATAGCTAAAGCCTGTCCAGGCTCTTTGAACCAATGATCTGTATGCACTCAAGAGATAGCAACACAGGTCAAACATCATCATTACTAAACGTCTCGTAAATCAGATGTTGGTGGTTTAGAGGCATCCAATGTGGTGCCTTGGGTATATTTTCAGTGGTTGGAGCTCTCCAAGAAGGCGCTAAGCCGGTGCGCCCAGCAATTGCATAGCCACGGGGGCACCGAACCATTCTCCCGATAGGGACGCAGGTAAAACTGCCCATGGCCAGTCAAATAATTCCTTGTCGCTTACCAGTGCAGCGCTATTTGTCCACACCTCAAGCCACAAGAACATCAGACCACCGGAATGTTTCGAATCAGCGAAGCGTAGGACTCTCGGCTACCAGGATATTGAACTTTAAAAGAACTACGCTGCAAACACAACCGAGGTTTCTCCTTGTGCGCGCCGGAATTTTTTATTGTTTTACGTTACTTGGCGGCAAGAACTTGTCAGATTCTCTCATCGCCAGGGTATCTTCAATTTTCAATTCGCGCCGTACGCGCGAAATCAGGTCACCCTCGTCTCCCCGGTGCCCGATAACCTTTAGCATTCGCCGGCATATTTGACAAACATAGCATCGACCAAGTAACAGGCACTTCTCACTACGCAGTCCTGGATTACTACCCATTATCGAATTAATAAGCTGATGGAGGCAACACTAGACCTGTATCTAAATCTGGCATTTCCATGCCCTGTTTCAACCTCGCCCTCAGGACAGCGCTTCGTCAAGGTACTCTCTCACCATGTCAAACTCCCCCTTGATGGCAAGCACTTTACAGTGCCGCAACGCCATCAGAAACAGCCTCGGGTAGGTTTATCTGAGCGCGGTAAGCCGCGTTCCAAAACGTCTCGCCTTTGTTACGGGACACCAAAACGTTTGGTAACGCCATCTTCGAAGTTCAAGTTTCGCGGATGTTATAAATCAATTGTGATGCGATCGCTCGACCCATCAAATACAGGTTGATAAAGGTCGAGCACCTGCATTGATGGCAGTTCGTATTGTTCAGAACAATCCGTTTCCGGCGGATTTAGCGGTTGCTCGCCTTTGACGTCCAAGGTGTTAAAAGACGTTCCCAAAAACTTCACGCTTGACTTTTTTTAACGGTATGGCCTTAGTCAGCCAATTAAACCGCAGCGTCACTTTATTGTCGTCTTGGGACAGCACTTCCAGGATTGTGATAAAATGCGTGGTGTGCGCGGCTTCTGGCATGGAGCTAGCCCCCAGAGCGCTCGGTCCTTGCATCCCTGTAAATCCGATCTTCCAAACCTTTCCTTGCTGGGATAGTAGATCAGCGAGATCTCGCTCTGTGGATCTTCCGCTGAGCTCGTCATTGTCGTTCCCACCGCGGGCATCCACGTAAGTGCGTCTTTCGGTGATAGTGCACGTCCAAACCAATTTGCTCCAAAATCGCGATCGTCCGAAAACGCTCTCGCGGATGATTAAATGTTTCGGATATCGTGTTAGCTCAGCTCCATACCGACGTTTCCCTGACATAACCGGGAATGGAAACGAGCGCTTTCGGCTTCAATAGCGCGAAGCATTATCAAACCTGCCAGTTTAGTAATGATTCAGCATTACAAAGCCTTCATTCGTCAGGCCTTGCGCCGCTTCATCGTGGGCTTCATGTAATCTTATTTGGTTGTTCGTCTGGCCGTTCAATCCAGTGCGCTGCACCGCGTCCTTATAACGTTTCCCAACGCATATCGTGGCTTCATAACCGTTTCTGGCAGGCGCTGAAACTCTTCCAGATCATCTGGAGTAACCCCATACCCATTTACGTTGAAGAAGTCTTTCATTACTGGCGAAATACGTTTAGCGCGCAATTCGGCCGCTTCGTTTTTTGGCACGAAGGCATATATGCGGTCACTTCAGTTTTTATTAACGTCGATAGGCCTTAGTCACGCGAATTTGCCGTCGAAAATACTGATCCATCAGATAGATTCGTTCGCGTTACAGGCACCAGGTTTTTCGTTGTTCGCACATAGAGTCTGCGCGGGTCTTTGCCGTAAGTTTTTTCCAGTCGTTCTAACTGACAAAATCGGTCGAACTTCCGGGGTTCAGCAAGCGAGGTCCCCTAGCATCATGTGACCTTGCTCGAAAAATAGGAATTCCAACCATCGCTGAACACACTTTTCCGACGTATCAACTGTCTTTCCGTACGCCTTATCGTTAGTTTCGCATACCCCATGGTAGAAGGTAGTTCCAAGTGCACGAACCGTTACCAACGTAGTATATAAGAACCGTCGGCACCGTTTTCGCCGTCATCTTTCCAGTTACCTTCATAAGTATAGGTTGAAGCTGGCCACGCAGATTTCGAGGCCGTCTTTCAGACTGGTTTCTACAAATATTATCAGAAAATACTTGGTGGTTTCACCCAGATGTTCTTCAAGAGGAAGCACGTCTGCCACTCAGGCTGCAAACAAGGGAGCCACGCATAGTGCCGAACTTGCCATTTTTCTGCCTTCAAATCGTGCGAAACCATCGGTATTTTAAAAACTGTTCGGGTACCGCCTTTTTTCTGATCTTTGGCTTCAACAGTTCGCCGTCGTTACGGGAATGTCCAGCCGTGGAATGGGCAGGCTAAAGGACGCTTTGTGTACCCGCTTTTTGCGGCACAGCACGGACACCACGATGCGAACAGGTGTTCAGGATTGCCTTGAGCATACACCGTCTTTCGTACCGGTGTGAATCACCAGCTGGCTGGCGGCCCACAGTCACCGTGTAGTAATCGCCCGCTCTGAAAATCTGACTTATCATGAGCCACGATACACCCAGTTGCCTTTCAATAGATGTACTCAATCTCAAAGATCAACAGTTCGCGGTCGGTAAAGATGCGGCCCGAGATCGCACTGATAACGGCCGGCAAGCCGGATCCGTAAACACACAGACATTGCAACCTTGTAAACGGCGGAGTTTCTCAAAAATTTATTGTTCATATCATTAGGCTCCAATTGACCCTGAATAAAACTCAGACTGACAAGCTGATTCAAGGCGCGCCAAACGTGCGTGGCGCTCCTGAAGCTCAGGCTTGTCCGTAGCGACAGAGTCACATTAAATTCAACTTTCGCGTGACCGGCCCGCTAAACACCGTGCTGACTTGCGGTTTTTGGACTTGCTCGACGTGATTGGCAGTGGACCAACCAGCTCTTCGCGGGGTGCAAAGGCGAAATGCGTCGTTAGGATGTACTTGTCGCCGGCAAGTTGATTTGCGGTTGGTCAAGTGCTTTATAAACCCGTTTAGACACAAAATATGAATGTGTGCCGGCCGCTGGCCGTGACGGCCAAGAGATTCAGCAGTTTCTGGAGTGGAGCCTTGCGTGGGCAACCGTCACCCCGAAGCATAATGGCTTTGCGCCGCGTAACGGCCTTACCGCATCGGTATGGTTAATGCGGGCGGACGCAGGTTGTACTCACTTTGCGACTGATCAAAATTAGGAAATAGGCCGCCTTTGGTGTCTGCCTGCCAGATATCGACAACGGCTTGCGGCCAGGCACACCGCTTTCATCGGGTACTTGCCCCGTTGAGTCAGAACAATCGGGCTTCTGTGTCGGAACCATGTTCCAAATACGGGCAAAGCTGTCGCTGACCGGGGCGCCTGCCAACGTAAGAGCGACCTTCAATCGTACGTGAGTACCTCCGCCAGGCCCGGCCTGTTTCGCTTCAGCGGTCTTGGCGAAATGTCGAGGATAAACGGTCCATCCCAAGCTGGCGCCAGCAAGGCAGCTTCACCGTTGGCACCCAAACTCACCCACGTAGTAAACTGCGCTCCAGAATTCTTCCGGAGTGACGTCCAAAGTCTCAACGATCTGGAAATATCGTGCATAACGCGCGTGAATGATTTTTTTGTACGTTTCTCGTTTGCCACGTTCATGTCCGTAAGCCGGGCAACTTTGGTCCAGCAGGCTTAACTTATCGGATTGCATAATTTTTGACGTCATTGTAATTTCCTCATTCTTTTGTTTTTTGTTGCTCAAAGCCTTTTTTTCAATACGCAACATGGTTTGTGGTTTGCCCGAACATAGAGCTTGACTTGGCGCCGATAACGTTGATGCAAACCCAATCAGCTATCGTCGTCACGAACTGAAGACGGATGGCGGCACAAGGCAACGGCTATGTCCATTGTAAGGAAATAGCGGAAAGTTGCTGATAGATCCTGCAACTCAGCTTGTCCGCAACGTCAAAAATACTCACGTTTCGAAACTTACCGGCCCACCCGCCACAAAAATGGCGCCATTTTGCCTTCTCTTGCAGACCTGGGCATACCGCTTTTTCACGGAATTTTGATGTCCTTTGCGCGATATCAGCGGCATATCGGTCGCAAGTTCACTTTTCATTTCACTTTTGAACACATGTCAGATTCTCCACTTCGTAGTTTGCGGTGTGATTATTTACGTCTGTAATTGCGTCAGCTTTGTCTTCGTCGATTTCGACCACCCAGGCCCGGACCTGACGGCAAAATCGACACCCATTGTCATGATAAGTTCAGTGGCGTGACGACGATGTCGTCTCTCATCAGTAGCGGGACCAAACATTTCGGGTTCCCAATGCAGGGGTTTCCAGGGTCGACCAGGCATGCATGACGCCAGCGCTTACCATCGTTCCTGGTCCAGCAAATGTTGCCGCCGTATTAGGCCGATACCAGAAGCCTTTGCGCAACCATTGCCTGCTCTAAACGCACGCGCTAGAGGCGCCCGCTTTTGCGATTTTCATGGCTTACCGCTACCTGAGAACCCTGCGGCTGCAGTGCGAAATGTCTTTAAGCATCAGCAACAGATTCATCTGCCAGAATCGGGATGTGAAATTTCTTGGACAGCACGCACCAGCGCAGCAAAAATCTTTCATTGGGGTAGGCTGTTCAACTAAATCTATGCCCCGCAGCTTTGCAATTCAGCCATTCCCCTTAAACGCTGTGCTTCTCCCACGCTGGTTGTTACACACACGAACAACTGGCCGGTCACCAAACGGCTTCTTTCTAATGGCGGCACATGGAGGACGTCGTCCATCAAACGCGGTGAACGCGGAATTTTCAAACTTGAAATTCGCGGTGACGATTTTGGGCCAGAATGCTGTGCGCTTCCTCTATGTCTTTTGCGGTATCCGCCCACTGGCCAAAAGTCACAGAAACCGGAATATGCTGATGCAGGGGCACCCACCAGCAGTTCACAAAGCGGGCGGTTCAGTCGCTTTGCCTTGCATTGTCTAGCAGCGCAGTTTTTCAATGGCCGACTTGGCAAGGTTTTGTTTCGGGCCGAACGAGGCGCAATTCACCTTACCCTTAATGTGTGATTGCATCCGCGGCTGATCAATCAGGAAGTGGCTTGAAATAGGTGTCGATTGGTAAGGTTTCACACTTTCTGGGCTTTTCAGGCCGTTAGGGCAAGACCACAATCGTCGTGGCTTCACCAATCCCTCAAGGCCAGCGCTATCCTTGATTCGCACAATATACCATGGTTTGAACCCCCAATGGTTGCCCATAGATAGCTTGTGCGGCCGATGGTCGGAATATCGGACCAAATGGCCTCGATTGGACTTAATGGCTGCGCGACATGTGCTCTCCGAATCGCAAGCTGAAAGAAACTTTGATCCACTTTAACGTAAAAACGCAGTTTTACGGACATCAACCCAATATTGATTAAGTAATTTACCGATACCCTGGCGGGTATGCAGTGAACTTAGGCACTTGCGCTATTTTGTGGCCGTTGCAGAAGGCTTGAATTTTACTTCCGGGCGGCGGAAAAGCTTTTTTATCGCCCAGCACACTAACCCGGGCGATCATAAACAGCTGGAACTGGAGATCAGGTGCGAAATTGTTTCATTCGCAAGCCTCGCGGCCTTGATTTGTCTAACACGGCGGTGAGTTCATCCTTTTTTGCGAAGCAGGCGCTTTGGACACACAATTTTGGATTAAAAAAATGCACCGCGGTGAACGACACTTAAGGCCAAATATGCCGAAAATTCCGCAAAAAACCGTCATTCGCATCGGATTTGTATGCCCTCTGTATTTTATGGGGCAAACTGCCGCTAATGGGTGAGACGGCCTGCGTCGTAACAAGAATCTCGAATTATCCTGCATTGAAATGAAAAACACAGGACAGGTCGACGCGCTCAAAAGCGGGCAAAGATCGATATCGGCTTCGGTCGAGTACGCAGAAGAACTTCCGGAATTGTAAGTACGCCAAGAACTGGCTTCTTGATGAAACCACTTGATCGCCGCCGAGCTACCAATGTACGGTGAAGCCCGCTCACACGGCACCCGCCGGTCTATGACAGCAGCTATGCGAATGGCGATGATTGGCCTTTCCCTCCAGTGTCGGTGCCCAAACTTTACGGACACTAAAACTCCAAGGGTGTTTCACGGACGGCGGCTTGCGCGATCAATTTGTCGATACAACGAGTTAATGACTTGCAAAAACAGCTCTGTCATTGGTGGCTTCAGATATTGGGAATATAAACTTAGTGTTGCAAATAATCGGAAACAGGATTAAGCGACTGCCAAGCAGTTTAAGGCGTCGCCTCTCACAGGAAAAATGTACCACCTTGAAAAGACCGAACCAACGAATCAAAAAATGTCCGGTGTTATTAGCTATCCTCGGTCGGGCAAGGTTGGAAGCCCCAGAAAACTCCGCAGTAAACTAAATGGGCGCGGCTCATGGCCAAAAATACTGTTGAATTTTGGCCTTCACTGAAAGAGGCAGGCGACGGCAAGATGCATAAAGAGCGAAGATCACTAGTAGATAAGAGTCCACAGCTTGCCGGAGCGCATAATCACGAGATTAACAACAGCGGCCTTC
>Ga0163217_1026807_pt1 | contig 13714 bp, 19 predicted proteins | sample SynspAceP_FD_185933 | JGI IMG/M metagenome (GOLD analysis project Ga0163217, IMG submission 185933) | Saline lake microbial communities from Ace Lake in Antarctica - Synechococcus sp. Ace-P (PacBio error correction) | ecosystem: Environmental > Aquatic > Non-marine Saline and Alkaline > Saline ... | reverse complement strand
GAAGCCAGCAGAGTCAGGTCCTGCCAGACCAGGAGCGTTACTGGACCCTTGCTGCAGCACGGCCAGCCCCAGCCCAGCCACTTCCCGGCCACAGGGCCGGCGCGGTTCCTGCCCAGACACTGCCAGAATCAACAAACAGCGCCACGAAAGCAGCGCTGAACAGCGCATCGGCTGACGGCAATGCGGTACCAGAGCCAGCGTTCAGGGGGAGAGCGCGAAGCCAGGGCCGGCTGTCAGGCGGTGAGGGCCACCTGTGGCCTCGGACCCGCATGGTCCCGCGTTGGCTGTTCCCCTGATTGATCGCCGGCTGAGGAGCCAGCGCAAGCAGCGTGAAGGCCAGGACTCAGCATCACCCCGATCGAGGCCAAGGGCCGAGGGGCATGGCCCTGCGGCCAGGTACCCGGGACGAGCGGATTCCACTGTTCCTGGCCAGGACAGGGCACTTAGACCAGAAGCAATCAGCCAATAGACCAGCGGCGGCTATGTCGTAGCGGGGCAGGCCATGACCCAGAGGTCAGGCAGTGCACGCTCCTTCCGCCATTGTGCCCTGGCTGAAGCCAGCGAACAGGGGTGGGGTCTCATCGACCAGGCCCGTTGCCCCCGAGCTCGCCAGAGGCGAAACAATGGAGATACCATATCGCCGGAACGATCCACAGCCACTGCCCGATGGCTTGCGAGCCAAGGGGGGGCGCCCCGCCAGACGGGGAGCTTGGTTAGGTGCTCGAAGCCGGCGGACGGGCCCGAACGGGCACGCAACAGAGATCACGGACGCCAGAAACCTACAGGGCACCTTCGCTCAACAGGCCCTCGAATCCGGGGCCGCGAACAGCCTCCGGGAGGCAGTGATGCTCCACCCCAGCGGACGGCCAGTCGTAGCGGTTGAGTTGCTCGGCTGCCGCGACGGCCCCGGGCCAATGGCCCTCGCCGTCGTCAGGGGGACAACCAGATCCCGTCGTTTGAGCCCCCCCCCGACATGCACCAGCTTCGGGGCCGCCGGCCGCCCCCGGCCGTAGTAGGCCACCACCGGCACCCCGCAGGCCATCGCCTCGACCACCAGCGTGGCCGTAAGCCTCGTTCCACTGGCGTGTTTCAGCAGCACCGCGCAGCCCCCCAGTTCGGCCTGAAAGCCGTTCGCTGGGAAGGGAACTCCCCGCCAGTCGCATTGGTTGCACGGCGGGGACGGAAAGCCTCCACCGCCCGGGCATAGGCGGGGATCCCCCGCACCCCCAAGACGCTCCCCCCCCCCTGCCCCCCCGACTAGGCCGGGCGCCCCAACTGGGCCACGCCACGAGCGACCGCACAATTCTTCCAGACCCTTCTCCGGGGCGCAGATTGCGTTCCGCCAGCCCAGCCCGGGCTTCGGGGACGGCCCGGGGAGGAAGACGTTAGCTACGGCCAGGTCAAGCGCTGCCCCACCAACCTATCGCTGGCCTGCCCAGTGGGAAAGTCACGGCACTGGGCGGCGCTTGGGGAAAGGCAAGCCTGCCCGGGTTTCCAGCGGTCCACGGCCGTGATACACCTTCATCCCATCACGATGGCACCGATCCATGGCTCACCAGGTGGCAAACAAGCGGACTGGCCAGATGGCGCCGTCAGCCAGAAAGGGAGCCAAGGTCGTAGCCACAGGTTGAGAATCGCGTTCTGAAGTCGCCCTGGCGATCATAGCCCGCGATTCCCAGAGGCCGGCCAGCAGGCTGCCGGCCGGCAGTGAAGCCCCCCCTGGCGGCGCTGGGGTGTGCACGCTGGGCTTTGTGATTGCCACCCCCGGCTGGCTCCAGAGGGGTGGGCGGCTTCCGCAGACCTTGGCGGCACACTTTGGAACCGCTCCAGCGCACAGCACGGTTGAGGCTGTTGGGCCCCGGTGATCAACAGCCGGCGACCAAGCCGCCAGGGGTTCACATTATCCACACCCACACACTTGCCGACTGCCCAGGGCCACCGCCCAGTGGCCCACCAGCGATGCCTGCGGGAGCGATCGGCTCATGGCTACCTGCCCTCCGCCACTTGGGACCACTTCCAGAGCCGTTGCCATTTTGTGATCAAGACCCCGCCCCAGGCCAGGCCGCGACCCCACAGCATTGCAGGGGAACAGCCAGTTTCCATCCAGCAGCAACACCCGCAGAGCAAGGCAAACAGGGGGTCAGAAAGAGTGAGTGGGCGGTGGAAGCTACCGGTTGAAGGATTCCCCACTGGCGGGCAAACCAGAGGAAAAGGCCATAGGCCAGGGCGCTTTGCCCAGCGGATGGCGTAGAGTATCAGGGCCCAGTCGATGCAGGCTCCAGGCCGGCCAGAACGGCGCGGCGCCGGGGCGGGACTCGAGAACGGTGGCATAGCCGAGACTCCCAGCAGAGGAAAGGCTGCCGATCAGATTGTTTGCCAGCCGGTGATCGCCACCGGGATCGCACTGTGGGCCATGGCAAAGCGGCAGCGCACGGTGCCACGCCCATGGCCACGGCGGCCCCAAGCATCCAGAGTTCGCCATAGCTCCAGGCCTCGACGCCAGGGTGGAGGGGGCCTCCAACCAGAGGTTAGCTGCGAGCAGCGGAGGGCGGGCAGGCCGAGGCAGACGATGCCGCGAGCCCCACCAGGCAGGCCCACCCAACCGACCGGCATTGATCGCTCCGCCGAACAAACTGCGCGCCAGCAGCTCACCAGCAGGGCATGGGGAGTCGATCAAGAACTGGGCCCAGCCCAAGCGCGGATGTTTGCCAACCCCCGGTCAGCAGCCCCTGGAACAGGCTGCCCGTCGATCAGGGCAAAGGCGAGCACGCCATAGCCGGGTCTGCCGGGCCCACCGCAAGGATCGGCCATCACCACGGCGAGACCAGAAGCACCCGCCAGCCTGGCGGGCGCAGGCGCAAGCCAGGCCACGACTGATGGGGGCCTGCGCCGGCCAACAAGTGGACTTCATCGCCGGCCATCGCCTTTAACCACAGAGCGCAAAGGGAGGAAGCATCAGCAGCAACGTGGGGTGAAGCTGGGGTTCATTTGGGAGCCGACCGTCAACCACCTTTTTAAGATCCAGCGCGACTACGCAACGCAGCGAATTGCCTTGCACCTGGCGCCGCAAGTCTCGTTTAAAAGCATGGCGCGCATCGCGATCGAGGGGGCGATCCGCGGGGGTACCGCGCAGAGCGGGTGCTCAAGGCCACTGCGCAAGGGTGGCGGATGCGGGAATACCCGGCCCTGCTGCTGACGCATTCGACAGGCGGCGCGGCACGGTGGGGCGACAGGCCAGGAGATCATGCGGGCCGTGCTTGCGCCTTCGCGAAAAGGGCTGTCGCGATGGGGCCAGCTTTCGGCAATATTTCGCCTCGGTGGCGTCTTACCGGGCGTGGCGGCGAGAAGATCGTGGAATTCCGGGCACGATACCGGCTCGATTCGGCGGTGATCCTGGCGCGGAAAACAACATCTCGAGGTTGCTGGAGCGGATCGGCATCAGTTTTTTGAACCGTCAAAGAGCGGCCTTCTACAAAGACATTCTCTCGCCGGATCGCGCCCTCACCGAGGCGGTGAGCGCCAGCTTGGCTCAGGCGTTGATCGACTCCAGCTACGGCAGTTCGTGGCCGCCGTCGCCGGGCCGCCGCTCGCGAGGAGGAGGTTACGAGGCTTCCGCGATTGGCGGTCTCAGCGGCGCCTCAGGCAAAAGAGCTCGGGCCTTGTGTTGATGAACTGGGGCGACGAGGACAGCGCCCGGCCGCCTGCTTGGCCCGATGCGGGATTGGACGAAGACACGATCAGGACCACCACTATGGCAAGCCGCGAACGACTGCCTTCCTGATTCCTGGGCCGCCAAACTGGCTGGGGCAGCTGCCAGGCCGTCGCCTGGAGCTGGCTGGTTGCGCACAGCGCTCTGGCTCTGGAGCGCATGAGCGAGGGGCAGGCATTGCGGGCTGCGAGTGCCACCACCGCCGGAAGCAACACCGTGGCTGCCATTCGCGGCCTCGGTCTGCGGAGGAGGCTTCTCGATGCTTGGATCGAGCACCAAAGCTATGCAGGGAGCCCAGTTGTTGTCGGTCACCTTTTTCGTGACGGCGGATTTGACGGCCTGTTTCCCCAGCCGCCATTGCCGCCGCCACACCGGCTGGACGAGGTGGGCCCTGCTTGATTGCCAGCAGATGGCCGTCGATGGAGACCTGGCCCGCTGCATCGGCTGCTGGGACCCATGCACTGGATGGACCGGCCGTCGCGCGTGCATCCTATTTGCGCCAGGCAGCCTTCTCACCGTCGGCGACAGATCGGTCACATCTGACGCTGGGCGGTGCCTTCCGCCACTCCCCTGTTGCGGGTTGGCAGAGAATGGGGTTGCTGCTTCCTTCCACCAACCCGGCTCCGAATTCCCATGCCCTTCCCCAACCTTTCTTCGCCAGCTTCGCCGGCGACGCTTTCGGCGGCCGGGCGATTCGGCCAGCCGCACTCGTGAATGTACGTTCTGCGGCCGGCCTGGCCCTGGGGGGCTGGCTCGGTTGCCGGCCTGGTTGGTTGCCGTTTTGGGGGCAGGTGCCGTGGACGCCGCAGCCAGCTTCACCCAGGGCACTCCTGGCCTGGTGACGTTCCGCTGGGAGACGATCGCGGATTCAAACAGGCTCTATTATGCATTGACGGATTACGGACGCCTGAAGCGCTCCGAGTACTTACCTTGATGTTTGGCGCGCCAAGGACCGCAACACGGCCATTCTTCAAGCTGAGCAGTGCACGTGCCCAAGGGACATTTTCGAGGCAAGATCCGAGGCCATGACATTCAGCTCTAGCTACATGCAGGAGGCCGCATTTTGATGTCGCAGAACCCGCTGCCTGGAGAAGATCCAGCCACGGTGGAAATCTCCAAAGGCGGTCAGATCGATCGACTCTTTCCCGATCGACAATCCTACGGATCGCACCATCGGGGTGTATATGAACATCTTCAATCCGTTCAACATCGGCATAGTATCAGTTTTCAATGGCCCTGGCCCAGGCGCCTGGAGATGGTGCCTTTTCGCGTGCTACTTGGGCGCTGGCTGATTCAGATGAAACGGCCACCAACTAACACCCGCCCTGTGACTGATACGTTGGGTCATCGACCAGAGCGGAGTAGCAGAGCCGCCATGACCAAGCGCAACCTGGAGGAACAAGCCGCAGCGCAGCGGGTGTCCGGCTTCCGTAGTCCGCATGCGCTTCCCACACCGGTCGGCGCGTGATCGCCCCGCCGCCGCCGCGGACGGGCTCGCCTGGCGGGTTCTGAATCGCGCCAACGGTCCGGTTCGATGGCCCTGCCGCCGGACTTGAGGCTGAGGGGGTATCGGGCTTTCGATCACCTCTATCGCAAAGTGTCGTCGATTCATGGGCTCCTGGATGGTGCTCACGCACTTTTTGAAGCCGATGAGGCTCTTGTGAGCAAAGGCTCTGCGTTTTGCAAAAGTCAGCCCTGTTCGCGGCCATGTTTGTTGTTGAGCACGAAGGTCAGCAACGCTCGTCTGCCGCCAACCGGCTGCGGCGCTTGATCCATGGCTGGATGGCAGAACATTGCAGGGTCTTGCCTGAGCCTGAGCGCGTGTTGCTGTTCGCCTCAAAGCCCGGCAGCGCCGGGCCGCTGAGGAGCTCTTGCTGGGAGAATGTTTTGAGTGCTGTTCAGGAAGGCGGGTCTGAGCCAATGACGGGTTCAGGGCCTGAGGGCCAAACGCAAAGCACTCTCCGAATGGTTCGGGTCAGGCCATCCCAGCCCATCGCGGAGCCTGTCTTCTATGAGGGCGGGCCGGCCGCGGCGTATTCTGATTTTCAACTGGTCTTCGGGATCACCTGATCGGCCTTCATTCGCAGGTTCGGGGCGCTCGTTCGGGCTCTTTGGTTGCGTTATCGAATCACAGGCGCCGGATTCCGTGACGGTGGGTGGCCGGGCCGCGCCGCAGCATCAGCTGATGGCCAAATTCGAGAGGTGCGCTCTGTTTCCGGGGGCTTCGGTGCCTGGGGGAGACATGTCCTTTGTGCTTAATGACGGTTTTAGCTGGAGATTGCGCTCGGTTCCGGTTCGCGAAAACGGGCTTACATTCTTCGGCGCTTGCTGCCAGGAGCCCCCCTCGGGTGGCAGGTCGCCGGTCTGCGGGGGCCCGACAGCAAAGGATTCAGGGTCTCCCAGGGCTTCAGGCCTGAACCGTGACGCGGCGATTGCCTCCTGCTGGGGCACCACTTGATTCCCATACCCTTCCACCCGCCGTCCCCCGCCGTTGATCGGTACATCTCCGACAACCTCTGCTCCGTCCTCGACTTTTTTCTCGGTCTGGTATGCGAAGTTACGGGGCTGGCGATTCGTCGCTTGACGGTGGTTGATTAGGGCTGGCCCTGTTTCTCAGCGCCGGCTAATCCGCAGTGCCAGGAGGATGAGGATCCCCAGCCGAGTCATGCGAAGGGCAGGCCGGAAATCAAGGCGCGGCCACACGCAGCGATCCAAAGAAGCAAACAGGAGAGTGGGCAGCTTGATGAAGGAATTCGGCAGCCCCTGGCCGCGTTGTCTGCCGCTGCTGGTGAGATTGCGATTTCTGTTCGCGCTCTTTGCCACCTTGCCCGTGGGTCCCCCTTGGCGAAATGTGCCTTACACTTGAACCTGAAGGTTTGCGGCTGACAGATCGCAGCGGTTACGAACAAGCCGATTCACAGGCCAGCCATTCGATCTTCATTCACCGAAAACAACCATGATGCGGTGTATCGCTAGCCTGGAGAGGGCACAAGCTGGGCTTGGCGATGTGGCCAATTCAACTTCAACACCAAGAGCGGTGAGTCTTCACCAGCTGCTCCAAGGGGTGGGAGAACGGGTACGCTACGACCCCTCTGGGAGCATCAACAGGGGGATGGGGTATCAAGGTGAGCGAGGACAGGCCAGATCGAGCGTACAGCACGGTGAAGCACATTCGAGGCAAGGTTCTTGGTTGGGGACCGTAGCGGTTTCCTGTTATCAAGGCCTTGGCCAGGTGGGCTTCTACACGACGGCGCGATCACTGGGACTGCCATCCTGGTGGGGGGCTTGAGTGCACCTGTTCATTCTCGACAGATTCTTTCGGGATGGGCATGCCGCCCAATCCGCAGCAATCGACGGCCAACAAGGTACCCGGTGATGTCACCGGCATGTTTCTTCTTCTTCCCCTTGCCGGGGCGGTGGCTTCTTTACATGGTGGTGGCCAACATTTTCCAGGGGCTGCAGACCTTTCTGCTCACCCGCGAAACCTTGGGATAATCCCAGGGTCATCTCGGAATCAGCAGGTGCCCAAGCAAGGAACCGGTAGCGGTGGCGCCACCGCCGGCGGCGGCAATGGGCGTCTTTCATTCGAGCCAAGGGTAAGAAGTGATGGAGCGGCGAAGGCCCCTTATTCCGGAGTTCTGCCGCTCAAGCCATCCCCCTGCAGGGAGTTGCGCCTGCTCAGGCGGTGCGCACTGGGCCCTGGACCGAGTCTCGCGAGATCGAAACCTTTTCCCGGTGCGCGGGGAAAACTCGGGCGCTTGGATGGGAGATGGACTCCAAGTGAATGCGAGGCCAGCGCCCACATCAGTTTGCGCTGTTTGATCGCTGTTTGGCGGGGACTACGACCATCCCTCCACTTTCGCTGTCAGGAGCTGACGTTTGGGCCACTGATGGCGACGAGGGTTTGGAAGCCAGGACGCGTCAACGCCCGATCCTTGCGCACAGGTGCTACTTCAGCGGTTCAGGGCGCTGGTATCTCGATCTCTTCTGTCCTTTGGCGATTGAGACCCGATGCCCAGTGAGTGCCTCGACCCCTGGGCCTGTTTGATTCCAGGTCACGGAGTCTTCGAGCAGCATCCACCTCCAGTTGCCGTGCCGCAAGACTGTGGGGCTGCTGCCGGGCCGCACGTTGGAGCAAGCGGAACTATCGGCACAGGCCCCGTTCGTCAGTCGGAGCACCGTGGATCCGCGTGGGCGCGGCTCGGCCACTGCGTTGAGGCGATGGCGATGGAGGCTGCCATGGACTGAATCTGGTGGACAACTCGACTGCTGATCCTGCCCGGTGCTCCGATCCTCTGGATCGGCAGGCCTGGAGGAGGAGCGGATGAGACCTGTGGGCCTTGGGCCGCGGTCGGCTCGGACAGCGCACCTGTTGGCGCTGGGAATTTCGTTGATGGGCCGGATGCTGCCGAACGCTCGGCGAGGGCATCGCATTCGCTGGCGGCCTCGACAGCTCAAAAAGCCTGCCAGAGATACAGCTGCATTCTCTGCTTCTCGTTTCCTCGGCTACTGCGATGATCGGGCATCTGCCGGCGCCTGCGCAATCCTCTCGATCAGCCTGCGGCCGCAGCCGACCTGGTGATACGCACCCGACTGGAGGTGCCCAGGAGCTGGAGGGTGCATCACGTGCTCGATCTGCCCTTGCCACGGCCGGCGGGACGTCCGCGACCTGCCGAAAGCATCGCCCAGGCAGTGGGATCGCCCCTGCCGATGCCTCGAGCAGCTCGTCCATTCTTGCAGCGGTCTGACTGAACAACGGATCCGCCAGGTGGGCCCGCCGAGGGACCTTAGCCCGCGATGGCCGTCGGTGAGGCGATTCGCTGAGGTCCGAGGAAAAAACGCCAGTCGATCGCCCGCAGCAGTGCTGGATACTGCCACTGAGGGCGAGGCCGGCGGATTCGGCGGGTGGAGGCCCTCAAAGGCAATGGCTTGACCAGCGACGCCGTGGCCTTCAGCGACGAAGCGAGCCGCTATGGCCTGCCCCTGCAGGGGGGTGCTGGGCTAGGTGGGGCCCAGGGCCGGGCAAGTCACTGACAGCCAGGCGATTGCCACAGCTGGGCGATGCCCCTGCTGCGGCTGGGATGTGGTCGGCTTGTTTCCGGCTCTGGTGGGAGCGAGGCGAAAGGCGCACCCGCGACATGATCCGCGGGCCGAAGCGGATGGCACTGCGTGTCTGGATCGATGAGATTTGACAAGGGTTCTGGGGGCGACAGCGCAGCGTGGGGGAGGACAGCAGCGGGTGGTGGCAGTCCTGCTCACCTGGAATGCGAGAGGACCACGCGGGATGTTCGTGGTGGCCACGGCAACGGGTGTTGGCCAACTGCGCCGGAGCTGATTGGCGCAAAGGGGCGCTTCGACGAGATCTTTTGCTCGATTCTTGCGATGCGGCCGAGCGGCGCACCATCCTGGATCTGCGCTGCGCGGCCGCCGTCCGCCATGCGATCCCCTGGAGGTTGTGGTGGATGCACGATGGCTTCTCCGGCGCGAATCGAGCAGATCGTGGTGGAGGCCTGCACTCGACTTCGGTGGCCACCGTGACTTTCAGAAGCGGACCTGATCCGGAGCTGCCAGCGGATCTGTACCGCTTGTCGCGAACGGCACGGGAGCAGATGGATGCCCTCAAGCAGATGGGCCAGCAGCGCCGCGCCGCCTGCCTCCAGGTTGCAGGGGTGTAAACGAAAACACCCCCCCCCCCCCCCCCCTTGAGCCGGTAACGAAACCCGAACGAGGGTACGAAACAGCGGAAATCCAGCTGGGGCAGGGTGTTGATCCCTACGGTGCTGAAGTTGCCAGCCACCGTTGGACCGCCTTCCGTTAGCTGATTGCTCTCGGCGCCGGCTGGTGATCACAGCTTTGCAGTAGGCCAGGGGCCAGATTCCATCACCGCCCTGGAATCACGTCTTTTTCGCCCTCGCGCCGGTTCATGTCGGCAGGTGCTCTGAGCAGGCCGGTCTCCCACTTGAGCGCTAGTTCACGGTACCTGACGAAGGTGTTGTCTTGTCTGCATTCTAGATCGTTTGAAACGTGCTCGTACTGATCCGTGCTCACTAAGACCGATTCGCTGGGTCTTCCCTGGCTGAGTTGTTTTTGGAACGGCTTTGGTCTCATGTGGCAATTGTAGATGCCTTTGGGAGAAGCATTGTCAGGGTTCTTGGCTGTTGAACTATGAATCAGCAATTGATTCAGCCAATGGTCCAGCGTGCAGTGGGTGGATCTTCCCTGATTCAAAGGCCTGTTAAATGCCTCTTTTTTGGCCAACTGATGTAAGGCGGTTTTTACACTACACACTATTTCTGTCCCACGTCTGGCTAGCAGGCAAAGAGGACTAGTGGGGAAGATGACAACCATACAGTCTATTGATGGACAGGACATAGTACCAGACAGATTTGGCGGCTTTTCGCAGAAATAGCGGAAAACTGTTTTTCTGTCTTGGACGCATAAAACAGTATTACAACCCTTCAGTTTTGAATTCGACAAGGAAGCGCTTAAAAAAATCTGTTGGGCTGTATCCAGGAGTGCGGCATACGCGTTGGAAGACGGAGCATTTATTTTATGGTAATCACGATACGTTTAGGGCTGGCAGGCAAAGCCAGGAGCTGTCCATGGTTGAATCGCGAGATTCAAAATTTTGGCGGGTGAGTAGTACATTTCATTCGGTTTTAGCGGAGCAATTTGACACTCAAACCTATTTATAGGATGAGCACAATTAGGTTATGTATTAATAATTTAGCCTTTAGAGGGAAACCACTTGAAATACAGGGTTTGAAGTGACTGGTGGCTTCTTGAAGATCAGCGCCGAGGCAGGCTCCTGATTGTCGGGTTAGTTGCGGCTTCTGCTAAAAGCAAATGACTATCGAGAATCTTGACGAGGGGCTGGTTTGGATAGGAGGCGAAGGGCAAAAGATGTCACGCCATAAATGGCTTTAAGTGGGGAAGAGTTTGGTTGTCTGAAATGGGATGATAGGCAAGATAGGCATCGATAAGCTGAATTGGGGGATCTTTACTGGACTTGAGCAGGCAGGTAACCTCGCGAGCCAATTGGGTTTTCAACCTGGATTTGGATCGTTGATTTGTGTGATTCTCGCTTCAAACTTGCTCTGGTTCTGATCCAATCCATAGCCTGTGTTTCAGTCCGAGGCTGACCCACCCTTCGCTCCCCTGGCTCAAGCTATCAAGGTTCCATTTTTCCCTAGAGAAGAAACGTTATGTCGAAGCGCCATAGGTCCCTTGCCGATTGACGCTGCGCGGCGAACCGCTTGAGCCCTGGCCCAGCTTCGGGCGGGCTGATTGCAGGCCTTGGCGAACAAGAACCACTTCATATGGCGGCCAGGGGCCACTGCCTTCCGCCGTCGCTTGGCGGCGCATTACGAGAGTGGCAAGGCGTATCCAGGAGCTGGGCCTTCACGGGATCATCTGGCCAGTGGTGGGGGCTTCAGACCCAGGGTCTTGCGCGCTGATCTGGCGGTCATCTGCGGCGTGCGCCCATCGGCTGGCGTTACGAATGTGCTGCGTGCTGGCCGTCTGGGTTTGCCCTGGCAGGGCGGCGATGAACTGTTTGATCGGGTGATTGCGAGCATCCGGTGTGGTGGCGGCCTGCGGCGGAGCTGGCCCACGTGAAAGGGCTCGAAGCTCAGCACCTGGCGGTGGGGTCGATCCGCACGGGTTCAGGCGTGGCCAGCGATGGGGCGTGCTTGACGCTTGCTTGATCAGGCCCTCACTCCGCGCACCCGCCTGGTGGTGCTTCTCCCACCTGCTTTGGAACACCGGTCTGTTGATTGGCCGTCGAAGCGGTGGACCAGCGGCTGGAGCACCACTCGCCATCCCTGGTTGACTGTCTCGATTCCGCCAGTCGGTGGGGTCCTGCGGTGCGGCGGCAGCCTCGGCGGCCGATATCTAGCGTCACCGGCCACAAGTTGGATGTGCGGTCAAGAGGGCCTGGGGGGTGTGGCCCTGTCGGGAGCGAATCCTTCAGGCATCAAGGACGACGTGGGGGGATGGCGCTAGCCTGGCCAATGAGAAGATGCCGGGCTTGATGGCCGGGTGGTGGCATTGATCCGTGGCACCACGATGTGGTCGCCGCTTGAAGGTAGCCACCTCCTTGCGCTCCTTTGATGGCCGGGTTGCGCATGCTCGCTTGAAACTGCTGGATGACGGTCGGAGGAGGCGCCGGCTCGTCCTGGCTTTGTCCGCCGAGCGCCAGCACAGCTTGCTGGCTTGGTCTTTCAGGGCATCCAGGCTGAGGACCTGATCCAGAGCCGCCGCAGTGGTCTGGTCAGTGTTGAACTGGAGGGGGCATTGGCCGGGCCACACGCCGGAATCTCTGGTGGACAACTGGGCAGCAGGGAGTTAGGCTGCGCAGCCTTGATCACCCCAAGCTGTCTGCGGGCCCTGCACCCACCCTGACACCACCAGCGAGGGGGTTGGAGCACTGTTGGCCGCCCCTAACTCCTTTTTTCCCACAAGCGTGCCCGGATGGGTGTCAGCACTTGGTCGTCGGTCAGGCTGTTCGGATCGAAACATCGCTTGAAGACCAACGGCCAGCAGAGGCCCCACGATTGGGCGCAGAACGCCACAACTGGCCACGGCCTGGCCTCCGGACCAGAGCGCCACACCGGTGCTGCGGGCAGGAGTTACCGAGGATGTTGGTGCAGGAATACTGATCAGGTGAATTCAGGGTCAGGGGGAGAGACAATCGGCACGCCGCGATGGCGCGAGCCCTGTTTGTGCGGTGGGCGAGGATCACCAGAGGAAGCGAAGGTTGAGGATCACTTCGATCACAGCGCAGAGAGCAAAGCCGTAAGCACGGAGGAAGTGGGCACGAAAGCCATTGGTGGACAAAGGATTGCTGCGGTCAGTTTTCAAAACGGGGCGCCACTGGCGACCAGCTGATTCACGTCACGGCGATCACGGCGGCCGAGCACCTGGGCGCGATGTAAGGCAAGCGCGGAGCCTGGAAACTTGCGCCGGCCCAGAGGCCGAAGCTCACGGCGGGATTGACTGTGGCAGCGGAAATATGGCGATGGCCATAAAACCATTCAGTTAACAGGTGAGGCGAAGGCATCATACGCGAGAAAACGAGGCCAGGGGGTTGGCGGCGGCGTTGTCATAGGGAAAGACGCAAGCCAGCACGGCGGCTGCCGCAAGCCACGAGACAAGACCAAGAAGGGTCCCAATCAGTTCGGCTAGGAACTTTTTTGGGATCGGCACACTTTGGGACATGAATTGAAACGTTGGGTCGAAGAAAAGAAGGCGTTGTAAGGATAACAATTCACCCCTTCCCGCTCCTGGAGCGATCAGCCCAGGCGCTGGCAGAGGCCTTGCTGCGCTTCCTCCCGGTCGTCGAAGTGGTCTTGTTTTGGTGCGAGGATCTTCGGTATCCTGTGGCCCTTAACAGGCGATCAAGCAACCAGATCCCACCGGCCGTTGCTGCAGCAATTGCTTTCAGGGCAATGGACGCTGGGCCGATCCCTTCCACCCAGCAGATCCGTGCGGCGGGGATGCCGGCCGCCACGTCGTCAGGGATGCGCCCCGGATCTTTCGGTGCGTGGGTTGGTGGAAGGTGAACGACCACCCGGTCGCCAGAGCGAGCGGGCAATTGGCCGCCATCGGCGCTGCCCGATCCGGGTCACCACCCGCAGCCGAACACACCAGAGTCAGTCGCCCGCTGCAGAAGGGTCTGCAGGGGGCGGCCAAGGCGTTCTCCAGGGCCATTAGGGCGGTGTGGGCGTAGGTCGACCAGCACAGCCGGCAGGGCCTCCGTGCAAGGCCGCATGTGTTCAGCCAGGGCCGGCACCCGCTCCATGCGGCACCCGGGCACGCCGGGGGGAATGAGGGGATTGGCTCCAAGCGCGGGCAATTTTGGCCACGGCCCTGCGCTTTTGGCAAGCAAAACCCCACGCTGGGCAAAAAACAGGGTTTCAATTTCAAGGTTTGAAGCGCCAACCAGGGGTGATCGGAAACGAGCCCATGGGGGCCCAATTCCTCCTCCCTCCCCACTTTTTTTTT
>Ga0163217_1014859_pt1 | contig 13714 bp, 17 predicted proteins | sample SynspAceP_FD_185933 | JGI IMG/M metagenome (GOLD analysis project Ga0163217, IMG submission 185933) | Saline lake microbial communities from Ace Lake in Antarctica - Synechococcus sp. Ace-P (PacBio error correction) | ecosystem: Environmental > Aquatic > Non-marine Saline and Alkaline > Saline ... | reverse complement strand
ATGAATTCGATCTGGAGGGCAAGGCGGGGTCGTTGGGCGTGTGCAAGCGACGTGGGCCGTTGGTCAGATGACTCTGCAGCGTAATCGCCGCATCGTATTCGGCCAGCCGAGCGGCCCCGGTCACGATTTTCCGCACGGTTCCGCGCCCGGGGGCATCGACGAGGCTGTGCGGAACCGGCAATTCCGCCTGCGCCCGATCAGAAATGCTGCAAAAGAGCAATGGGTTCGATTGTTATCTAGGCCTCCTGTGGAACTGTATAGGCGGCTGGGCGGGAAAATCACAAAGCTTCGTTTACATGTTTGCGGGTTGCGCGCAACCCGCGCTGCCGATTACGATGAAAAGGGAGTGCCGGTGGACAAGACCCGATGCGCAAGTGGCAGAGCTGGCGAAAAGGAATCAAGGCGCGATCCGCAAGCCTGACCTGGGACACGCTGGAAGGGATCCGGTCAGCCGCTTTTATTTACGTCAGGCGATTGGATGGGCTGGCGCATCTGGGCACACGTGCCGGGGGATGCGCCCTTACGCGCAGGGGTCAAGCCACGATTGTATGCGGGCGGCCTTGGACGGATCATGGCAATTGCGGCGGTTTTCACGGCCGAGGCTCGACGCCTTTTACAGCAAGGCGCTGGCAGACGGCAGCAGGGACGTGTTCGGTCGCCTTTGATTCTGCGACGCACCGCGCGTATGACGTGATTAATCCCGCGTGAGGCATGTCGGCAAGGCGGGGTCGGATGACAGATTCGAGGATATGAAGATCTCTTTGATTGCGATCCCGCTAGGAAAAGGTCAGCGTTTCCATGACGATGAACTGGCGCGGGGATTTCCCGATCTTCCGAAATTTTTCATGTCCCGGGCGGGGGCAGGGGGTGGGACCGGTTGTTGCTTTCGGCACGATCCAGGGGAGGGGGAATTGAAAATAAATTTCTCAAGGATCATGGTGCGCAAACCTAGTACTTATCCGCCCGAACCTGCTGGCGGATCATCGCGGATATATCGGAAGTTAACCTGCGCCGAGATGCCGAAGTTCAATTTCTGTCTCGATCTCTGGCTATCAATTGCAGAGGCGGCGGGAAACCTGGTGCAGGTGGCGTCCGCTGCCGACGCGCGAATATGTGCGCGCGGCGATTTGCGCGCGGCTGGATTGTGGATGCCTTTGCGGGAGGCTTGTCGTTCTTTTTTCGGCGATTGCATGAATTTTTCATGGAGGTGGCCAAGCTGCGCGCGCGCGTCTTTTGTGGTCGCGGATCATGGAGGAGTTTGCGCCAAAAAGACCCGAAATTCGGCATGTTGCGCCCCATTTGCCAACGAGCGGGTCAGCTGACCGACAAGACCCTATTAACCACGTCGTGCGCACGGCCTATGAGGCGATTGTCGCAGGTTCTGGGTGGCACGCAATCGACTGCACCAATTGCGCTGGACGAGGCGATTGCCCTGCCACGATTTCAGCGCCCGGATCGCGCGGATAAACGCATTGATTTGGCAATAGGAAACGGGGTGATGACGCGTCGTCGATCCGTGGCGGGCAAGCTATTACGTCGAAAAACTGACGCATGATCTTGGCGAGGCCGCCTGGCAGATTGATTGCGAGGTCGAGAGATGGCGCATGGACAGGCTGTTGGCCACCGCAGTGCCAAACTGTCGTCGAAGAGACGCGCCAGCCGCCAGGCGCTGAATCGACCGGGCCGAGAGGATGTGAGTGTGACAAATACAGCGAGGACAAGGAAGACCCGATCGACATTCTAACATCGACAATGACGCCGTGCGCGGGTCGCAGATTGCGGGGTTGGGCCGGTTCGGTGCCCGCGCGACACGCGGCTGCGAGGCAGCACTGGCGAGTGACGCGCGCGCGGCGAAGGGCGGAACCTGCTGCGGCGGCGGTGTGCGGCGCGGGCGCGCGCGAGGTGCGATAGATGGCGATGGAAGAGGTGTTCGGCGCCCCGCGCCGAGGTCAAAAACTCGCCGGGGTTACGGCGCGCTATTGACGGCGACGCGGGCTTTGCGCGATTTCAGGCCGATGGTCCGAAGCCGTTTGCCGAGGAAGAGGGCCGCGCCGCGCATGTTGGTGGTCAAGTGGCGGCGGACGGGCATGACGGGGGCCAAGGGTAGATCGCCACCGCCTTGCCGATTCGGGCTTTGCGTGAATGTGGGACCTTTGTTTCAGGACGCCGAAGAGGCGCGCAGGATTTGCCATCGACAATGACGTGATGGGTCGAATTCCAGTCAGGCGGCGGGCACCGCACCCTTGCGCCAATTGGTTTGCAGGCCTGGAGGCGCGGGCTGCGGGCGAGATTCATTCGTTGATCTGCGGCGGGGTGATCCGCGCGGTGGATTTACGATTTCCTGCGCAAGGCGGGGGTGAGGCGATCTTTGGCCCGGCACCAACATTCCTGCGGCAGGCAAAGGAATCCTTGCGCTGATCCGCGCGACGCGCGGGGATGAGGGCGGCTTCGCGCGCGGAGCGGTGATGCGCCCGCTATCGCGGGCGCTCTGGACCGTGTGATCCGCGAGGTACGCTGGGCACGTTCAATTCGGTGGAAAAGGACGCCTGCCGAGGGGTGGCGCTGATTGCGCGCCGCAAGGCGGGGGGCGGTGTTTTCTGGTGCCGAGGGGGCGGGCGCGAGTGCTTGGCTTTGGCCACCTATGACCAGTTTCGCAGCGGCGCGGGCATAATGTGCGGTCGATGGGCATCGATCACCTGTTGCCGATTTGCCTCGGGGGCGGGAGTGGCCGTGCGCTGATAGAAGGGCTTGGAGGATCACGCGCGGCGCGGGCGGTGCACATGTGATGGTGGCGGGTGGTGGCAGCGCCAACCGGCGGGCCGCGCCTTTTCAACGCCCGCGGCTCGGCTATGTCGAGATGGGCGTGATGGCGCAGGTGGGCTGGAAATTTCGCCGTATTCTCGATCTTGGTGTTGAGCAGAAAATCTGGATGGCTGAGTCGCGCGAAAGACTTTCGTGAGAGCATGCGCCAGTCGGAAGAAAATCGCGCCTCGCGGGCAGGTGGACGTGAGTTTCTGGCCGGAGGCGTCTTCTTTCGGCGCCAAAGCGGCCCATATGCAGTAATGGACATATCGTTGCCGCCATGTTATCTGTCGTTTGGGCTATGGCGCTGCCTGTCGCGGCGCAGACCGATGGCGTGCCGTGGACAGTCGCGAGCGATGTCGAACAGGGGTTCGCCTGTTGGGGAAGGCGCCGCGGCTGATGCTGCGCGGGCTAGGCGGAGCTGGGAGCGAGAGCTGCGGGCACTGGAAGGCGCCTATCAGCGATCCTGAGCGCCTATCACCGCGCGAAGTTTATTGCCGACGGCGATATCATCTGCGGCAGGAAAGTGCCGGTTGGCTGAACGCAGTATCGCTGGTGCCGGCGGCGGGAGCGAGGACCGATATCTGAATTTCACCGGTTTGGCGGGGGTGGACTTGTGTGGGCCGGGCAGGGCGCGGCGCACCACCCACCACCCTGTCGGCCCGCGCGTTCGGCCGCGGCCTCGCGCGCGGGGCCTGCCTGCGTTGACGGTTCACCCGCCGGCTGCGGCAACTTAGTCTGGCGCGCGGCGCTTGAGGAGGGAAGAGCAATCGGTCCCCGTTGGCGCATTTGGAGCGTCAGGGGGCGTCTGTGCAGTTGTGCCCGGTTCCGTGTTTGCTTTTGGCTCGCGCGCCGCCTGAGGGTTGACGGCGCGCGGCGGCGTTATTGCAGGTGTAACGCTCGGTCGGACGTGTTCGACCGCCTTCGCGCACTTGAAATGCAGGAGACGGGATCACCGGCGCGGATCGTGCCGATCTGTGGCGGCGTGACCCGCGCGGCCGCGGCTCACGGCTGATTGTCGAGCCGGCGTAGCGGTCAGCAGGTTGCCTTCGTGCCGGATCACGAGGATCGGCACCTGAATCGGGTTGTCGCGAGGTGTGATGGTGCCACGGGTTCGGCCCGCTGCGGCACGCCGTACTGCGGGCGCGCCGAAGGATGACGGCCCTCGTTCCGGCTTTGGGCGTATTTCGCGGAGATGCGGCCGGTGACCGGCATCGCAGCCGCGCGCTGCTGGCCGCGGTTGCTGCGGTCTGGAGGTTGGGCGAGGGCTGCACGGCATGCGGCATCGGCGCTCTGTCGGCAGGGGCAGGGCTGCGCCGGGGCGTGGGACGTGGTTGGATTGCCGACACGTGGGCGTTTGGAGCCTGGTCGAGGTCGCGCGTGGATACCGCTTGCGACGGGGATCATCAGAATACTTGCCTCGGCACCATCATGTCGGGCCAAGCACGTTCCAATCCGCCAGCGCGCGCGTGGTCACGTTGATAAAGCGCCGCCGACACAGAGAATGCGGTTTCGCCGCGCACGACGCAGGTGGCGCACGGGGTTTCGAGAGCAGGGCGGGGCTGGCGGGCGTGACGCTGCCGGGGGATCGAGGCGGGCGGGGGGCAGCGGGCGCTTGCCGTCGGCACGGTCCAGCGCGCGGTGGCGATGCTCGAGGGACGTCGATGCCGCCGGTTGACCATGGGCGTGGCCCGTCGCGATGCTCGGTTCCCGCACGCGGCGCGGCGGGCAGCGCCACCTCGCGATCGCGCAGGGCGCGTCATTCGGGTCGAGCGCGTGATAACGGGCGGAGTTCGGCCCGGGCTGATTGCCGATGCGCCGGCGACCGAGGTGACGTGTCGCCGCGCCGGGCCACCGCACCTGATAGGCCGGGGATAGGGGCGATCAGCCCGGCTGTCGGGCGGCGGAGCGTTCAGCGGTAGGCTGACCGCGCGGAGGCTTCGGTTGTCGAGCCCGCTAGAAGAGCGCATGTCCCAATCCGAGGCCGCCGCCGCCTTGGCAGGGCGGCCAAATGCAACGAGGCCCCGCCCAAGTGAGAGGCGGCGCGCAAGGGACGCGAGATTGGTTTGGCAGGGCGGGCACGGCTGTGCCGCGATCGGGAATGGATTCCATTGCTCTTGTCCTCAATAGGGAGGCCCCGGTTGATCCGGGGGTTCAAGTGTGGACGCCGGGCGTGGGTCTCAGTCTTTCCCCAGCCCTTCCAGAAGCGGCACAAAGCGGACCCGCGCGCAAATCTCATAGTCAAACCCGGTTTCCGGGTGCGCGCACGCGGCATCAGGCTTTGCACCGGCGACTGATCCGACAGGAACCACCCATGATTACCCCCGATCACGCAGCTTGCGCCAAGAGGGGGTTGGGCGGGTTTCGGCTGCGGCGGTCCGGATAATACGATCAAACAGGGCCTGATCGGGGCAAACCATGCGATTCCGTCGCCCAGAACGCAGGTGAATGTTGACCAGATCGAGCGATGTCGAAAACTGCGCGGGCATTCCTGCACCAGCCGCCGATTACCGCTCTACCGTATAGACCCGGCGGGCAAGCTGGCTGAGAATTGGCCGCCTGAATAGCCCGACCCGGTGCCAACCTCGAGCAACCCATGTTCGCGCGGCCCGACGTCGAGCGCCTGGCGTCATCGCCCCACGAGAGGGGCTGGCTGATCGTCTGGCCGCAGGCCGATGGGCAGCGGCATATCCTAGCAATACGCGCGTTCGCAAAAAGACGCGCACGGAAGGCGCCGCGATCAAATCGCCTCCATCGCGGCCCAGAACGACGCGCATTCCGTCATCCCTTGGAGCGGATTGGCATAGAACAAAGCCAGCATCTTGCGTTCGGACGTCTTCCAAATCGGCCTCCCCCCCCCCGATGCTTGCGGATGCGTCAGCCCAGCCGCTGCGTGAAATCGTCCAGTCGCAATCATGCGCCGATCAGATCGGTCGCGCATCGGCGTGATCGAGATATAGCTTCGAGGTTGAGCGCCGACGTCCGGTCCCGGCCGCCTTGGCTTGTGCTGCGGCCGCCCTTGATCCACAAGACCTGCGGCCCGAGTGGGCGAAATCTGCGCCTCGACCCCCTCCGAAGAATCGTGTCGCGCGCGATAGCCTTTGCGGGGCGGCGCGCTATTGCCTGAGGTGGCGGCGGGCAGGGCGGAAAAATTGACTTGTAGAAAAGGCGTAATCGCCCCCGCCTCCCAATGCGGCACTTGTCGAGCAGGGTGGCAACCACGTTGGTGCATGGGCGGCGGCGCCCCGGGAACGGGTTTGTCGAGGTCATCGGTTCAGGGGGCCCATGTATTGCGACAGCGCGATCGCGGCAGCCCTGCAAGGCGGCTCATTCGCGCGCCCAATGATGCCGGATAGAGCACGTTTTCGGCCGAGTTAGTTGCCCCGGTTCACGCCGACGCACCAGATCGGGGGCGCGCCCTGCAACACTCATAAAGCCGGCGAGCACGCAATCGGTCGGAGGACCCTTCGGCGGCGTAGACGGCGCGGTTGCCAGCCGGGCCAGATCAGGGTTCATCGGATGGGTGTAGGAAATCTTGTGCGCCACGCCGATTGCTCGAAGGCGGGGCAACGAACCGGACATCGCCGCTTGGGCCCCGCGATATTCGTGTGCGGATGCTCGAGGATCGCCAAGCCCGAGATGCGTGGTGATGCCGTCGTCATTGGTAACCGAATGCCGCATGTGCTTGCCCTTTTTTTCATACTTAAAGCGCGCGAGCGGCGGTGGAAACACGCTTTTCGCGCAAAGGCATTCAGGCGGATTACGCGGGGATGCGCGAGCAGATCCAGCAGGCGCGCCGCCCTCGATTGTACAGGGCGACAGGGCGCTGCGGTCCCTCGCCGGGGTAGAACCGCGCGCGCGTGGCGGTGGGCATCGGGGCGGGGGTTTCGATCAGAACGACGTTGGGCCGATGCGGGCGGATTCACCTGACAACTGCGCGCCAGCGCCGGATCTGCGAGGCCTTGGACGCGCCGTATGCCGAAGATTTCGTGCCCGCGCGCCGGGTCGATGGAGAAGAGCGACGGTTGCCGTTCGGGCGGCGCGCAGCAAAGGCTCTCATTCCCGATCAGCACGCCCGGCGCGCGCACATTGGTGGCGGATCGGTCTTGTCCACATCCTTGGCCGCGATATGCCCGGCGAGGCGTGAGCGGGGGGGGGATTGGCACGTCGCGGCACTGCACCACAGATTCGACGATGGCCAGCGAGTCGTGGATTGACCGGGGCACAGTAGCCGCTCTTATCCTTCTATGGTGATTATCTCTCTTGCGGCGTTGGCCTGATCTCGCGCGGATCTGTTTCTGAGCTCGGCTCTCGCTGTGGTGCGTGCCACCGCGACGATGTGCCGCCTTGCAGGGCCAGACCCTCGGCCAAGGCCGACCCAGCGCGCGAGGCGCGAGCACGAGGGCGATCGGGGGGGGATGGGGGTGGTTTGCATGTCAATGCATTCGCTTTAGGCGAGTTTGCCCTGTTTGCAAGAGCAGGGTAGGCGCCGCGACTGCCGGGCCTGGAAGGCGCGTCTGGCCGCCCCAAGGGGCCCTAGTATCCGCGCTGGCCGCGGTTCTACGACATGCAGCAGCGCGCGCCCGCTTCGGCGCGGGCGGATTATTCTTGCGCCACCACCTTTGAATGCGGTCGGGCCCGCGTTTCGGCGGCGATATGGGGCCGGTGACGGTGGACGCCGGGTGCGCCACGAACGATGCGCGGGGGGCGGCCAATGGTTCTTCGCGAAAGACATCAAGCGTGAGCGTGCCGGATTGCCCGGCATCAGCGCCGCAAGCAGGGCTGATCGTCGATCAGCGGCCGCCGTCCCGGGTTTAGATCGGCACGCCCGCGCGGCAAAGCGCCAGACGCCGCGCGTTCAGCAGGTTGGTCGTGTCAGGGAGCGTCATGCGGCAGCAGCCGTCACGGACGATCTGCGCGCGCGGAAAACGGCGTTCAACAAAGCCCGGCTCGCCGGAATAACCAGGCGATCCGGGCGCAGGATTTCGGGCTGCGAGCTCCATTCCCAGGAACCTCGAAGCCAAGGGCGTGCAGCGCTCGGCGCAGGCCTGCCCCAGCGCGCCCAACGAGCATTGGACAGGCCGCTCCTGCGCCAGCGGCCAGGGAATCAGATGGTTGACGCATTCGCGTAACTTGCCGGAGTGATGTGGATATCGAGCCCCAGATGGATAAGGCAGGCGTATGTGGCCGACGACCCATAGTCCCACCATCCCTGAAACCGTCAAGCCCCGGATCGACCATGCGTGCCACAGAGGGCTGGCACAAGGGTCTGTGTTGCGGACATCTTGGTCGACGGGCCAGCCAAGAGATTCTGGAACAGTTTCGCGCGACGTAATAGGGCGTGAAATCGCGCAAGGGGGGGGGGGACGCTGGCAGGGCGTAACGATAGTAATCGACGCGGCCGGGCGGCGGCATTATCATCGGTAGCTTTGCCACGATGCTTCGTCGGCAAGGGCGCGGGTCAAGCGTATGCGGTACTTTTCCCGGCTTCGCACCCGGCGGCAAGACAAGATGGTCAGGGTCATGCGATCCTCAACTTCGGTTGCGAGGGCGATGGATATGGGCGCCATTTGCGCCAAACCCGAAGGGCGAACATCAAACCAGCATTTGCGCGACCCGGCCGAACGGGGACCAACCGCAGCGGCACCACCGACCACAGGGGGCCAGCCCCATCAACCATCGCCTATGTTGATTGACCGAAATACAGGAAAACGTCACCGCCACGCCCCATGTCAAGAGGGCCGAACCTGTCCCTTGTGGCTTGAGCGCTGCCACGATGCAAAAGACGCATGATCAGCGCATAAGCAGCAAGAGCGACGCGCCCCCGATAAACCGAATTCTCTCGGCCAGAGGCGGTAACGATGAAAATCTGTATGCTTTACGGGCAGAAAGTTCAGCCAAGCGACTGCGTGCCACTGCAATGAACCCGCGCCGCGTGCCGACACTCCGCCGGCCGAGCGCGATTTTTTCGATTGGCTGATGTTGAAGCCCGCCAACCCAGCGGGTTCAGAGCGTAGGGCGTCGATGAATGCGTCAATGCGGCGATATGGTAATCCCTGATCAACTGCCATTCGGTCCGCGCGACAGGGCAATCACCGCGCACCAAGCGCGATCCCGAGCACGATTTACGACCGCGAAGTTAAAGCCAGTGCACACCCGCGAAGAAACATATCGCCGCCCCGCCTCGTCCAGCCGCAAACAACGCCGTCCAGACGGGCTGGCGCTAGCACCAAAAGCGTGGGGCAGGCAGATCACAAAAGCGCCAGAACCCACCCGGACGGCCGGGAGGCGCGTGCGCACATCACCCAATTTCGTAATAAGCCCGCCAGGCGCCATCACATCGTGATCTTGACCATAATTCCGACGGTTGCAGCCGAATGAAGCCCAGATCGAATCCAGGCGTTGCGCGCCCATGCCGACAACGCCGAAAAACGCGACCCGAAAACAAAAGGAACCAGCGACAGCGGCATAAGGCTCAGCCCCGCATGTTGCGCCAAACCAGATCGGCACGAGGCGGCACAGGGTGAACATCACACAAGGCCCAGAACAAAGCGCCTTCACTGCGGTTCGGGCCCAGCGGACGTCACGCCCCGCCCGCGATGGGAATAGAGACATCACGAACCCGAGCCCGCCACGGGCAGCAAAAGCAGCCAGAAGGCGCCCAGTTGAAAATAAAGACTTTGGCGAAGCCGGTCGGCGTGCGGGTGACGGTATATTCCAAGGATAAGACTCAATTTCGCTGGCGACACTCGTCGGGCACAAAAACCAGCGCAATTCGCGCTTTGCTCCGTCTTCGATCCGGTTGCGCTGCGCCTTGCGGATAGGCAGAGGGCGAGCGGCATCGCCGTGCAGCGCAAATAAGGGCGATGTCGCGTGCTATGGGGCGGCCACGCTTGATCCGCCAGCCGCCGTGTTTCGATCACACCACACGGGCGATGCGGCGGCGCGGTTTTCAGGCGCTAAAGGCCCACGAAAAGGCGCGTGTTGCGCCGGGGTTCACGGGGGGCGCTGTGGCATCGGTGCGGTACCTGCCGCGCGTATTCGGCGGGGGTTTGATCGAAACATAGACTTGGTGGTGGCCGGTCTTGCCCGCAAGGCGATAGGGGTGGGTGGACGATGCTGTGAATAGGCGAGGTGCCGCGCTGGTGGTTCGTGGTTTCGGAACCGATTGCCGCGCCGGACAATCGCAGAGGCGCGGGTCAGCCCGAGCTGGCGCCAGGGCGCGCGCTGTTTCAGGTCCCGCCCGTGGGCGCCGTCAGGTTCGGTTGCGATGGCCCGCGCGGTCGCAGGCCGCGCGTCATCACCGCCAGCTTTAGCAAGCGGCCGTTTGCCAGAACAAAGGCCCTGCCGAATCTGACCGCGATTGATCGTTGTCGCCCGACATGCCAGGCCTCGCCGCGAGCCCGCGGCTGCTTCCATTCGCGGGGCTGGGGTTGAGCCCATTCGCTTCACCGAGGACATCGGCCGAAATCCATAGGCTTTGCCAAGACAGCGCGGACGCGCCATCTCGTTGATCGCCGCTCCGATCCCCGATTGCGCTGGCGATGTCGACTAGAATAGACGTCGCCAGGATTCCGCCAGCACGCCGAGGACAGATTTGACGCGCCCCGTGGCCCGCCGGCCCTTCAGCAGTGTGAAAAGCGTCGACCCGAAACATCCACTGTGGAGCCGCCCCGGCAGAACACCCGCTTTCGGGCACAACCTCGCCGCTCAAGGGCGCCAGGGCAGGTCAACATCTTGAAGGTCGCTTCCGGGCGGATAGACGCTGCCACCGCTGCTTGTCGACAAAGGGGGCGGTACGGATATCCAGCAGGACCCTGGAAATCGAGCACCGAGATACCGCGCAACAAGAGGTGGGATCTTAGGACGGAGGCGAGGATATGGCGAGGGATATCGCCGCTTTCCGACAATCCATCAAGACGCGCGGCACTTTCGCCCGCCAAACCGCGCCTTTGAGCAAATTCTGAAGCGGTGGTCCCGTAAGATTTGCACGTCTCGCAGAACGCGGCCAATCGACGCGTCCAACTCGGCATACGCGCCGCGGCGGTTCCTCGATCGGGCGTGATCCGGCGCTGCCGCGCCAGCACCTGCTCCATCGCCGCTCGACCCCGAGTTTGCCGATCTGGAAGCCGCGGATCTGCATCACCGGTTGGCCCTCCAACGCCTCGAGGTCGCGTTCGCTGACCGCGCGGACATAGCCGACGACATTGCGCGAAATCTGCCGCCAGCGCGATAGAGCGCGACAGCATAGGGCGTAGTGCCGGGCAGGGCCGGGGCGTTGCGGCGTGCGCGCGATTTCTTCCAAAGCTTAGACCGTTCGGCGATGGTTGCGGGAAGAAGGGGCGGTGGCGGACGCACCTCATTGCACGGCGGCGCGCGATCTGTTTCGTCGTCCAGACGCGATCAGGTCGCGAGCGGCGCAGCACAGCCTTACATCGCCCCATCGTCGCGCACGATCACGACGCGTAGTTTTGTTCGTTCCGCGATCAGGCGGCCGTGCGGTTCCTGAATCACGCCGCGTCGGGGCGATCAGGCCAGGTTTTATGCGTTTTCCTCGGCCAAGCGGCGAAATGGTGGCTATCGACTTGCAAGGTGGCGGATCCGCAGACGCCAAGCGCGCCAATGGCCAGCGCCCTAGCACGCCGCCAACGATGCGGCGCCGCCATTCAGGCAGCGTCCTCGAGGTATCTTGGGCGGCTTTTTCTAGCGGTCTTCCCATCGCCGTCAACTTCGCCACGTGGCGTTTGCGCTACGGTTTCAGGATAAAGTGTGAGGGTGAGAACGAAACCGGGGTAAAGCGCCCATTGTGACTGAAGATCATCTGCAGGCGACTTGGCCAAGCCCGGGTTTGCGGCACCACAAGCAGGAAAGCACCGCGCGTTCCGTCACCAAAGCGCACAAGGCCAGACGCCGTGACCAGGCCCATTCGCGTGGAAATGTACCTCGCGCAGCAGGGCCTTGACGGATTGGCGAAATTCGGTGGCCCAGCACCACCAGTACAGCGCCAAAGGGCCGGGTGGCGCATCAAACAACAGATCCTCGAGCACAACAACCACCCAGCGGCGATCAGCGCAACCGCCCATATAGCCGGGGGCGGCGCAGCACCCAGAGGCGAATGTTCAGGCACAACATTTTCAGATCGGCGGCCGGGAAGGGCACCCGGCAGGGGGTGTTCAAGCGGCGAGCCATCGCAGAAAAAGCCAGAGCACCAGCAGCCCCGAAAACAGGCTCCAATAATCCAAGCAGCGGCGGCGGGTTGACGGGTTCAGCATCGGGCGGCCCCCGACAAGTGAGTGCAACCGGGGCGGGGCGGCCGGGGGTGTCGCGGGCAGCACCAGGCCCGCCCGGTCCGTACCCGTTCTGTCGGTTGCGACCTCGCAGTACGCGCAAAAACTGCAACGCTCGTTAATCCGGACGGCGCACGCGCAGCGCGGCGGTCCGGCCCCTTGCGCGACTTGCCGACGCAAAAAGCCCCGCCGGAAAACCGCCATCGCCGAGGTCACCACCCGGGTCCGCCGGGGCGGATTCATCGGGAGTTTTCCAGAAAACTCCAGGGCGGCGCGCGTGTTGTCGCCCGCAGCCACCGCGCGCTGGCCGAAGGCCTGCACCGTCCCGGAATACGGCTGTTCGAATCGGTCAGCAGGATCACGCGCGAGTCATGTTGCCCCAACGCCCGAGATGCGCCCGACAAGCAAGCCGTCACGTGCCAGCCATTTCGCGGATTACCGTTCGCGCGCGCCGACGTTCAGCAGCACCGATTGCCGGAAACGGCGAAGCCAGAATCTGGCCAGGCACACCCGTCACATGGGTTTCAGTTTGCCGGCATGACGGCGCACTGGATTTGAGGTCGGCCGCAACTGGGCGTTTTGCTGTCATGCAACGCCGGCCTCGCGCCCGACACGCATTGAGTCGGGCGAGATTGCCGCGGCGGCAGGATTGCTTGGTTTTGTTTCGTTGATGCGCGGTAGGACGCCGGAAAAGTAGTCGACTCCGACGACCAGATGCACCTGGTCACCGGCACGGCAGCGGCATTCGCACCCAATTCCCACCTTTATCGGCATCCAGCGGGTCGAATTCATGTGCGCGGCGCGAACCGTTCCAACCCGCGGAGGGCCTGCTCGAATACCGCGAACGCGAAAGGCCGATCAAAAGCGCCAGCCGATGAGAAATGTCCAAGCAAAGATACGCCGTCGATGTGCGGAGAGCGTGGTTATGTGCGGTACGGCGCGTGGAGATCTGTCTTCTGCACCGCGCTGCCTCCTGCGGTGCAGGGCCTTGCGGTTGGGGTGCAGGCCCCGGCTTTTTTTTTGGGGGGGCCCGGGGGGGGCGGGCTGAGCTGTCGTTAGTCTATGCGTGACGCAGTTGTTTTTCAATTCCAAGGGCCTGCCAGGTGCCGATGGCGACGGCAATGCAGCGCTCATTCGCGACTTGAATCGCAGGCCCGTTTGTTGCGCAGGCGGCAGGGTCCAGATCGCCCAGCAGCGCGCGGCCCCCGGTCGCATCCAGCGCCACGGATCGGACGCTCTCGCCGCGCCAGATCAGCGGCGTCGCGCTCCGGGCCTCATTCACGGCTCGCAGATTGGATTGCACGGTTTCCGCCAGCCAGCCTCGGCTACCTGGGCCTGGCTGATCTCGATCTTCCTTTGGAGCAACGGCCGTTCAACAGGTCACGCGCGCGAATTCCCAGCATCACGCGGCCGCGCCATCGGTCCAGGCCATTTTCCGGCCGAGCGATCGAGGTCTTGATGCGTTCGGCAGTTCGCCCTATTCACCCACCAAAACAGGGGTCTGGTGGCGGCGCGATAGGGGAAAATCACGCCGCGTCGTCCAATTTCGGTCGCCGCCCACGCGCCCACCGGGAACGCGCCCTTCTCACCGCGATGCCCTTCGCCCCCCCCCCCCAGCGACAGTA
>Ga0163217_1077900_pt1 | contig 13716 bp, 18 predicted proteins | sample SynspAceP_FD_185933 | JGI IMG/M metagenome (GOLD analysis project Ga0163217, IMG submission 185933) | Saline lake microbial communities from Ace Lake in Antarctica - Synechococcus sp. Ace-P (PacBio error correction) | ecosystem: Environmental > Aquatic > Non-marine Saline and Alkaline > Saline ... | reverse complement strand
TGCCTGGCCCGTGCTCTGCCTCTGAATCAACCCACCCCCGAAGCCATCTTGTTGCATTAAGTAGGGAAACAAACCGTGCCCCAGGGAATCGCAGTGTTCGGTCGCCACCGCCCGATCCCGCGCCCCCAACGCCGCTGAAACCATAAACCTGCATAAAGCTGCCCCGGAACACTGCTGTATGTGCTATGCAGGTCCGTGCCCCCAGCACACGTCGTCCACCGCCCCCTTCAATCCCGCCCACGGCCATCAACCCCGCCTACTGATCAGCCGCGATGGGACCTCTCCTCGTGCACCGGCAGGCAGCCTAACCCTCCCGACCCTTCACCGCAGGCCCAGCCAACCCCCTTCTCCGCAGCAGCAGCGGCGATGCCCTCTGGTCTAACGACCGTCGCATCCCGCGGGCTCCCCTCCTTTGCCTGCCTGACCCCCCCCCACCTGCCCTATCCGCTGAACGGCCGAACAGTACAGGCCCAGCACGATGCCCTCAACCCCCTCACCCCGTCTCCCGTCCATCCGAGCCGAACCCAGCAACTGCGCCTTGGCCTTTCCAGCCCGACGACCAATCACCAGTCTCCGCTGCCGAATCACAGAAAACCTTGCGCTGCCCTGAACCTCCAACCTGGAACCAACCTACACCCTTCGCGGCCGCCCCTGCCTTCCCAGCTCACACAAAACCGCCGGGCAACTTACCTGGTAGCACTCCCCCCGGCCGCCCGGGCAACGACCACTGGTGCTCTGAACGCGCGCGCCGCCGCCAGTTCTCAAATCGAAACACCTGCCGCTCCCCCAGGCCGACATCGCCAGCAGGAAGCCTGCCCTGCGCACCCTCCCCCCCGACCACGGCAGTCTCCGCACCGCATCTCAGCAGTCGTCCGTGCCGCCCCCCCTGTGCCCACGGCGCCATCCCTTCACTAACTGTAACCCGGCCAGGCGGCCCCCCGCTTGCTGGCAGCAAGCTGGCTACGCCTGCTCGGCGCAGGTGGCACGGTCTGGCCCTGGGAACGTCGCCAACCCTCAGCTCACCTCTCCCCAAACCGCCCAGCTGCACAGGCCCCTGAGCGACTGACGGCCCACCGGCTCGACTACGACCCCACCCGCACCCCTGCTCTCGCCCCGCCCCTGCCCCCATCGCGTTGCTCATAGGCGCAGCTCCCCAGGCCCAGGCGCCTGAACTAGCCACCACCTGAAGCTCACCTTCTCGTCAACCGCAGCAGTGCGCGGCTGGTGCGGCACCCAACCATCCCCCCTCCGCACAGCACCCAGAAGCCAGCAACTCACAATCACCACACAGGCCCCGACACTGGCAGGTCAAGCCCCAGTAGCACGGCCCACACCCCGCCAAGGCCCCGAGCCAGCCAGCAGCACTAGAGGAATAACCTGCTCACAACCGACACAGCGGTATCACCACATAACGCACTGACAGCAATCCACCCCCCCACTCCTTACGAGACCCACCACCAGCCAACAAAAAGAATGAACACAGACCGATAAACCCACGCCCACGCAGAAGGCCTGACATTCACAGGTGAGGCAGATCTGTCCGGGCTGGAGCCAATGCCCACCCTGACACACAATCAGCCCAATCCACCAACACACGAATGTCGCCTGGAAAGCAGCTTGATTGCCCTTAGTGCCACGAAAGCTGAGCCACCAACCCACCGACAACACACGAAACATGTTTACAGGCACCATGCCTAAACCGCCACCACCATCCACCAACAGCGAAATCACCCAAAGGATCAAACACCAGAATGAGCCCCAGCAGATGCAAAATATCCCAGCAACACGATCCCAGGCATCCTAAAGAATAACTGTGCCAACACGGCAAACGTCCCCAGCACCGCGATGCCCTTACACCACCAAGCCCCTCATAAACGCAAACGCATCCTTCTCTTTCCTCCTCCTCCTGGAAAATCATTCCTTCATGCACCCCTCCTCTCCTCCACCGCCCCCCCGCGCATTCCGTGTCGCCACTCCTCCTTCTTTAACATCCCTCCACTCGTCTTTGCGCATCACATCGCATCCCTGTCTCAATCCCCACCCCTGTTATCCCTGCTTGATCCGCCCTGGTGATCTTGGACCAACCCCTGCCCACCATGCCGCTCAACATCGTCTATCCCGCTTCGTCGGCCCTCAGCTTCGTGCGCACCGCCCACTACCAGCAAACATCCAAGCCGCATCCAACATCCCTTCCTAATGGATCGGGCCATCTCGCCCTCTCTCACCCCTGGCCTATCTGCCCTCAACCGCCCCGACCAGATCCTGCTCACATCGATGTAATCGCTCCCCCTCCGTTGCCTTCCCGTCATCCGCTGTCATTCTGTGTTCCCGTGCATCTCATCAAGCCCTGGGGTCTTGCTGCATCAGTCTTTTTGATCCCCGCCTGTCTCCCTTAAGCACCACTTCAATCCACTGCTGCCCTCCTCGGCCCTCGCGCGGCTGGCCTGCTGCCTCGGGCCTTGAACCCCTCCGGCCCTGTTGATTTCATTGCTTCTTCCGGGCCCTGACCCTGGCACCGCCCAGGGCGATCGGTAATCAAGCCCGCCACAGGCCACCACCTCCTCACCGGCTTGCCGAGGCAGTACCCAGCGTGGCATCATCCAGGCGTCCTGCCTGGGAGCTGCGCTCCTGCCACAACGCCGATGGAGAGCAGGGGCCCCAGGGCCACAGCACGGCCGGTCTATCAGCATGCCGCTCAGTCCCAGCCCTCCAGGCCCTGCAGCACCTGCCCGCCCACGGTTGACCAAGCCAGCGACCGCGTGCCACCCCTTCAATCAACAAGCCCAGACCCCCGCCACTCCGAGCACCTAGCCACCACCCTTCGCGCCCACCACGACTGCGCCTGCCCCACAGTTCCCATAACCCGAAATCGGGCCAGGCGCACAAACAGCGCGCCGGGCCACCGACAAACCTGAACCGGCTCCGCGCAGCACCGCCCGATCCCGCCCAGGGTGCCAGCCAGCCTCCTGCCCCCACACAGGCTCGCCCCCTGAGCAGCCACCCGCCGCTGGGCTTCTCGATCGAGAAGACGCCCCCCGCGTTCCCAGAGCACCAACGTCGTCGCGGCTCCGTCGCTGCCTCACCAGCATCCCCAGCGTGCTGCGACTGGCAAAAGCGCAGGCCCCCCAAGCTTAATTCGCTCCCACCCTAAGGCTGCCAGCAGCCCACCCAGTTCTGCGATCGCAGCCGCCAACCTGTGATTGCCCCAACGCGCTACCAAGGCCAAGGCCCCAACCTCGCCATGGTTCGAGCTCCGGATCGACCCAGACCGGGATCGGGTCCAGACCATCGCTGCCCACCTACCTTTCCCCCGTCACACGCACCACCGCGAGCATGGCGGATCCCACGCCACGCCACCAGCCGAGGACAACACCCGCGATCCGACCGTCATCCCACACCAGCGGCCACGATCCCTCCCGCTCCGGCAACCAAAGCAACAGGGGACTGCCCTGCAGCGAAGTATCGCTCAGGTCTCCGCTGCCAACCAGAGCCTCCATCTGCCGCTGACCCAGACTCAGCCCCGCCTGCACTCCCCGCCGCCAGAATTGCAAGCGGCCATGGCGCACCAACACTCTCCCACCACCGCCGACCCCTCCAGCAACATCACACCACTTCCGCCAAAAGCTTCATCGCAGCCTTCATGGTCCACGCCTGCGACGCACCTGGCCACCCCACCACCACTCATCTGCCGGCCCACTTTCTCTCCATCACCCCTCAATCCCAAACCACAATCTGGCTCGTGGACAGCAGCCAAGCCACGGGCAGCCACGCACCGCACTACCATGCAACACTCACAGCAGCCTCCAGGGGGCGAATCAACCCGCAACGGGTACACAACCGCTATCTACCGATCCCCTGCAGCTTCGGTCCTCCGGCCAGCAGGCTCAAACCCACTCGTAGCCGTGCCCGTGCAACAAAACAAAATAAGCCCGGCCCTATGAAACCTGCTGCTGGCCCAGTCGGCGAAGGAGCACCGCGGCAGCAGCAACACCCAACCCCCAGCACCCCCAGGAAAACCAGCGCTGGCCCTTAGCGGCCCTCCTACCGCTTGACCCAGTCGACCACGGCCAGGCCCAGCAGCACCCCCACTATCCACACCAGCATGAAAACCCGCAGATCAGTCGAGACGCCACTGCGCCCTACTCACCAGCAACCACCCCCAGACCCCAGGCTCAGCTAGCCCTGTAACCCAGCCCAGCCAAACAGACCGATATAGCAAACCCGCACACCCAGATTCTCCCCGCAACAGCTCGCAACAAACCACACGCTCGTCATCCCCAATTAACCGCCGATTCAACGGTACTAAGCGCCCAAATAACACAGGGGCACTATTTCGAAGCGAAGCATGAAGCTGCCGCTAAAGCTGTTCAATGCTACACCTGTAATCCAACGAATTCTGTAATTCATGAGACACCTTACGACCACAGAGATCGAACAACCACTCGCAACGGCCGAAAGCCAACCAGCCCTCGAATCACTCACAAAGCCTATCCCAGAATTGGCCCAATCAGGAATACGCAAAAGGAAACGTGGGCACGTGGCAATTTATATACCCGGGGATGGCCCCCTCACACAGAGACGGCTCCACACCCACCTTGTTCTCCATCCACGACCAGCTGCCACCACACTCTCCCAAGTAGCATCATCCACCTCCACCCCCCTAGGAACATAGGCCATCACTTCTCATCCTGCATAATCTTTCTGAAAGCAACCATCCTTCGGTAGTCACACCGAGATACCCCAAGCAGTAGGAACCTTCCTTGGCTATGGGCCACAGTAAAGGCAAAACCATCTCAGAGTAACTTTCCCAATTACCCTAGGTGCTGATGACGACAGCCCCACTATAGCCTTTGCGCCTGCCAATGATGAGGGCCCGTACTCCTACCCTCACAACGGGCAACGGAAAACCATCAGCCCAGCGCTCCTTTCCAGCAACTCACATTTTCCTCCAAGCCCCAATAAACTGGCACGACAGGCTGCCTGAACGGATCCATCAACCATGCATGACACTTAATGCCGACCAGCCTATCCAAAAGCGCCTGCGAAGTGCGCCGAACAATAACAGGATCCAATTCCCCATGGCCAATCAACAGCACCACCAGACTGCTCCTGCCCTGAGCAGATGGCCGCGCCACAACCCGAAACAGCCACACTAGTCATCACCGGCCCCAGAACACAGAAGCCACAGGCACCGTTACCTGGCGGCAACCCCAAGCCAGAAGTCATCCCACGCTCGACACCACCACACGACCAGGCTCAGCAGCATCAAGCGAGATCGAAGTTGCCCCTCCCACCCAAGCCAGCCACTGCGCGGAGCCACGGTTACCAAGCCCGATCAGGCAGCGAAACAACCAAGCACAGGCCCACCAAAATTCCAGCCCGTGGCCCCACACCTCCCCACCTCGTCGCACCGGCACGTCCCGCACGCCGTCGCGCCTGCCGATCAAATCCCCGCATCCAGCAGCGAAACCTGGCTGAAGCGTTGCTCAACCCGTTCTCCAGCACCCTGAGACAGGCCAGTTCAAGCGTGCCCAGCAGTGCAGCGCCACGCCACCACCACTGCCCCAGGCCGGCCAGCAACAACCCAGTGCATCCGGAACCCCAGCTGGCCACACAATCGTTTTCGAGCACCGAAGCCGAACAGAACCCCATCGCCGCCCCAGGCCACCGGACCACACCCCGGCCACCCACATCCGCATTCGCAGGCCGCAGCAAACCGGAGGCAGGCCGCTGAGCGCCCCGAGCAGCTTCCTTGCAGCTCCCACCAGCGACCCCACTCACCACCGCCAAGTGCGACCCACACCGATCAGCAAAACGCATCCTCAACGAGCAGCCTGAACAGGCCCATGTGCCAGGACCTGCAACCACACTGCGCCCGGCAGCTAACCACGAATCGCCTCGAACAGCCGCTTCTCTCGTTCTCCGGCTTCCCTTCCACACAGGCCCGGCCGATCCTTTCTGGCAAACAGGCATTTGGCCACACCCAGACCAGCTCGCGCTGGCCTCCATCCCACTTCCATCACGCGCAATCAAACAGGCCGCCCTGCCTCATTCGCCCACTCTCCACAAAGTCGTCGCATTGACAAGAAAGTTGATCAACTGCTTCGACTGGGCTTCGAGCCTGCAACCAGAAATCAACCCACAAGCTGCATCCTGGCCGAACCAGAGTAACCGGCGTAAGCCGTCAGGAAACGGCCAAGCCCCTGTGCGCCCACTGCGGCACAGGAGCCCTGAACTTTGGGAGCCAGCTGAGGCCCGCTGGTGCTCCTCATGAGGAGATCGCAGCCACTCACATCAGCCGTGGACATCATTCAGCCCCGCCGCACCCCGTCTGGCTCCCGCCATCCAGTATGGGTACTGCGTTAACCCGTCATCCCCCATCGCCAGGACTGGCTCGACGGGCCTGCTATGCTCCCTATTGGAACCCAATCACAGCAACCCTGCCACTGCAGTGCACACTGGGACCGCTCGCTCAAGCTCTCACCAAGGCCACAAGCGCCAATCCAGACCCTCCCCCCACACTTACGCCAGTTCTTAGCATCGAGCAAAACCGGAGACGGCCTCCACCACCGCCCCGCAGCGCTTCTCGCAATGGATTACAGCAAAACACACACGCAGAACGCCTGAACGCTCCACCGCCGGCCGATCCTCACAACTGCCGACAATGCGGCGCCGCGACCATCCCGAACCGCAGCTATTACCAACAACGCTGGGAACTAACAACAGCACACAAAGAAACCAAACGCATCTATGGCCTTCAAGACACATCCGCTCATGCCGCGAACCCTACTATCTTCACCGCAGCCCTGGCCCACCCACCGTCCCCCCGCCAGGGATCTGCGCGGGACCGAGAAGGCCAACGCACCAGACCGCCTACCAGCCAACTTCAGAACTCTTTGCCGCCCAATTCAATCTCATCAGGCTGTAGCCACACGAACACTGGGCAAGAGCCAGGCCAGTGCCAGACACCCGTACTCAGCACCGCACCGCCTCACCGCACCATCTGCTCGCGCCTCGGCTATGCCCAGAACCCAAGCAGGCCAGCTCAGCAAGGCCGTGCTTCAAGTGGGCTTCCGCCTGATCCAGGCTGATCAACACCCTACCCGCTCAACGCCAAGACCCCCTGGCGTTCATTCTGGCAGTCAGCTGCCCGCCATGCTGCCGCTCGGCCTTGCCAGAATAACGGGCGCGGCGCAACAACCACCGGCCCCGCTGATCGTACCCCTGCACCCATGACCCTCCATGCCCCAGGCATCCACCTCAGCCACCTGCTCAAAAGCCGACTCCAGACCTTCCAGGCTCGGTCGCTCACCAACGCACCAATGCCAGCACGGCCACCCACAGAATACATCTTCGTAGTCCCGAACAGCGCCCACCTCCCCCGCCGCCCCTCTAGTGCCCTGTGCCCAGGCTGGCTGCTTGCACTCCCACGCCGCTCCCGCACCAGCACCTCGCCAAGCTGCCAAAGCACCCAGAACCAATCCCAGCACGAGCCTCAAACAACGCCTTCCATCCACCACCTCACGCAACCACGCCCTGCCATCAAGTCAGCAAGGATTGTGCAAGCCACCAATTCGATATCAGACCCACCAGCCGTCCAGCTTCCCCACTTGGCAATCACCGCCAGCGGGAACGCCCAGAAGAATCGTGATACAGAAGCCCCACAGCCCAGTAGCCCCACCTCCCACCAAACAGGGATTTCCTATAGAAGCTCTTCCCTGCCGTAACACAACCGCAGGATCGCGACCACACCCAACACGATCCGACACTACTCTGACCACCATCAGGGATCGCCCCCCGCCGTCCCTTATCAGCGGCCCCAGCACGACCCCCGAAAGCCAGACATGAAACTAGTAGTGACTAGGCCACCCGCCGCAACTCACACCACCTGGGAAAACACGAACCAGAGAAGCCGCAGGAAGACCACAGTAAAATCGGGCAAAAACCTCCTGCAGAAAGCCAGGAAGATCTGGCAGCGAAAAGGCTCGAGACGCTCAATCCGTCCATATATCGCCGACTACGCCCCCTACGCCGGCCACACAGCGCAGCCGCCAGCCTCAACCCGGTATTTAAAATAATGATGGAACAAAAATCAAGCAACCTTATTCTAGTCAGATGGACTGCCCAAAAGCACTCGAATTGAATCACCAAACCAAGAGTTCCATTTCATCACTCATCCTATCTCCTAATCGTCCCATCCATTGCCAACCCCGTCAGAACTCACCCTGCCGAAAAGGCAAGAGCATTGCCCTCACCGAACCGCCAGCTCGTGCAACACGAACAGCTCCTACTCCACCCCTGGACTCCCACATCCGGCAACGCACCAGCCAAGACCAATGTGCAAAACTGCTCTCATCAATCTCCAAGCGCTACAGGCAACCTTATCTCACTTCGCCCAGGGTGATTCTAACCGAGCAATGGATGGCGACCACCAGCAATAGAACTAGTGAACTGACATGGAACCAGCAGCTGCCTGATTCAAATACTGCTTTTGCCATCCATCTACCCCTACGAATCAACAGGTGCTACTGATTTCCAAAATCATTAGTTTAACCATTGAAGCGCCATCGCCCGCCTCGGTCACCCTAGGCCCGCTACCTCGCGCAAATCACCCGATGAGCCTCTCGACCTCCCCCAATCCTCCTCTGCTCTGCAGCAAACTTCTCCCCGCACTCACTGCCTTCTCTCCCTCCAGCCTCTCCTGGCCGGTTCTGTCCCACGTCTCGCCAGCGGTCCTACCCACTACCTCATTTCAGTCGGCTTCGCTCGCTCTCTGAGCCCCCTGTATCGAAGCCACCCCACGGAAGCATCCTATTCACCACTGGGTGACGCACCCCTTTGCTGCTTCAGCGCACCTCGTGCTGCAATACGCCAGGCACAGCTTCATACAAAAACCCCTTCTTGAAGTGCTCTACCTGGCCGCCCCTCTCCCTTACCCACATCACCTGACACCTCTGCATCCCTGCGCAATATCGCCCCAATGACAAGCCCGGCCACCGCCTGCGCCGGTCTGAATATCGAACTCCGCCCACCACCCCTTGCTCGCCCCACCTGATGCCAGGGCGCGTCTCCCGCTGAAGGTGGGATCGAACCCCGTGTGACCATCACGCCGAATCTGCCTCCTTGCCAGCCTCTGGCGACCGATCGCTGCCCGCCTGCCAAGCCCAAGCCGCCCTGCAAGAGCCTCCACCAGCCCAGCACCATCCCAAGGCCCACCCACGCCACCAATCCGCAGCGAGCCCATTCCCACTACGCCAAACCCTCGGATCCTCGTCCCCTGCCCTCTGCCCATTGGCTCGGACCACACCTGAAGTCCGCCCCTTACACGCTGCCTGCGCCTGGAATCGCCCTGCAATGGCAGTCACCGCCTGGCACTCAACCATCCACCCGCCATTCGTTCCCCCGCCGCCCTGATCTCCCGGAACCAGTCCAAACCGCAGCCATGGCGCCAGGCCTACCCTGCCAAGAGACGAACGCCAGCTTGCCCTGACCGCCGAGATTTATCAGCCATCACGCCCCACACCACGAACACTGCTCCCAAGCAATGCATGAGCTCCCATCCTTCCCTCTGCCATAGCCCGAGCCACGACCATGCCCGTGCCAGCCCCGTCCTCTGCAGCTCACCCCATCGGCCACCCTCCGCTGGCTCTAGCCCCAAACCCAGCGCTTCGTCTACAGCCCCTGAATAGCTGAGATGCCGGGCAAAAAAAATCTCCTGAAACCTCCCTGTCAGACGCTCGACCCTTGCCTCCTCCCGTCCCCACACTCCCACCCGCCGCCAGACCCGTTCCCAGCCACCCAGGAAAATTCAATCGCCGCCGCCGCATGCAGCGGCATCTCGTCCGCAGCCATCACAACCACCCTCCTCGCCGATCTTAGATCTGCCACCCCATCCACACGTGGTATACTGCCGGTGGATTTCCGCCGCCATATCACCCGCCCATTCCCGCACACGCCGCGGCTGGCACCCAGCTCAGGCATTTCTGCGCTACCCTTCAATCCATCTCGAAAAGACCGGCCCGGGTGCAGCCACGTCTCCGCGTTCTCGATCTCATCGACAACACACGCGCACATCTACGGAGGCGCGCAGGGTTCTATATGGCCGCTTCACCCTTTGCCCAAAGCCCGACGGCACCTCATTAGTCACCTCCCAGTCCAGGCTCCCATCGCTTTCGGCGTTCATCCAGCCAGCATCAGGACGGCCCCCTCGAGCCATCCTGCATGCGGTAATCACCCGCCGCGTAAAACGTCATACCCCAATCAAGCTCAGGCCAGCAGACCACGCTGTCGCGGCAAAATGATGCCTCCAACCTCAGTCGGATGCTGCATCCCCCCCATCCATGACGCAGCACCACGTCGGCCATACAGCCTCCAAAACAGTCACGCTACCCCTGGCCAACGCCAGTTGGCGCCACAACGCCACGCCTTCGTGGCACGGCTACAACCGCAGCTCACCTTCTTTTCCGCCCACCAAACCGATGCCAACCACGTGGTAGCCTCCGCGCACCCGAAACCGCTCGCCAACAGGTTCGGATCACCACTTTCGTCAATGCGACACCCATCTGTGAGCAAAGCCCGGACCTGCCCAGCGCCTGATCTGCGACTGAGCCCAACGGCATGGGAGCCATCGCCCAGGCTGTCTGGCGGCCAATCCCTTGCAAGAACCAGAATCCGCCCGCCCCTCTGCTGCAACCAAACCCGCAAAACGAGAAGAACCGGCCTCTTCCAAGCATGCCCGCCTGTTCACTGCCCACACTGAGTCTGCAGCTCTCCCACCACCTGGCCCTGCCAGCCTTGGCTCGTGAAGCGATCCGTTTCTCTGACGTGTGTCACCCACCTTGGGCCCGCGACCCTGCTCCTGGTGGCGAACTGCCAAACCAAACCCTCTCGGCCGCCTCACTCCTCCTCGGGTTTCGCCCGCCGGCCATGCGAATCGCAAGGTGCCTGCCCGCCCTCTGCCTCCGTGCGCCCTGGCCGGCGCTGGTCCGTTCCCGCCTGCTCAACCCGATTGCTCCAGCACCTGGCCGCCTCCCGGATAGAACCCTTGCGGCCCCCCCCCCTGTGTCCTGCCTGCCAACCCTTGCTGGGCCAACCGCTCCGAAGCCCTGCGCTCACCCCGCACCGGGAAGAACCGCTGAGCCAACCGCTCAGCATCCGCTGTATCCCGCAGCGATTGACGGCACCAGCCCCCACCGCCCTCGCCGAACCTCCGGCGACGGACAACCCTCACTGGCCACCGCAGCTCGGAATCTGCCCCCCGTTTTCGGCTCCTATCGCGCATTCCAAACCGTCGCCTCCACTCGCTCCGTAGGCGCACCAACCCTCTCATCCTCACTGATGCTCGACCTGTCCGGTCTCGACGTGGATGCCTTCTGCCTGGGTCCCCCCAGGTCACACCCGCCCCTGCTCCTCCTGCTCTGCCTGATCACCCAAGCTGATCGGCCTGTTCGCGTCTTCTCGCCCCCGCCATCTCTCACCAGCAGGACATCTGTCTATCCAAGGCGAATCTGATCCTGTTACTGATAGCAGCAAATCTCCGCAGCAGCCCCTTTGACCTACTTTGTACCTGGCCCAAAAAAAATAACCAGTCTCACTCCATCCTATTACGAATCCCATCCAGGCCAGCCCGGCTGGCCCCATTATTACTCTACGAACCGACAAAAATGTAGTTGGCCCTAACAGCGCGCTGCCTGATTTCCGTGCCCACGTTGAGCAAGGAGACGGCTCATCATGCAGCCCACAACCGCGAGCAGTCCGACTTCGTCACAACACCCTCACGCTACCATCTTCAACAATACCCTGACCACCTGTTCCTGCGCTTCTACCTCTCGCCCAACCAAAACAAATCTCCCACAGCTCTAGGCTCATCTCGGTTAACTACCTAACGCATGTCTCAAGGAAACAAGCATCACAGCCAATAAAGAACTGATCCCAGTCCCAACAAAGGTCAGATATGCCACCTTGCGAGAACCTGTTGCAAAGCCTCGTCGGATCGATAACAAGGCTTCTGGCACCCTCTCGTCATGAGCGGCCACGCCCGTAATAAAACTGCCACCTCCCACCTTCTCTTGCCGCTATCTGATGCCCAAGATTCACTCATACTAATTATCCCGAGCTGGCTCTCGCCCCGTCAGAAATCCGCTTCCATCACCTGGCAAAGTCTCATCCCAATGAATACCAAATTCCCGTGATTAACACGGTTGGCTCAGGCAACTTAAAACCAGCTCACGCCAGCTCCATCCCTTCGCCTTTCGGAAAAGTAACCGATCCACTGCCCTTTCACACCCAATCGGCGGTTCAACTTGCCAATACCACTGGTCAGCCATCTCAGCTGTCAACACGCCGGAACGAACTCCTGATTCGGATTCACCTAAGCATCCTTAACGCAACCCTCTCAAACACTCCTCAACCCTGAGCCTGGCTCTGTGCTTGCAGAAGCGGCATGCCTCTCGACCGCTCCGCGCCCTCTCCATCCCTTGTGTATTCATGCCACTCTGCGCTGCCTCCAACGTCAACGCAGAGCCCTCCTACCACGCCACGCCTGCTTCCCTCCCTCGTTCTCTCCCCTGCCCTCCTTCTCCGACGGCCGCCAACCGCAGCCAGGAACTTCCAACCGCCGCCTTAATCTTGTGCCACCGGCCAGAACGGCAGCCTCACCGATGGGGCGCCGCGGCGCAAGCAACCACCCCAACTGCACCAGGGCATCCGGTCAAATCAGCCTCTCACCCGTGCCGGTATCGCCCCACTGCCGCTCGTTCTGGCCTGCGCGACTGCCGCCTGCCCGTGCGCTCCTCTGATCAAACCCAACCCCCGAAGCCATCGTTGCATAAGTGAAAACAACCTGCCGCCAGAATCGCCATTGCGGCTCCCATCCCCCATCCCCCGCCCCAACCCGCTGAACATGAGAAACCTCATAAACCTTGCCCAACACTGCTATTCTCAGCGCGTCCCTGCCAGCACAGCTTTGGCCATCCCCCCCTCAATCCCTGCGCCCAGCCCCAAGCTCAGACCCGCCTAGCTATCAGCGCCATGCGAAGCCCTCCACCTGGCACCGCACAGCCTGAACCCCCATCCCCTTCAGCCGCCAGGCCAGTCCCAACCCCCTTGCTTCCCCAGCATGCGACGACATGCCCCTTCTGGAAAACCTCGCGATCGCCCGGCTTCGCCCTCCTTTCCCTCCGACCCCCCCCCACCGCTCCGTGTGCCGAACGCCGAAACCACAAGCCCACACAGCCCTGACCCCCTCACCCCGGCTGGCCGTCACCCGGGGCTCAACCCAGGCCTATTCGCCCCTTCACCCGACTGGAGCCAACACCACTCGCTGCCGACAGCCAGAAACCTTGCGCCCTGGAACCTCCACCGTACCGGAACCTACAGCCCCTTCCGTCCGCCCCTGCGCTGCCCACTCAGGCAAGCAACCGGCTAACCTTGTCAGCAGCCCCCAGAGCACCCGCAAACGACCAAGCTGGTGCCTGAACGCCCCGCCCGCTCCATTCTCGAAATCTAAAGCACGCTAGCCCTCTCCCCCACGCGACATCGTCCGACAGAACCTGCCTTCTTCCTTCTTCTCTCTGCCACCCTCCGGCCCCGCCATCCACCATCCCCGCACCCATCTCAACAGTCTCGTGCCGCCCCGCCCTTGGGTCCCACTCGCCTATCCGCGTCACTGAACTTGAACCCGCCAGCCCCCCTCCTTCTCCACAAGCGGCTACGCCT
>Ga0163217_1024802_pt1 | contig 13716 bp, 14 predicted proteins | sample SynspAceP_FD_185933 | JGI IMG/M metagenome (GOLD analysis project Ga0163217, IMG submission 185933) | Saline lake microbial communities from Ace Lake in Antarctica - Synechococcus sp. Ace-P (PacBio error correction) | ecosystem: Environmental > Aquatic > Non-marine Saline and Alkaline > Saline ... | reverse complement strand
ACGACCCGCAAGGCACGCGCGGGGGCGCCTGTTGCCCCTGAAATCATACCGGGGCGCCCGCGATCACGGCTTGTGATGATAGCCCACTATGGAAGGCCAGCATAGAGCATTGGTTTTTACGCGCCCACGAACCGAAAACGCGACCGGCCTCGGGCACAGCGCGAGAAGCGACGGTGAGCCGACAGAAAGCGTTCGATCCGCAGCGCTCGAGCGTGATACCCTTTGGGGTGAGGGACGAGGAAAAACCTTCGGGTACGGTGGACTACGCACCGTTCAAACGACTGCATGCGGAGCCTCAGTTAGCTTACGATATGGGCAGACCAACATGGTGCGGGCAATTGGAATGGGTTCCGGCGCTAGGAAGGGGGTTTTGCGGCTCTGTGCACGATTGCCCGCCGAGAAACGCACGGTATTCTTTATGCAAGGTGGGACAGCGCACGCCGCAGGGCCGCGCATTCGTGGCAGTAAATGCGCCACCTTGAGCCCATCCGCATTGCAATTCCGGTCCCCGCCGTTCGCAACCAATCAGCGCAGGCGAAATATGGCAAGGGACGACGGACAGATGGACCACGATGATCGGGTGATTCGGCGGCTCGGGCCTCTATGAGATCGACGGGTTGGAGGATTGGTCTGGCAAACCGTTGGACAGCCCTTGGGGCGCGCCCTCAGACCAGATCCTGGACCGGCAGCTTGCGGGTGGATGGCGTTTCTGCCCGCGACATTGGGCGCGGCATGCTGCATTCGCCGACGACTTGCCCTACCGCGCAATATCGGACGCGCTGAAACGGATCGGCTGACGGATGTGATCTCGTCAGTGCCTGTGGGTCGTCGCGACGAGATGGCACCGGGCGATTTCGTCGTGCTGACAGTTTCATCGACCGCCCACCTTTGCGCGCGAGAAAAGGCTTCTTCGGCACGGGCCTTTCGGCATGTCAGCGTGGCGCATCCGACCTGCCCGCGGCTGGGGGAGGCTTGCCTGAGGACAGGGAGTGCCGAGGGGATCCACGATTGCATGATGGCGGGGACTGTAATCTGGCCATGGAGGCCCCGCAGTTTCCAGCGTCGCGGAAATCGCCACATGTACCGCGCTGCGGGCTTGCGACGTGATCGGCAGGACAATATGCCGGAGGCAAACTCGCCCGCGAGGCGAGCTTTGCTATGCCAGCGTTGCCATGATTCCACCGACTATGGGAACCAGTTGGCCCCTAGAGCATGGCGCTGTCGATATTACCGAGATTCTCAAGACGCTTGGGGGCAAACTCGGCCAATGGCCAAGGGGCTGGTCGCACGCCTGCCCGCGCTGCTTGCGGGCGCGATCGTGGCGCCGTGTCCGCAGTGGCTGTGATCGTGCCGCTTGGAGTAGCCCTGAATGACCGCGCCCGAATGTAACCGCGATCCCAATCCGGCTTTGCTGGCCAACTCGATTGCGGTTGCGGGGCGGGTGCTTAGAATGAGGCGATTGAAGCTTGGTGGCTTTGTCGCGGCGTCCACTGCGCTGTTGCTGATCCCCGGACGACGGTTTTGTTGGTGCTGATTTATGCGTCAGCAAGGGACGGCGTCGCGTGCCTCGGCGGCGGGCGTGGCGCCTGGGATCTGATGCCGATGCGGCCTCCTCTGTTAGGGTGTGCCAACTGGTGCCGCCGGCAACGCGTCCCGATCTGAAATGGTTCCGCCGGAGTCTTATTCTGGTGTGCCTTGGGGTGAAAAAGTTGCGTGCGCTCGGCCCGAGCAGGGCTGGATGAGATAACCGCATAACCGCGATGTGACGGCGGTCAGCGTGTTTCGCCATGCTGCGATGGTGACCGGCGCTGAAACCCCAAGAGCATTGCATTTTTTATCGGCCTTTGTGCCGCAATTCGTTGACCCTTCAGCGACACTTGCGCAGTTTTACAATTTTTAATCGCAACCCTTTGTGGGCCGTCGCCGCCCTGGACGGCCTTTGCCTATCGCCCTGCTGGCGGACAAGCTGCGCGCCACAATCGGGCGACCCATCGGGATCACATGGCTGACCCGGCGCGGGTGGGCGGTGCGTGAGCGCCATGGGCTTGGCCACAGGCGGCCCTGCGGCGCGGAACGGCCTGAGACAGTGCGCATTTCAGTCAGTCTGATCTGCCTTATTGCGGATGGTGGCGCTGGCAAGCCCGGCGCGCGCGTTGGATTTTTGTGCGCAGCGAAGGCATCTGAGCAGATGCCGGAGTTCTACCAGTTGGCAGTTGGTTGGTTGCTGCCCCGCGCGGCGCGTGCGTGACCAGCGATCAATGGCCGGAAGCTAAGCGCCAAAACCTGACACTTAGCATTGCCCAGCGCAGATGCCGGATTTCCCAGCCGCACCGGCGGATCTGTGTGCTGGGCCTGCGTCATGCCGTCCGACAAAGTATTAACCGTATGGGCGGATGTGCAGCTAGTCGAGATCCCGCAGCAGCGCCGCTGATATACTGAATCTACCTGCAAAGACCACGCCGAGGGCGACGGATCGAGGGACCGGCCTGCGCCGGCCTCGAATGGGGTGACGATTGAGATTGGCGCTTTCAGTCTGTGGGATCGCAACCGCGAGATCACCCGCGCGGGCATCGTGCTCAGCGCGATCTTGATCCACGCGATGCGGCCTCGGGATCCTAGAGGAATTGTATGCAAAGCCTTGGGCTGATCTGGACATCCCGCAACCCGGCATTACCGGAAAAACCGCAGTATCTTTGACGAAGACAGCAACCGGCGTTGCAGCCGTTGCGCGGACAGAACATTATCGCGTTGAGGCGGCATTATCCGGTGGGGACAACGATGAAAATTGGGCGTTGCAATCGCCGCACTGCTGGCGGTCCAGGTCATGCGACGGAGGTTGTCGAGGACGGACTTGCTTCCTAGACGACGAAAAGCTTCTACCGAGTTTGCGCCTCGCGGTGCTTGCCCAGAGCGGGAACTGACACGGCCCAGCCGCGCTGGCCTGAGACGCGCGCGCGCAGGCCTGACCGTGGGCATCGCCAATATCGACGCGGATTTCCCGGTGTAATAAACTCAGTTAGGGCGCGTGCTGCGTGGATGAGGCGATTGCCGAGAATCATGGAGCAGGTGCCGACGTGGCAGATCACCCGGCGTGCCGATGGCCAGCTTCCGACATTTCCCGATTACCTCACGAAGCCGGGCGCGGCGAGGCCTGTTCAGGGCACGGGCTAACCGAGGCCTTTGATGGGTCGATTATTCAAGCCGTCTGCGTCACACTGTGGTGGACAAAAGACGGCACGATCAGCACGGCGCGTGGCGCTGAGTGCCGACGTGCGCAGACGTCCATTCCGTCCGGTTGATTGCTGGAGAACTGGTGCAAGCGTCGGCCTTGTTCGACAGATATTCGCGGCCTGCCTATCGCGGGCGTCCATTTTGATGAAGACACAACGCCGTTCAACACAGCTTCGGGCCAAGACGCCGAGCGCCTTGCGCCGCCCATTATCCGCTCCCAATTCGCTGCGCCAATCGGCCAGGCATATAACCTTTCCCCGAAAAGGGACACCCGCTCCATGGACCCCTGCTCGCACCCGTCCAGCGACTAATATCCGCACGATCCCTGGACTTTCCGGCATAAGGGATTCATGTTCCCCGATTCGTCCACGGACCCTGTTCTCGATCCCGCGCGGGCTTGCGGCTGGCGATATCAGGTTGCTGGCCCCTTACGGCTGGGTTTTGCAGATCACAAGATTGCGGGGCTTGAGGGCGCTGCGGATTTATCCTTGCGGCGCTGTCGCGCACAACTGAGCAGGCTTTGGGCCGATCCGCAAGAAGGGCAAGCTGCCGGGCAAAACCATTCGAGCAAAGATTATTACGCTGGAATACGCGCCAAGCGACGGTGGAGATTCACGATGATTGCTTGCCAGCCGGGCGAGAAAGGTTGCTGCTTGGTCGATCATTTACTGGGCCAACGGCGGTACGGGCGCAGGCAGGGATCAAGCTGATCCAGGAAGCTTCGGGGCAGAAGTCGTGGGTTGTTTGCGTTTGTGATTGATTACCGGATCCTAGGTTGGGCGGCAAAATTGCTGGAAGATATGGCAAGAGGTCCATTGCGCTAACCTCGTTTTGAGGCGACTGAACGCGGTGCGCGATTTTTGGGAGGGCCGCTTAACGTTTCGGCCCAAGTTGAACTGGCGTTAGTCTTTTCACCTGCGGAATGTGGGATTTGCTTGAAGTCATTGATGGACGTCCGGGCAAACCCCTCTGCGCGGGCGTCATCTCATCCCAGTTTGATGCCTCGCCCTCGTCAAGCGGGCGTCATTCGCTTGGCGCCCGCCGCAGAACCCGCACCTGGATTGCAGCTTGCCATGCGGGTCCAAGCCGATCTTGATCGCCCGCATTGCCCGCCAGCTTGACCGGATCGCCGTAGCGTTCCAGATCATCGACCTTCAGCGCCCATCCGTGTTCCGCACTGATCGACCCGCCAAAGCTGTTGCGCCAAATCATGCAAAGTGCGTTTTGACATTGGGGCGATATCGTCGTAATCGGCACGGACTTTTGCCCGGGCGACGGGGAAGAATGTTGAAATGCAGATTGCCGTCGCCCCACATGCCAAAGCAATTGATGCGAAAACTGACCCAGTGCTTGCGATGGGCCTCAGTCCCTTGCGCGATGAAGTTCGGGGATCGCGACAGCGGCACGGCGATGTCTTCGACGAGACGGACCCGATTCGGCGATTGGCCTCAGGGATTGTTTCGCGGATGGCCCAGAACTCGTCTTGCCTCGGCGCGCCGATGGGGCGATAAAGGCCGTCATAAGACGAGGTCGCGCAGGGCAAAGCCTGCCCTCGAACAATTGTGTTCAGCGTGACCTCGGCGGTTCGAAATTTGGCCGGGACGACTCAGATCGACAGAGCACGGTCCATTCAGCGGTGTCGGCCAAGGCTGCGCGGTCTCGGCATCGTTTCGCGCAGGAACGCAAAAAGCCTTGGCGGTGCATCAGCTCAAACGCGAGACAGTGCCACCTGCGATGTCGCCTCCAGGGAAAGCCAATCCAACGCGGCGCGCGGGCTCTCGACGGCAAACCAGCGCCACGCCTGTGGAGGCCGGCGCGGTACAGGCGCAGGGTGCGGAACGGTGATTGTGGCCAAGGCTGCCCTCGGCCCCGATCAGCAGATGGCGCAGAATCGATCGGTTGTTATGTTGTTTTGGCAGGCGGCTCAACGTATTCATCACCTCCGCCGTTTGGCAAAAAACCGCCCTCATATCCCGAGGCATAGATCGCGCGCATTGCCGTAGCGCAGCACGCTTAACGCCCGCCTGCGTTGGTGGACAGCACACCGCCGATCCGGGCCGAGCCTTCGGAGGCCAGCGACAGGGGGAAACAGGCGGTCACCTTTTCGGCGCGGTCTGGACATCGGCAAGGAGCGCGCAGCTCGGCCACCAAGGCACGTTCTCGTCGGGGTTAACGGGCGCGGATCTTGTTCATCCGGTGCAGGCGACAAAGATACCGGGCGCGAGACGTCATATAGACACGATTTGGCCGCAACAAGCCCGGTGCCGGATAGGGCACACGGGACGTGCGCGGCATGGGCCCGCTGTCATTGATCTTGGCGACCTCGTTCACGTCTGTGTCGCCGTCCGCAATTCCAAAGCCCGCCTTCGGACGCATACCGCCCCGCGTGGTTCTTCCAGATAGCTTTGCGTCAGCGCCGGGAAAGCTGCGGGCGCAGGTTAAGGGATTGCGCGCGAAACGATCATCGGCGTGTGGGTCAGGTTTGGTCATGCGCTGAGGTGCCGTGCGGCGGCACCCGAGTCCAATCTGCATCGCCCAGCCCACCGGGGGCTGAGCACTCGGATTGTTGGACGGTCCGGTAAAGGTTCGCAAGACACCTCAGATATAGCCTTCGCCCGCGACCTCTATTGCAAAACTCGTCCCATCCCCCAAAACCGCTTCCAAACCCCATTGGTTTGAAACCAATGCATCGGGATCACGATGATGCGCGGCCCGCTTCAGCACTCCGATCATCGAGGCCAGAATCGAGTATAGCCTCCATCGACCGTTGCCATCACCACGTCCATGCGCCCGAGGCGGGAATGGCGCCTCGGTCGGGATGTTTGCAGATGGCCAAGATGGGGCGATGCACAGCCCTTTTATCTTCTATAAAACACGAGATGTTTCGCACCGGGCCGCCCACGGTCGCCAAAGGCGCGACGGATATCCGTTATCTATCTATATATTATATCTCGCCATCTCGAAACATAATGATCAGCCGGACCACCCCGTCACCCACCGCGCAGCACATGCGGATGCGCGGATCGGGTGTGGTGAATTGAGTTGCTGTGGGCGTTGTTCATCGTGACAACCGTGGGTAACGTGGTCGGTGGGTGCCTAGAAGCCAGTATAGTCGGTGGCGATGGTGGTGCCATCGGGGGGCCTCGATCAGAAAAACGGTCGCGTGGGCCAACGTAGTTTCAGGCGGACGGTGAATTCTGGCAAGGAGCTTTGAAGCTGCACGGGGATGTATCGACGGCCGGTGGCTTCGGCCCACACAATGCAGGGTGGGGACGCGCGGCGGTCTTGGGCGGGCGCGGCAAGTGGACGCTAAGGGCAGTCGCAAGGCGGGCGAGTAAAAGGCGCATCTGTAATCCTCCTGTTGCCAGTTTAAGAGTAGATGCGCGTGCCTATGTCACCCGTAAAACCGGATCGAGCGGCGCGCGGCCGCGTCTGTCATGGCGCAAAGCTTGCGTAAGAACTGGTTGCGCCATCTTCCATCGATTTGGAAGATAGCTTTGCGCAACGCCCTCGTATTTGAACCACCTTTTCCAACAACCCCCACGCACGCAGGCGGCGTTCTCAGCAAGCACGCCCTTGCCTCAGCCGGGAACAATCCACTTGGTGAACGCGGTGATGGTCAGCGCGGCAATTGGCCTCCGGTCATAAGCCTTGGCGCGCGAACGGCTCGCCGACCAGTAGGCCCAAGCGTGCCCGAATTGCGCAGGTCCGCGTCGCAGGTTGTCGAGCGTGATCGCAACCCACGAGTTCGAGTCTTCGCCGGCCGCCCATGAAGAACGATAGGCGCGGTTTCGGACTTGATCGGAACCGGCCCGCCCAATAAAAACCCGGTTGTGAGCTTTTGCGGGTCAAGTGGCTGCTGCCCAAGTCGGTTCCCCACGGCGTCAGGAATTCCGCCGACGCTTCGCCGCAACGCGACCCATGGGCGGGGTAATCGGGCGATGAACCGGCGGCGCAGGTCAAGCGCTCTGTGTTCGATCCGTTACAGTCCGGTGGGTCCGAAAACTCAGGCTTGCCAGAGCTCCTGCAAAGGTGGCCAGCGACGGGCCGCGTCCGCAGGCCATTAAAGTGCCAGTGCTGAGCCCCCTTGGCAAAGCCCTATGCCGGAAGGCGCGAATGTCGGTGGTCTGCTTTCTCTATCCGGTGGCAACGTCTCGGCCAATCGCGGCACGGCGGTTCCAGATCGCGACATCGCGCGAGGCGCTCATGCCGCGGCTGGGAGGGGCGATTCGAGGCCCATGACCAGACCCGTTTCAGCTGGCGCGCGGGCGCGATTTTGACCGGGCGTCCGACATATTTCCTCGGCAAGCGCGGGCCAACTCAGACCACATCAAGCCCGACAGATCCGCTATCCTTGGTCCGGATGTTGCCTGCATAGATCGTGGTCAGCCCGTTCGGCATAGGCCGCTGGCTGGCGAAGATCGAATAGCACAGGCCACGCTTTCGCGGCAGTTCCTGAAACAGGCGCGAGCGAATCCCCCCGAGGGCTGTGGCAAATTATCTTGCGCGGTTATAGACGTCGGCGTCCATGGTAGCCGGGGCTCGCATGGCGAAGGCGAAAATGCACTTGCTCAAGCGGTTTGATCCGCGGTGCTCGCCACCGGTGAAGCTCGCATGTGGGCGGGCCGTGTCGGGGCGCGCTTGCAAACTGCAACAGCGTCTCCGGCCAGCTTCATAATCTCGTCGTGATCCACGGCACTGCGGCAGGACCAGGATCATCTGGCCCGGAAACCATAATGCTGCTTCACGAAGCCGCGAGGTCAAAGATTTGTCGAAACTGCGCACGCGATCTTCGCCCCGGAGGATCGTTGCGCCGAGGGGTTGATCCTTTTATAGCAGCGTTCCTGCAACAATCGAAAAATGACATCGTCGGGCGTATCGAGCGCTTGGCCATTCCTGCAAAATCACGCCGCGCTCGACCTCGATCTCTTCCTGCGTCAAACACCCGGTTCAGCAGAATGTCGGCGATTCACGTCCCATTGCAGCGCACATCGTCTTGAGAACCCGCGCGTAAATAAGCCCGTTAACTCGCGCGAAAAGGTGTAGGCGTTTGATATAGCCGCCCACATCTTCCGATTTCTTCAGCGATCTTGCACGGCTGAGCGGCGGTCGGTGCGCTTTGAAGGCCATGTGTCAGGAAATGCGCGGATTGCCCGTTCTTGGGGGCGGTTCGTGCCGCCCAACCTGCCAGAAACCCAGACGCCGATAGCGCAGAGCGAGGTCTGGCATGGCTCAGTGACGATGCGAAATCCGTTGGGGAAGTGTGTCGATGCGAGGGCTCAAGCGGTACGCTTTCTCGGATATAGGCTTTCAATGGCGCCAGATCATGGTCGTCTCCGGGCAACGCGTTCGGGACGTCATAAGCGGTTTTCATATGCGGGGGAAGGGGCGATTGCACGCCTGTGGGGCCTCGACCCTGCGGGGAATTTCGCAGGGTGGGCGGTGGCCAGCGTGATCAATTGGCGTGGCGGATGGCCAAGTCGCGGGCGACCTTGACGCCGATGCCGGTGTTGCGGACACAGCAGTTTCCCATTCTCGGCCGAGCGATCAGCGTTGATCTCGGCGCTGGTCTCGCCCTCGGACGCGCGCCCTGAGATTGTAGGTTTCGACCGCAACAATTTGCAGCCGCACCTTTGGGAACACGGTTGAAGCCGCCTTGGGTTTTCAATCGTCCATCAACTGCGCCCACAGCAGCGCCGTCGCCCGGTCGTAGGCGTCAAACAGCGGCGCGGCTCGAAATTGAGCTGACTTGGATATCCATTCGACGCTGCATCGAGGGGTGAAACCTCACTGGTGCGTAGGTCGCCCGTCTCAGCAGCGGTGCAGGATATCGTTTGGTGGTCGCCACCACCAGGCTTGTCGATGGCAGGGCCCAGCGTTTGCGATTCTGCCCCGCAAAGACCGTCGCCGAAATTTTCCGGTGGGCAGCAGAAGCTACCTCGCGGTCGGGCGCGCCGAGGGTTGTGCGCGGAGAAGAATAGACGCACTTGGGGCCAGCACCCGTGCCCCAGTTGATAGAGTTCACGCCTGCAAGGCCAACCTCGTCGCGGAACTCGAAATCGCTGACATGTCCTTCAGGCGTGCTTGGCAATATCGAAATGACCGTGCAACGCAACGGGTGCGGACGTTGGCCTCGTGTCGGCGTGGTCATCCTGGCGGCGCTGCACTTCCAGACACCGCACCGTGCGGGTACATGATGAACACATCGACTGCATCCAGCCACGAAAACGCCTCGATCGCAGACGATCCGGTATCGCCGGAGTACGCGCCCACGATGGTAGATGCGCTGCCGCGCCGCGTCAGTTCGCGCTGAAACAGCCGCCCGATGATCTGCATGGCGAAGTCTTTGAACGCGAGTGTGGGGCCATGAAAACACTCCCAGCAGGAACTGGTTTCGGTGCGATTTTGCATCAAAGGCGCAGGCGCGCGGGATGATTGAAGCCTGCATAGGCGGCCCTCGATATCTTCGCGGAACTCGGGCATCGGTGAAAAAACTATCACCAAGAAAGGGCGCATGACACGGAGGGCGATTTTCCTCGTAAGGAAGCCCGGCCATGGCGCGGATGTCTTCGGCGCCGAAAGGGGCACCTCGGCAGCCACATAAAGACCACCGTGCGCGGGCAAGCCCAGTCAACAATCGCTCGGAAAGGCAAGTTCGGGGGCGGACCCACGGTAGAACGTAGGGCCATCGTCAGGGCCTTTGGATCACGGGCGCGCCTGCCGCAGAGAAATATTCCGGTCATTAGAACCCAGACGATAGCAAGACCGAACCAGTGATGACATACTCTAGTGATATTCGCGATCCCGGCCCGCTGTCTTACGGGCAAACGGCGTCACCGGGACTGTCCGTTTCCGTCGTCGTGTCGCGCGACAAAACGAGGATTTCGTTCGGTTTTCAGGTTTGCGGCGGGCCATTGGCAGGCAAGTGCGCGGCGCGAACCAGATGTTCGCGGCCAAGTCCAGGGATCCGGCGTGAAACCGTCCGTGTTCTCGTCAGGCAGAGCAGATTGGCCTGTGATAAGCCGCCTCCACGGGCGGACGCGCCAGCGGCTTTTGTCGGTTTGCAGGATGTAAGCCCGCGATCCACGAGGGAATTGCGCCGTCCGTCATCGGTCTGAAACGCGTAATCACGCGGTAGCCGGGACGATGCCTTTGAGCTGCTTTTAGAACGTCGATCTCGCGGTCGCGTGAAGCGGCCTGAATTTGCACGGGGAGTTATTCATCGCAGCCTCGGTGCCAGTCGCGGCAAAGGCCCACGGCGCATCGCCAATGCGCGCATCGATCTGGCGATCACCGCCTTTCTTTCAGTTTCAGGGCGCTTGCAACTTGCCCATATCCCGAGGCTGACCAAGACGGCCGTCCCGACGATCCGAAGATCGGGGTTATCAGTAATCGCATTAAAAGACCGCGCAAGGGGAAAGGCGCAAGCCAACCCGCGCCTTTTCGTCGTTCTCCAAAATATCCTCGCCGAAGGCAAGTGTCTCAGATCAAGCGCCCAAACATAGATGGAGGCAAAAACAAGAACAGCCACACCACAATCGACGAATGCCAATACCAAGCGGCGCCTCGAACCGATATGCTTTTCGCGGTGAAGTGATCGGCGGCGCACCCGCGTAAGCAGAATGAACAGGAAAATGGTATCCGATGATCACGTGCGCGCCGTGAAAAAACCCGTCGGCCATGAAGAAGTTGGCCCGTAGATTGATTGCCCGCAAAAGCCGAAGCCTGCATTGGACGTATTCGTTAGGCTTGGAAGCGGTTGAAGATGATGCGAGGGCCAAACAGCCAGCAGCAAGCCAGTCTTTCATGTCTTTCTTTATTTCCTCATTGCACCATCCGCGTGGTGCGCCAGGTGGCCCGCAGCGCCCGAGCACAAAAGGATCAGCGTAATTGATCAGCGGGCAGTGCCACGGGATCAAATGTTCTCGATCCCAACAGGGGCCATACGCCAGTCGACCGCTGGCGATAGCGGACCCATCGGATACATCGCGTTGCTTGAAGAAGGACCAGAACCATGCCGCAAAAGAACATAACTTGCCGAACATGATGGAAGAAGATTGAAGCCGTATCGCAGACGATGCGCACAAACAGGGTGTGATCGCCTGCAGGCTTTCGCGCACAACTCAGTCCACCAGCCGAACATAGTCATTAAGCACGGCGATTACCGATGAGGAACATGTAGGGACCGTTCGCGTGCATCCACAGCACCGCCGCCAATAGAGCATGATGAACCCGCTTATGGCCGATAAAGGCCAAGCGAGGCGGCAGGATGTGATTAATCGTGGTTTCTTTGCATGGCCATGTCGTCGTGCCTCGGGCTCAGTTAAGGCTGGGTCTGGGGCTGGGATTCGCGAGTGTGTGATGCGGTCTCTTCGGCAGATCGATCTTCGTAGAAAGTGTATGACCAAAGTTATATGCGGAATGTGCTGGCATCTTTATCGTCAACGATCTCGGGATCAACCGAAGAAGGTTACGGGCATCATACACGTTCGCCCGGGTCTGAACACCTGCCTCTTCAAAGCAGAAGCAGTCGGATTGTTGACCAAAATAGCCGCCTGCCGAAAACGGTGTCACGTTATAGGCAGCAGACCCGGCAACGGGACCGGTCGGTCGGGTTATAGGCCTCGTAAGAACGCAAGACCAGTTTCGCCGATGCGAAACCTCCCCACTCGCGCACTTCGGGGCGGAAAACTCCCACGGGCATATCGCGCTCGAGGCTGGCATCGAACTTGATGGTTGATGGTGCTGTCAAGGATCAGTCGGACCCGTCCTCGCCATATGCTGGTGGTGCCGCCATGATCCCGTCACGCGGCAGAACAGTCGTAAAGCGGGACGGAAAGCCCAACAAGCGCGCCCATAAAGACGACAACCCCAACAGCTTGCTTGCGGTTTTCAGTTTTGGATCAAGTGTTTTCAGAAACATAGTTTAGTTATCCTACGCGGTCAGCAATGCGGGTCGGGGCGCATGTCGAAGCCTTCAACGGGGCCGGTGGTCGAGATTTGGCGCCGGCAAACCGACACAACCGCAATGAGCTGATCAGGGTGAGTTGCAACGCCGATATTACGCCGGAGCGCGCTTGTCGTGAATTTCGTGTGATTTGCCAAAAGGCATGGATCAAAAACCCCGCCAATGCGGACCAGAAGGGCCGCGCGGAACGCCAAGCCTTCGAATCATCAGCGCACCCGAAAATGCACAAACAGAATAGAGCAGCGAGAAGCGAACCACTTCTTTTTCGACCCGCGTAATCGTCAGCCTCGGCTTTGCGCCTCGTCGCGCCCGCCAGATGTTCCCACGCGCCTTTGAGGAAGATCGCGTTGAGAACAACGGCAGCAGCCAGATAAAGCGGGCCTGCAATCGGGTCAGCGCGAGGCCGAGTGCGACGGGCACCAGCAAGATCGTATTACAATCAGGATATGATTGCGCGGTCACTTTGCGTCCCGTGGGTCACGGTCAGCATCGGCACATCGGCTTTGTGTTAGGTCAGACTTCATGAATAGCGCCGAGCGCCAGAAAAGCGGCGGGTGGTCCAATGAAAGATCAGGCTCGAACATCAAGATCGCCTCGATCGGGACACCCGCTGGGCCCGTTGCAGCGACCCAACCGATCAGCGGCGGAAACGGCACCAGCAGCGCCACCGAGTGACGATTGTTTTTGCGGCGTCCAGCGCCTTGAAGCCACCATGGGTGTAGATCACGGCATTTAAAAGAGATGGTGAAGCCAGCAGAAGCGCGGCCAGTGTGTTGGTCGCCAAACCACAGCATCACAAAAAACGGGACAGGCCGGACAGGCCCAGACCAAATCGCCAGCGCCTCGCCCACCCATCACTTTGCCGAAGGGATTAGGGACGGCTTGCCGGTGCGCTTCATCTCACGCGGTCAATGGCTCTTCGTTCCCACCCACATGTTCAACGCACCCGAGGCCCTGCCCCAACGGGCCAATGAACAAGATCGCTGCAAAAGCCGAAATTCATTGGATGCACGGGATACAGGGTGCCCACGAGCATGCCAACAAGTTGGCCGTAAAACACCACCCAGATTGACATCACCGCGTTGTTTTAAGCAGGGGCGAAAATAAGGTCCGGCGAAAAAAACGTTCAGCTTCGGGCCTCAAGGGGCGATGGGCTTGAACTTGTGTAAAGCCTTTGGGTCGTCGCTCATTTTTGTGTTTCGTCCTTCCGTGGGGCCGGGTTCGCAAAGCGGTGTTCCAGAAAACTTGGCCCTTAAGTTCGGGCGGGGCCCATTTTGGACGTTTGTTTTTGCGGCAGGGGCGATACCCACGAATTACTTCCAATGGTATTTCAGCCAAAAGCCATTGGAGCGGCCATAAGGCCTCTTCGCTGACGGAACTTTGAACCAAAACGATGGGCATGAAGCGTGGTTCTTGCCGCACAGGCTCGGAAACCACTGGGCCGAAAATAGACGCCCTCGGCGGTCAGCCTTGGAACCACAAACTCGGCCAAGGCGACCTGGATGCGATCTCTCTCT
>Ga0163217_1038144_pt1 | contig 13718 bp, 20 predicted proteins | sample SynspAceP_FD_185933 | JGI IMG/M metagenome (GOLD analysis project Ga0163217, IMG submission 185933) | Saline lake microbial communities from Ace Lake in Antarctica - Synechococcus sp. Ace-P (PacBio error correction) | ecosystem: Environmental > Aquatic > Non-marine Saline and Alkaline > Saline ... | reverse complement strand
CCCCCTGCTGTGCCGGTGTCGGCCCCGTTGTGTGACGTTGCTCAGATGCGCTTCACGCACCGCTGATAGAAAAAAATGAAAACGGGTTTTCGCGCGCCGCACACGGGCTAAATCCCGTGCAAGCTGCTCTTCCGATCTCGGGGGAGCGGCGCATTATGCACCGCAGCGCCGCAGCCAAAGCTGTGTGCGTGTCGGATGCCTTCGGCAAAGGGCAGGCGTGCGGCCAGCTCTGCTGCTTGAAACTTCTGTACCGTTCGTCTCGGATAGCGGTAAGCCGCGCGCTGATCTTCGCCCCGCAGTACGCGTCGCCCATTATCAGCATGTGCCGTCGCCAAGTACGTAATTGCGCATTGGTAGGGCGAACGTGGGTCAGCAACCAGCCAAACCTTGCGCAATCTGCGACGCGAGGGCAGGCCGATTCCCCCTGCAACGGCATGCACGGCCAGGCGACCGCGCTTTCGGGAGGGTCAACGCCACCGACGGTCTGCATGACAGGAGCAGCCGCCAGCAGGCAGCCGCAGGCCAACCGCCGCCGTTCCTCACCTGCTGGGGATTAGGGCCCGGCGATACGGCACGAGGGCTATTCGGGCGGGCTGTCGCAGATCGGGTCTTCACCGGGCTGGCCGCACTGCGTGAGCACAAAACGCGCCATATTCGATGGTGTGCCTGATCCCCCTATCTCAATGTGGTCTTCGGCATGGATCACCCCTGCCACACTCGGGTGCCCCAAGGCCGCCAAAAATGCCGCCGTATTTCGCGACCGTAATATTTCCCCTGCGACGCCGTGCCAAAGAACGTGCCATCATCCGCGATAGCATACATTGTCGAGGGGCAATATTTCTTCGCTGTGAACGGATCGGCCGAGTATGGGATCCAAGAACCACAGCCGCATTATAGTCGCGTAACCTTGCGGTCATAGATGATCCCTGCAACCGCAGCGTCTGTAAAGTCTCCGGTCACGAAACCACTTGCCGCGTCACCTCTGCGGCCTGTTTCGATAGCGATCAGACGGCGTTTCCCCCGTTCACGGGCCAATAGATCCTCTCAGACCCGGTCCGTTCAAAAGCCCCACATAATTCCCCCGCATAGGTCACCAGCCGCCCTCGGATTGCGCGCCCGCAGCGACCGGCGCGGAATAGGATGTGCTGCTTCATAGGCGCGCCTGAAAAAGACCTGCTCGAACTGGGTGCCGTTCATCACGATAGCCGCGCGGGTGCCGTTCGATATTCCTTGACATAAGCGGTGACGTGGCGGTCCACGACCCGTCCTGCGCGGTGTAGGCCTCATAAGCATGGCGGTCCAAACCGGGCTGCGGCATAGTCAGCAGGTGAACGCGCTTGTCACTGCGTGATGCCGCGTGATCGACAGCCGTTCCGACGCCGGATCATAGCTAAAGCTCGTTCAGTCATTTTGATCAGCGCTTCGGGGATCGGCACTTTCCCCCGTGCTCCCGTTCCGTTGCCCGTATCGACGTCTACCCTGCGTTAAACGGCGTCCGTTTGTGCCGTGCCCTAGTGCTGTCAGGTGAACTATCGGCAGCAGCGCGTGCAATTTTCCATTTCTTCTGTTTAGCCCGTGCTGCCTCGAAAATTCTTCATTGCTCTCTGATGAGGCCACACGTACAGTTGCGCAATCCCGCGCGCTCCGTCTTACACTACATACCTCGAGCTTGCGCGACGCTGATTTGCCGTGCAAGGCCATCTTCTCTACAAATAATCATCTACGCAGGTACGCCATATAGCAGCGAGGTATCCTGTGCTTGCTGCCGACACCCGACCATATATAGTTGAGACCCCGAATGTCCTAGTGTTCGAGATTATATGACAACGGTTATCTTCGCCCCCCTAGATGAACGCGCGACCTCAACGCGGCGCGACCAAACAAGCCGTAGAATCGCGACGGCTCTGCTAGCGGGCCCGAGGCCGAAACAGGAGCCCTCGCGTGCCGTCTCCGAGGATGGAGGCGCATCTCTACAACGCCATTCCCGTGCTCGACCACGGCTTTGTGGCGCGTCATCGAACTATATGGGGCAACGACGAAAGCGATCTGTTCAGGCGGCCCGCGTCAGACTATGGCCGTTGGCACGAAATCGGTCCAAATGGACGAAGGCCTGATCCGCTAACCTGATGCGCCAACTGGCACTCCACCCCCTTCGAGATTGTGCGAGAGTTCAAGCTCCACGTTCAAAACTGCGCCGTCTTTGTCGCGCCGCCAGTGATCCGTCACCGGGACCGCCAACGTCAACGAATACTCCGCCCGCTATTCATCCTTTGAGTCGCGAAATTTATCTACATCCCCGAAACCCGCCCATGTGAACGGCGCAAAGCGTTGCGTCAATAATCAATGGCCGCGGTGGCGTGCCGAAGGAGCCGAGGCCCCGCGTGCTCGAGACCCTCAGAATCCGACACAACCGCGCCTATGACAACTACGAGGCGATGATCAGCGAAACCGGCCCCGACGCGAACCCCAGCGACGGTCTGGCACGAGAGTCTTGCCGCGGATGAACCTGCCGTCGGAACATCTACACGCAATGTATTGGAAAGTGGACTGCACAAACCTGTTCCACTTCCTTGCGTCTGCGCCGCGAGGGCCCACGCCCAATACGAAACCGCGTTCTACGCCGATTGGCCATCTGGCCAACGTCGGTCGCCGAGCTGGGTCCCGCCGCCTACCGCGCTTCGAGGGATTACCGGTCTAGGTGACGTGCCGACTATGTCCAATACAGCTCTTGAGTGTATTCCGCCGGATGGTCGAAGGTGAGACGTCACGGCAGGAGGGACCTCTGGCATGAGCAAGGCGGATGCGGAGTTTAAGGGAAGTTTTGAACGAACCCCGCCTAGCGGGTCAAAGGCTCCCAGTGCGAGCGTTTTGATTCCAAAAACGGATTCGTCGCCAAACGCTTGCGCGGCAAGGGGAGTAGTATTTGCTGCCTAGCGATCCAAGGAAGCATCACTACTTGCCAGTAGGCTTCCAACGAGATTTATTGAAGGGTACGGCGAACCTCTTTTTATTTCAAAAAACGGAGATTGAAGGCAGGAAAATTTTCTTCAGCTTCATCGAAGAATCGGCGAATATTTTTTTCAAGAGGAAACCACAATTATCGGTATGGAAGAGGTCAACCGACTGACGTGGTCGAAAAAGAGCTTTACGGTACTGTTGATGATAAACTCTGCAAAAACTAGTTGACGCCGAAATTCGACCTTTGATAAGACGCAGGCGAAAATTTTAACATTTCAGATACTAGTGACTTTACGCTCAGAATTATTTTCATCGAAAATGATTGAGAAAGGTTCCGGAGGCACAAAAAAAACTTTGCTGAATAAGCTATTCATTCTAATCTTCGAAGTATCCAATCCGACCTTCTTCAAAATACCCGGGAAAAGTAGTGAGATTCGAAGAGTCGTCGAAAGCTCGGAACAAATTGGACCATCAGAGATGCAGAACGTCAAATTTACAGGTAAGGACCGCACTACCCGAAGACTTTTGCAGCGGCATGGAAGGTATGCTTTTCCGCTTCGCGCTGCTTCCAGACAACTTCAATGTTATTATTACTGCGAGCAATATGATCCAGAGGCTTTCTCAACGGAGGCGACGGCAATTTGGCATGATTGCCCTTGACAGAGTTGTGGTTTCCAATTGATCCTCAATATCGCGATAGTCGCGGCCGAGTACCTGCAAATTTCCCGAAAATTGTATATAAAGATAGAAAGTTCGCGGGAAAGAGCTATAACGATTACTGGCTGTTAGATCGCTCAGACGAAGTCGGTCAGCCTAGCTCAAAGCTTTTGTCGGCGCTAATTCAGACGTCGTATGCGTAAAAACCCATGGCCCAATCTCCGAGTTGGGGAGCGCCGAACCGCCCCCACGGGCGGGGTGCGGCAGGTCCCTATTGAGTTCACCTCACTCATCCCCAGCGAATTAGCTTGCCCATTCCGCGTTCAACCCTTTTGAACAGTCCACGGGACTGTTCAATCCGGCTTTGCGGATCGGGTCTCACCCCCCACCAAAGAAACGCCACCCGACACCGAACGCACCCATACAAAAAATAAACAAACAATTAACGAATAGGTTTTTAAAGTTACCATGGGTAACCCGGCCCGACGCGCGCAAAGCCCGCCCCGCCAATCCCACCAGCCCCAGCCCCAAAGGCGAAAAGAGCCTAGACTTGGCCGGCTTAGTCTGGGCTAAATTAAGGGAATTGAAAAGAACGGGGATACGATGCGTCTAAAACAAGGAAATGACGCGGATTGGGTTTGATGGGCGCAGTTTTGCTGCCCGCGCAGGGTCTCGGCAGAGCCCAAAATCTACGCCTATCCGGCCCCGCCAACTCTGCCCCGCAGGGCTTCAGCCGGTCACGATCTCCGGCGTGAATTTCTGCTGCGGCACGCCGAAACACGGCCACCAGCTATCAGCAGATGGATGGGTCGCACCCGCGCCGAAAAAGACAAGGTCCGCCACTATCACCCCGCCGCGCCAGCATTTCCTGCGTCCGGGCGAAAAGGGCTGCCGCTAAAGCCGCAGCCCCGTTTTGATGCCGAATAACCACCAGAAAAATCCGGCGCCCCTCGGGCATCGGGTTTTTTACAGCAGTTTCAGTTCCGCGCCATTTCTGGACGCCCGTCGCGCCCCCGGACATCTCGGAACGACACTTTCTGGATCGTCCGCCAGACCGGTCAGGACCGGACTGTTCCACTGCCGAAATATGGACAAAAAATATCCGTCCCGCGCTTTCGGCGCGATAAATCCGTATCCTTTGGTGTGTTAAAAACAGTTTGACTGTACCGGTAGCATATCTCAAAACGCTCCTCATACTCAACTGTGCGGCAGGCCCGAAAATTGCTTTCGCCGCCCCATGCGGTAAAGGTGTTCGCCCGTGGCGAAAATCAAGAAAATTTTGCAGCGCACGATTATCTAGGACATATGAACCCGGAAAAAGTGAGACGAGAATGCTGATCTACGGTCTGAAAAACTGCGATTACCTTGCCGCAAGGCGATTCAAAGCGCTGCCCGACGCGCAGCTGGTCGCTGTCCGCAAGACGGTGTCCCCGCCGAGTTGCTGGCCGCGCCCATGGCCCGCTTTGGCGCAGCACTTGTGTGAACACGCGTTCCACCACATGCGTGAGTCTGGACGATGCGAACCGCGCCTCCGATCCGCTTGAACGTTTTGGTCGCCCATCGCCGCTGATGAAACGCCCGCTGATCGCCGCGTGGGAGGATCTTTTTCCTCGGTGCGAATACACGACCCAAAGCCGAGGTCAAAGCCCGCGCGAGTAATGTCTCAGGGGCGCGCGCCAGCAAAATTCCGGTCCACGCCACCGGGCCCCGCCGCCTTGACCACCAGCACCACCAAAACAGCAGCACCCAAGCGCGCGCTGCGTCCAGGGAATGGTCCCGTCGGCAGGCGGGTCAAACACTGGCCAAAGCGCGGCTCCATTGTTGGTGACCGTTAAAGATCCGTGAGCGATTGCAGGACTACAAACGCCCACCATCCCCAAAGGCCGCAAGCGCGTGAACAGCCCCATCACGATCAGCGCCCGGCAGCACAAATTCCGCCATCGTCCCCCGCATTAGGGCCACCAGCCCGTGCAAGCCGGCGAAAGCGCTGTTCGCGTTCATAGCCGCCGCCTCGAACGCGCGGGGGAAAATCTGGACATAGGCACCGGTGCTCAGCGTCACCAGCCCGTCGAGTTTGGTTGAGGCCAGAGGCCAAAGAAATATGCTCAGTACAGCAGCAAATAGAATAACGCGGCAAAGCGTTCGGCCAGCAAGCCAGTCCTTGCGCTGAAATCCAGTGGGTTGGCGGCGGTCATAAAGGGTGAGGGTCGTTCAAGCCATCTTATCCGCCGTTTCTTTGCGCAAAAGTGCGCCAGTTGCAAAAGGACAGCCTAAGGCCGCCACCAAGATCGAAATCAGGCACGAGCGCCAGCGTAGGTTGTCATGGGCCTGGTTCGGAGTGTTGCGCCTTCGGCCAATCGGCGAAACCAATTGGCCGCGCGCCGGGGGCAAAAACAGGATCGGGGCGGTGTCAAACCTTCGGGGCGGGTGGATCACACGCCTTGAGCCTGCATTTGCGGCTTGGGCATCGGCCTGCATGCTTTGAACCGCAGATATCGAAAAGCGGCCAGCTGACCGCCAGCAAAAACCGTCGCAGGGCGCGGGATGAGCTGTGTTTGCAATCATCTTCTTCTGCGTAAGCTTGCGGAAACGTTTCAGGATCAAAAAGGGCGCACTGTCGCTTGCGTGGTAGGATCGGCGCAGGGGCATGGTCGAGTCGGGCGCAGTCGGCAGGTAGCCCATTTTTGACAATTGCGGTTGTGCGGGAGAAAGTCAGGAAAATCAGCGCCCATAATGCATCATCAACGGAGAGGTCGGCGGGTAGCGCACGGACGTAGCCAGGGGCCACCCGGTCGAAATTTCTGCGTGCTAATACTTGAAGCACCAAGGAAAAAGCGCTGTGCAGGCTGCAATTAAGGAATGGTCACGTTGTTTACGGTAGAGTCATAGCGGGTGTCCGCCGGTGCGCCAGCGCACCGGCGCGCCCTTCCAGGGCGGTCTGTTGTCGGGTCGGGTAAGGGCGCGCGAAATCGGCGAGCGGTGGTTCATCGCGCCCAACACATCGCGGCCCGCACGGCGCTCTGCGCGCAGGGGGGCCAGTCGGGCACGTCGTGTCCCATTCCACCAGACCGGTTGGGGCCCGTGCGAATTCCAGCGTATGGCCAGCAAATCCAGACGGGAATCACCAACGGGGCGGACTGTGCTGTCGATCAAAAAGCGGCTGCGTGAACCCAACGCTGTCTTCTTCGTGGCCGCCGACGTGAAGCTCGCCCAACGGCGTCAACCGGATAGGCGTCGATGTAGTCCTCGGGGCCGCGAGACAAGGTTTTGGCCGAAATGAACACATTGTTACTCCAGCAATAAACCGCCAGGATGTTCGGTTGGGTAATCCTGATTAAAAGTCGCATTCAGACAGCTGGATTCATACAAAAAGGCAGAGGTAGCTGGAGGATTTTCCAAGCAGCATTTGACGCCCGATTGTGTCCTGACCTGTGTTGATATGGTCAGCACGCGGGACAGGTGAATTCCGTATAGGGGAGGGGCAGCAGGTCGTTCAGAAAAACGTCGCTTGCATTGGGTTGGACCAGCCAGATGTTCGGAAAAACTGGCGGCTTTGCCCAGTCACACAGCTTTTTCAGACGGGCCAAGATGGTTTACCCGATCAAGTGCATTCGCCACCGATGCTGAGGCCGACACCGTGAACGGACAGGCGAATTTTTCGGGACAGTGCGCGCGCAGGCTGCGCCCAAGGGGCGCGGCCGCCGTCCCCATGTAATTCTCTGCATGGATTCGACCCATTCTAACCGGGACCAGGATCGTCTTTGCAGGTCTTGAAATGGCTGGGGTTTATATCTACGCCCGGAACTGGCGGTTCAAGGTGGCAAAACGCGGCGGTCCGTCTGGCATGGGGAGGCTCCCTATCCGAGGGGTCGGCGTAAGGGGGCCTGCGCAGCGGATGCTCCGGTGGCTGCACAGGCGAGGTCGAAGCCGCAAGGTCCTTAGGCTTGGCATGTCGCGGTCCAGCGCTTCGAGCGGCCATACGTTGCTGAAGCCGTCGGTTCATTTCGGGCACTCCAATCTCTGCGCAGGTGCCTGCTGTCAACAGCGTCCAGGGCGTTGCCCTGGTATCGCGTACGGCATGTATTATGCCGGCGCATGTGTGCCGGGGCCTGCTGCGGCAATCATTCTGACCCGGCAAGCGGCCACGCAGTAGCATTTTTCTTGGATGCCGCGCTTGCTGTGTGGGCATGTTGCGGACCATGGCTGTCGGCGACAGCGCCGGCAACGGCGAGCGTTTTTCATCGCTGTTGACATTGTGGTTCTCCTGATTGGGTTGCGTGTCGATACAGCCATTAAAGCGAGGCAGTGCCGAACCAAATTCTTACTCACATCGCAGTGTGTCAACGCCTGGGCGTTCAAGGAAATTCGGCCGGTTTTTTTGTAACAATTCGCGAGGATTACCCTCTGGGGGGGCGAAATATGAAAACATAGTGACATCTCGGGGGCGCAAGATCATGCGCCCCCGAGAGGTTTGTGTACAGGTTTCAGCCGCGCAGATCGGGCGGTTGGCTCGATGCAAGCGCATCTGCCACGTTCCGATTAGCGCCTTGAACGGAGGTTTGCTTTTCGCCCAGACGACGCACCGAAACTGTTTGCTCTTCGACTCACGGCCGCCAACGGCAAGGATCACCGGCACTTGCCACCGAATGTTCACGGACCTTGTTAGTTGATCTTTTCGTTGCGGACATCCGCTCGGCGCGGGACGGCCTTGTGCCTTAAGATGGCTACGACCTCGTGGACGTAGTCATCGGCCTCTGAGGTGAATGAGACGGCCACGGCAACCTGACGCGGGGCCAGCCAGAAAAAGGGCAAGCTTGCCTGCTTGTTTCTTCGATCAGGATTTGCCGATGAAACGTTCGAATGATCCCAATGTCTGCGCGGTTGGCAGCATGACGGGCGTGTTGTTTCGCGCCATCCGACCCCGTAGGGTCGCCATCAAGCCGTTTTCTGCGCACAAAATCCACCTGATGGGTTGCACATTGCCAGTCGCGGGCCAATGCATCGGTGCCAGCACGAAATTCCAGTTTCGGGCCATAGAAAGCGCCCTTCGCCGGGGTTGAGGTCAGGTTCGATGCCAGCCGCGCGTGGTGGCAGAGAAGCAACGCGCCTCGCCTTGTCCCAGACTTCATCCGAGCCGGCGCGTTTTCAGGCCGGTCGAGAATTTTGACGCAAAGTTTCTGAACCCGAGGTCTTTGTAGATTGCCGACGGAATTCGATTGAATTTCGCGGTCTCGGCCTTCGATCTGGTCTTCGCGCAGAAGATGTGCCGTCGTGCCTGGGTAAAAGCCGCGCACGCCGCATTGATGCCGTGCAAGCGCGCCCGAGGGTTCATAGCGGTTTGCAGGACCCGAATTTCGGGCTGCGGCAGGGCAGGTCGCGGTAGGTATTTCAAACTTGGTAAAGATTTGCCACGTAGGCATGGGCAGTTCATCGGTTTTCAGCGCGTTTGACCGATTTTTTCGCGGCGTGTTCCTCGTCCACTTACGACGATAAACATGTGTCTTTGTATTTTCTTCCCAGTGGCCGAGGCTTCCAGAGTTACGTCCCACGAACCTGCGGTGTGTTCACCTCGACATAGCCGCCGCGCGCGTTGTTTTTGCGGCGCATGTTAATCCTGAAGCTCGTAATAGATGTGCAGCCGTTGGGTGCCAGAAGATCTGGCCCGCGCTTCTCTGCATGTGGAACAGGTCCATCTCGCGGCCCAGCTTTGCGGGGTGGTCGCGTTGTGGCGGCCTCTATCGAAGCATGTCAGTGCGCTTTCAGCTTTTCTTTGCGGTGAAGGGCCACGCCGTTAAAATCCGTCAAGCATTTTCCCCCGGGGCCCCCCCCGGCCGGTCGCTGTCCGCCCGCGCCAGTAAGCGCCCGCAATCCGACATAGTTGAACGCGTCGCCGGGGACTTGGCCGGTGTGTTGCAGGTGGCGGGCCACGGCAGGGTCCTCCAGTCGCCGTGCAGTACATGCGCACGGTCGTCGCCGGATGGCTGTTGATCAGTCGAACCTTATTTTAGGGTTCGTTCAGGTCTTCGTAATGCGTCTGATCGCGCGGGCGCGGTCCCAACTTCGGTGCGCACGGTCACGCTTGTTGATGATTTTCCTTCATCTTCTGTTCGAGTAGGCCAAGGTCTTCGGGGGTGAAAGATTCCTTGCCGGTCGGAAATCAGTAGTACCCAGCCGTCTTTGATGACGGGGCCGATAGGTGACTTTGTATTCTGGCCACAGGTCCTGCCAGCGGCGCGGGCCATGATGTTGGCAAGGTCGTGGCGTACCAGCTCGTTCGCTTGTCTTCGTCAGCCATGGTTTTGTGGATCGCGATGTCGGCATCTGTGTTGATCGCCCAGGGCCAGATCAAAAATGCGCACGCCGTCCACGGTGCGCTGATCGCTTTTGCCAAGCGATTTGGAGAGTCGTTCGCGGACGTCGCCCGCAGTGATTTACCTGCGTCGTACTGACGTTGCGTCCCATCGGGAAGGGTGAGGGTGATCTGGGCCATTCGGGCCTCCTCTCGCGGTTTTGGCGCCTACGAGGGACGCCCGCGCTTGCGGTTATATGCGTTCGGGCTGTTTGGCGGTCGGTGGTCCTGGTGTCAATATCGCGGTAGTGGGTCAGCGGTGCCGGCGATTGAAACGCTGTGGGCGTCCTTCCTTGGCGGCCCCGTGCGATAGATTCAGGGATTACAAGAAGCGACGGGACCGGAAGATATTGCAAGAATGATGTGGCGCAGCGGGCGGTTGATACGCTTTCGGGCAGAGGGGACGCGCAGGACTTGTCGCCCCACGCGCAAATAGGGCCGAGGCCCGGACGCCCTGCGCCCATATCGCCAGCCTGGAGCGATGACCAAAGTCAGCGGACGGGCGGATTGACCCCAAGCTGATGCTGTCGTGGCTTGCTGACATCGGCTTGGCGCGCCGGCGGCTACTGCGGGGCGTTGGTCTGCCGGATCCGCGAGGCGGGGGCGGCTGGCTACCGCAGATCGTGATGGCCAGCTGGGTGCAAGCGATGGCGCGGCGCAAATGGGCCGTGGGTCCAGGATCGGCGGGGGCCAGGCCATTTTCGCGGCGTTGATCTGCTGGCGGCGCTCACGTTGGACGGATTCAAGCGGCGGGCTTTGGCGATTTTGCGGGCGCTGCGGGCTGGCGGTCAGCCGTGCCGGGCCTGTTTCGGTGTCGTATAAGTATTTTGGGCAAAGACCGGGCAAGTCGCGCGCGGGTCGATCACGGGCCACGCGGGGTCCGTTTGCCTCGGCCGGTGTGCTGGTGCTGGGCGCTTGTTGCTGATGTCGGGGCTGGTGCAGGATCGCGGACGTAGTGATTGCGGCGATTGCCGCTGGCCGCGCTGCTATGGGGCGGGGCGGCGCTGCTTGGTTTTTTCAAACCCCTGGACGAGGCCCCCAGGCGACAGCGCCAAGGCACGCCGGCCAGCTTTGCCATCCTCAAAGAGACGCGAAACCTCGCGGTTTCATTCTGGTGCGCGGGCTGTTGGTCGGACCTCGCTTGCGCCGCTAATTTTGTTGTGGCTGGCAGGCGGAGAGGCATCAATCCGCGCTCGGCCCAACTGGGCGCGCTTGGTGCTGCGCGTCGGCCCGTTGCGCATTGCTGTAGCTCTTAATGTCTGGGGGCGGCTGTCAGACCCAGGTCCAGCCGCGCGTGCTGATGTTGACGGGCATCGTGGGGGCTCGGGCAATGCTCGTGCCGTGGGGCTAGAGCTGATTGCATGGCGACGCAGATGCTGGCGATGCCGCTGGTGGCTGGTTTGTCCTGATGATCGCTATCACGGGGTCGGCAGGGGCGGTCGACCTATCTGGTGGATATTCGCCAAAAGACCGGCGGTCCGCCTATGCCGCCGTGTCCAACACCGTGATTGGGGGCTGCTGCTGATCGCCCGTGTGGCGGGTGGCGGCGCGGCACTGATCGGCGCCTGTGGCGACGCTGGTTTTATTCGCGCTCATGTCCGCGGCGGCGGCGTTTGCGGCGCTTGGCCTGCGCGAAGTCGAAGCGGCGGATTTGATCGTTACGGGGCGCGCGCCGTATGACTGGGGCGCGCATTTGAACCAAAGGGGGGAAGCCCATGTCCAAGAACACAACCGCACTTTGAGCTGACGTCAGCGATATCGACCTGATCGAAGCGGCGATGCATGTGACAAAACGCGAACTGCGATGGACGCGCTGAATGGAACACGGCGGTCGATGCTGCCCGCCGATGCCGCCAAAGACAGCCTGCGCGGACGGACGATCTGCTGGGGCGTTTTTCACAATCAGAAAATCTTTTACCGCCCCGCCAAGGGACCATCTGGGAAGGCTGATGATGACTGCGCCCAAGTATATGGAAACGCCCCAAGGGGCGCGGGCTGGCTTACCACAAGACGACGGAAAAGGCCCTTGCGTGGTGTTTTGGTCGTCTTGAATCCGACAGTGGATGGGCACCAAGGCGGTTGTTGCTTGGATTGGGCCAAAACGCGAGGGGCGGGCCTTTTTGCGCGTTGGATATTCGGGGCACGGGGAATGCCTCGAGGTGTTGTTTACGACGGGTGCATTGGCGATTGGGCCCCAAGACACGCGCGCGCGTAGAAGCGCTTGACCGAGCGGCTGATCTTGCCGGTGGGGTTCGTCCATGGGCGGCTGCAGTTCGCTTGCTGTGTGGCGCCGCGCGCTGCCGTCGCGGATCGCGGGTCTGGTGCAACCGTCGCTCGCCCCTGGATTTTACGAGGACGGCTATTGGGCCAGCTTTTACACGATGCGCAAAAAGCAAAACCTTGGCCGAGGCGGCAGGTCGAATGCCGTTCAGACTATATGGAGCCCCTTACATCATCACCCGCCGCATTGATCGAGACGGTCGACGCAAGTTGTCTTGCGCGATGCCGCTGCATCTTGCCGTTTCCCACGCCGGTTCTTGGCAGGGCCACGGCAGACACCGCCGTCAGCGTTGCCACCGCTGTGCGGCTGCTGAAACATGCGCAGGGCCTGACATGCAGTTGCAAAACTGGTCAAGGACGCGGATCACCGCTTTCCGATGACAGGTGTTTCTTGCTATTGCGTGGACTTGCCGTCGAGAGGTCGCTGCATTGGCGCCTGAACGGGCCCCGCCGGAACATGGGTGGGATGGGGCAAATAGCATGCGCAAAACAAGCCAGCATGTGGAGCCTTGAAGACTTTTGGGCGGGTCCGCCTGTCGCGGCCATTTCTTTATGCGCGATTTTATGATCTCCGGAAATTTCGGGGCTTTCACGGACAGCCCAATTATCCCCGAGATTCCTTGGATCTTGCGAATTTTTGAAAACGGGCGGGCCTTTTGCACCACGCTGCTGGACCCGCTTGAGGAAACCTTTTGGCCGGATCGCTGTGCGGTCAGGGTTATCGGTCGGCGCGCTGAAATGTTTATGGCGCAACCGCACAAGCTGAAATTGCGCGGCCAATGACAACCCGATCGAATTGTCACATCTGGGAACCGCGGGGGGGCAGGTGGGCGGCAGCAATTCCGGCGGGGCGCCAGCATTCGTGATCCCCGTGGTTTTGCCGACCCAGTACGATCAGGGGCGCGGACTGGCGCCGATCTGGCGTGGTGGGTGCCACATCATACTGCCCCTATTCCGGGAGATGTGGTTTTTCCCCAAGCTGCCGCCATATTAACTCTGACGTGGCGACCAGAGCCGCAGCGCAGCATTTTCATGCTAATCGCGCCCGCGCGGGATGTTGTTGCGTGGCGGGAAGGTTCGCCAGTCAGAGCCCTATGGCGGGCAAGGCGCCGTGCCACGTATATAGGGATTTTCCGCCCCTTGCGTTGCATCGCCTATCCCATGATTGAGGTGCGGCGCAGCAGCAGTGTTCCCGATAAAGTGGGCGCGAATTTTATGAAAACTTAATGGGACAGGGACAAATAAAAAAACCATGGGGGCTTGGGACCTTGCTTGTTTCTTCTTTTGCCCCGGCCTCCATTTTGTCTTTTGGGACCCCGGCCGGCGGGGTTTTTTTGGTTTCTTTGCCGCAAAAGGGGATTTGGGCCGGGGGGGGGGAAAACTTGTTCGGAGCCCGGGGAAAAAAAAAACGGGGGCCCCCGTTTCCCAACCGTGGGCTCGATTCCACCCAAAAGGCGAATTCTCTCTTTTTCCC
>Ga0163217_1118757_pt1 | contig 13719 bp, 18 predicted proteins | sample SynspAceP_FD_185933 | JGI IMG/M metagenome (GOLD analysis project Ga0163217, IMG submission 185933) | Saline lake microbial communities from Ace Lake in Antarctica - Synechococcus sp. Ace-P (PacBio error correction) | ecosystem: Environmental > Aquatic > Non-marine Saline and Alkaline > Saline ... | reverse complement strand
CGCGGCCTACGGGCGGCGCGTGGCCTTTGACATCAAACCATATACGCCGTTGTTCCTGCCTGTGGGCTGCGGCCTTGTGGCTTGGTGTCGCCGCGGCGTCTTCTTTCTCGCGCGGGATGGCGCTGTTCGCTGTTGTTATCGCTGATTGATCCGCGTTCATCCCCGTACCGGGAAACCGAGACGATTTTTTCCTAAATCGCTGCCCGCCCCGGCCAGTTAGCAATTCTTGACCCTGCCTATGTCGCCGGCGATATCGGCGATCCTGACGGAGTTTCCCATGCCAACATTTCACAGGCTTTGACGGACCCTCGAAGGACGCAAGCCCGCCTATGCTTGGGCGAAGCGATGAGCGGCTCGTGCCGGACCTACCGGCGTCGGCGTGTTCGAGATCGAATACGGATCGGCCTGTGGGAGTTTCGCGGCTATTTCGAAGAGGGCACCGGACGAAACCGCCTGGGTTCTGGCGCCTCCATGGTCGAAGGGAATTCGTCGTTCGAAACTGCCTGGAAAACTATTGGTTGCGCATGTGCGCCCGAAGCTGTCGCCGGTCGAGCGGGCGTTCTTGTCTATGCAGGCATGACGCTGACAAGTGCCCGAAGGGTTGACCGCGTTGATCGAGGCGGCGATGCCTCTTGACGGGGCACCATGGCACGGACGTTGGGCTGTCTGCGTGCGTTGGACCGGCTGGCGAACGGCGCATGGTCGGGCAGAACTGGCGGAATCGCTGCGGCACGGCGGTCTGCCATGGGCGCGGCGCCATCTGCCGAACCCGTGTTGGCCACGATATTGACGAGGTCGCAGTTGACGTGGCCCCGCTAACGCTGCGCGAATAAATTCTGACCGAACCGTCTAATCTGCGTCGAGGCTGCTGGTTTACCATCCCGAACTGGCATCGCCGCGCCATTCGATCTGTATTCGCAAATATCCTCAAGGGGCCGCTGGTCGCGCTTGCCCCCGATTATGGCCGAGCGCTGGCCCCCGAGGCTATGCGATTCTATCGGGCATTTTTAAAACGAACAGGCAGACGGACGTGTCGAGGTTTGATGCGCAATCCGGCATTCAATTCTGTCAATCGAGAGGTGATTGGCGACTGACCACGTGACTGCCAGAAATGCCATAATCTTTGCCACTTTTCGCCACGAACAAGGTCGAAAATGCAGAGAATTTGACACATTCTTGCTTTATTGTGATCCTTGCGAGAGTGGGGCCTTAGCAAATAGAGGCTGCCATGTTGATGCTCGTCAACAATTTGATCACGGTAAAAGAGTTTAGAAAGTAAGAAATCAGCTCGCTCAGGGCTATTACACCACCATTCGCGCGGACGGGCTGGTTCGCGCATCCGGCGCGCGCGGCCTTTTCGGTGCCGACCAAGCTGGCTGTGGTGGTGTGCTTTTCGCTCTCAAAAGGGTTTGTTTTGGCGGCCATTCGCCCCATGACGCTATGATGCGGTCTGACGACATTGCGCAGGCACAAATTGTCAACAGCGGGGCGTGGGTTCTGCAGGTTGATCGGTGACGCAAGCGTTGGCGCGTAACTGGGCCCGTTCTTCGCGGATTAGGTTCGCTGGGGACGGAGCTGCACACGCGTATTTCACTGGCGTAAAATAAAGGAAGCACAGATCACTCAGATGTGCGTGGCTTTGTGCTTTGGTGGCAGCCCTTGGGCGCAATCAGTCATCGAACCTTAGCGGATAAATGTCAGTGCGACGCGTTCGATGTCACACGGACAGACCCGAATCGTTCGGCTCACGGTCGACAGCGGACAGAGCTTGCGGTCACGGCGCGCATCTTCCATTTGGTTCAGGTTGCCGGGCTAAACATCGCCAAAGACGCGCGAAAAAAGCATTTTACAGCAGCGGCGGTGCCGTAGGGGTCGGGTATTATAGTAAACAGCCAATGAGAGCCATCCCTTGAATAAAAGAAAGCCGATTATCGCGAGTTGCGCTGTGCAATTAGGCAAGAATAAAAACACTTCACAACACTACCGTCGCATGGTGTCTTGCGTTGCTGCATAGGCAGCATTTTGCGGTTTCGCGCCTATAGATAAGTATTTGCGCCGATGCGCAAGTAGTCGTTTTCGACGATCCGAGCTCGCTAACCGCCGCAAACCGCGCTTGTTCGAATTGTGGACTTTGTGTGGCGATGTGCAAAAACCCTGGGTGGATGTTCGCGTTTCGTGCTACTTCCTTGGAAAAAATAAAATACGTGAGGATAATGGGCATATGATAACGGTTAATCGGCATTGATCCGGGGTTGCGCAATATGGCTGGGGCGTGATCGACGTCGCCGGAAGCCGGATTACGCATGCGGCAAATGGCATTGCCAGTCCGAAGGTGAGCTTGCCGCCGCGCCTGCCTGTCGCTTGCACGCCGCAGTGACCCCGCGCATGGTGACCTACCGTCCCGCAACTCTCCGCGGTGTAACAGACGTTTGTGAACAAAGACGGGCGCGGACGCTCAAGCTGGGCAGGCGCCGGGGATTGCGATGTTGTGCCCGCACAGCGGGGCTGGCTGTGGGTGAATATTGCGCCGAACACGGTCAAGAAAACCAGTCGTGGGTTGGTCACGCGATAAGGGCAGGTGCTTCATATGGTGCGCAGCAGCTTCCAGGCAGAAATCGCCGACCGGACGCGGCGACGCAGAGCGATTGCGATCTGTCACGCGCATCATGGGGGGCCAGTACGCTGCGCAGCCGTCGCAAGTGCAAGCGCATGATTGCAAGATTCACAGGAGCATCGGGACTACGCGCGCCGGGACCATCTTGCCTGATTGATGTGCGCGTGCTATCTGGTGTATTGTTCGGACCGGGGACGATGCCGCGTTGCCCGGGTGGCGAGTCGAGCCCTGTTCACCGATCTTGTGCGTCGCGAAGACCTCATGCAGCTTTTCGGCTTTCAGACCTTAGGTGGCAAAAAGAATGCACCCGTGTGACCTCTGTTCAAAGGGTGGGGCGGAAAGCGTCCTTGGCTATCTGGCGCCTTGGCCAGACGGGGTCAGGCCGTGCAAGTGCCTTGGCGGACTGAACCGGTCAAAGTGGCCAAAGGCGTCCCCAAAGATCGCGCAAGCGTGTGGTGCTTTGATCTCAAGACAAGGCCCCCCGGCTGATGGCAATGACCTCCACTTTGGCAGAGCGCATGGCGAGTAGAAGGCAGAGTATCGAACCGGCGCACCCAAACGTCGCCCCGTCGCCCCCCCCAACCAGTCTCCCAGTCAAAGGCGCTCGGCGCTTCCAATCTGGGTTTATGGCGGATTCCAGCGAGCCGCGCGCGGCGGGGCCGCGCGGGCTGGCGCAAAGCCGCCGGAGAGAACCGAGGCCGACACCCCGCAGTTGATCCGCGCCGCGTTGAAAACTGCTTGCTCCGAGAGAGTAGGATGCGCAATAGGCGCGTTACCGTCCTGATGAATTTTGCTTGGTATTTGATATCGACAGTGACCCAAACTTTGCGGCCGGACCCCGCTGCCCGTGATGGTGACCGCGCTCCGCCCGCAGATTGCTGGATGAATTCGTCGGTCAGGCAGAGGCACGGGCGAACCTCAAGGGGTTCATTTCAGTCCCAAGCAGCGCGGGCGAGCGATGGAACCACACCTGTTCCACGGGCCCACCCGTCTGGCCAAGACGACGTTGGCGCAGATCATGTCGCGCGAGCTGGGGTTGGTTTCGGTGAACCTCTGGCCTGTGCTGGCCAAGGCGCGTTCTGGCAAAGCCGATCCTGACCAATCTCGAGGCCGCGATGTGTGTATCGATGGAAATTTCACCGCCTGAACCCCGCCGTGGAGACAGGCTTTATCCCGCGCGTTGAGGATTTCGAGCTGACCTCGTGATCGGCGAAGGGCCGGCTGCGCGGACGGTGCGCATCGAATTGCAGCCCTACGCTGGTTGGCGCGACAAACGCGCATGGCCTCTGACCACGCCGCTGCGCGACCTTTGGCATTCCTACGCGAATTGCAGTTCTATTACCGAGACGAGTTGTTCATCATCGTGGACCGGCAACGCCCGCAAGCTGGGCCCCTGCGATGAGGGCGGCGCGCGCGAGATTGCCAAAACGCGCCCGTGGCACGCGCGCATCGCGGGCCGGCTGCTTGCGCCGCGTTTGTGGATTTCGCTTTCGTCGAGGTGATGGTCGCGGTGACCCGCGCCAACTGCGCCGATATGGCGCTGACGCGTCTGGGTCGATCAGCTGGGCTTGAGCGGCGCGGACCGCGCTATTTGCGCCTGATCGCGGAAAATTATCAGGCGGACCGGTCGCGGATCGAGACGAGTCGGCAGCGCTGTCTGATGGATCGCGCGACGCGCTGGAAAGGATCGAGCGCTTTTCTTATGCTACAAGCAAGCCTAATCCAGCGGACCCCCGCGGGCCGATGCTGGCGCAGAAGGCCTGGACGCATCTGGGGATGCCCCGCCCAAGCCGCGGGCGGATTTGTTTGGCTGATGGCGGGATGCCTCGGCGAGAAAGTTTAGACCATTGGAATTTGAGATGACACCACAAAGATCGAAGCCTGTTTGCCCGAAGCCGACGACACCTATGCCTTTCCCGGTGGGGCCGCCCCTTGGCGCGCTGTCGTGTTTGGGTTGATGATACGACCTAGACCGTGGTCAAAGCGCGATAGAGGCCGACATGCCACTGCGGCATAGCATGTCCGAAAACCGATCCAGCTCGCAGCCAATTCTGATGATGTTCTTCTTTAAGGACTTTGGTCAGACGCTGACAGAGGTCCCCGATCTGACGGCTGGTCCCCGACCTTACCCCCTTGTCCAAAGGCTGAGGCGCGGGGCCAATCAATACCGTCTGTTCGTTACGAGGCGGGGCGATCAAGCCGTTTCATTTTCCTGCGCATGGATGCCCAGCTAAGCCGATGTGGACTACTGGCGCTTGGCAGATCGTGCAATCGTTTGTGCTGTGGTCGGATGCCGCTTCGTGAGCTGCCGCTGGCGCTGCACGAAGGCAACGATCCTGAAGCCCGAGATCGCCAGCCTGTTGCGCGCAGCCTATGACCCTGGGATGCCCGCTGTGGCACAGACCCGTCGCACGCATTGCGCCGTTCGCCCGCTCGAGCCGCACAGTGACCCACCATCTGTCCATCCGCGTTACTATGAAGATACCACATGGCGGGATCGTCTATTACGCGAAAACTTACCCTGCCGCTATATGAACGGGCGCGCCAGCCGATTGGGTAGCGCGAGAAGGCATTCGACCAGCTGGCGATGAAGGCCAAGTGTGGTCTTTGCGTGTGCAACGGTAGAAGGCGACTATATCCAGCCCGCCGTCTTGATGACATGCGGATGTCGTGGGACGTGGCCCACGTCGATCACGCCCGCACGCATGGTCATGCAGCAAGAGGTCAAGACGCGCGATGTGGTCCTGTTTCGGGCGCTGGTTCACATCGTTGATATCGCCGGCGTCCGGTAAACCCTGTCGATTCCAGACGAAATTCGCCTCAATCCCTGTTAGCCGCGATAGCCCCCTAATCCTTAGCCAATACATATCCTTCGCTAAGCTTGTGCCAAATAGCGCCTGCGAAAAACAGGGCCGTGAGCAGTATGAAGCCACTAAGGGGCGCAAACGAAAAGAGCAGGACCGATGAAGAGAAACGCTGGCGGCGCGAGCGAGATTGATTTCTCGCCTCTTGGCCTATTTCTCCGCGCGACAATTTACCGTAAAACCGTATGATTCAGTTGATCGCTGCGTCCTTTCTGGGTCGTGGTCGATCATTGTCCAGAGATGATCCAGTATCGCCATGCCAAGCCGAAGCCGAACGGTCGATTCAGCGTTCTGGTCGGCGAGCCCTTGATGGGCTTATGACACAATCGGCTCGAACCCGATGGCCCCGAAAAAAAGATTTTCGCCGGCCGTATTGACGAATGCGTCGGTCGCATCCGAGGAGGCGGCTGAATCCCGTGCCACCGCCGGATCGGACCGCAGCATGATGTGGCCATCGCCAAAGAAGCAGAGCGCTCCATCAAAAAACCGAAGCACTTTCATCGCTGCCCGTGGCGAGATCCACAATCAGTGCCACGCGCCGTTCTCGCCTTTCGGGACCGTATTTTTGCGGGGATCATGAAACCTTTGATCGAGATCGTCCGCGCACTCAACAAAATTACCAGCCTTGTGGTCAGTTGCCCCCGTATCCCGAGCGTTGCTGGCCACGGGATTGCCCTTTTGGCAGCTATTCCGGCAGTTATTTTCTACAACAAGCTGAGCGCCGGATTCCAGACCGCATCTGGCGGCTACGAAGCCCTTGCCGATAGGAATTGCACCCATCCTTAGCCCAGCTGATAAGCTGAGCCATGGCAGGTGGGTGATGAAAAAGGCAGCGGGGTGGCCTGGCCGTGTCCGTCGGCGCAGCCGATGGCAGAGAATTAACATCAACCCGCCGTTTTTTGACTGATGCTGTTGCTCTGATTAATCTTTATGGTCGCGGCCCCTTGTTGACGGTCGTGTGCCGTTGTGAAACGCCAAGACGGCGGCAACGCCCTGCCTTCGACAGGAGAGCCTTTGACGGTGACCGTTCTGGCGACGGGTCTGTGCAGATTCAGAAGACCGAAACCGCCGCGATGAATCTGCGTTCAAGCTGCGTTGCCATTTCAGCAGAGGCGTGCCAAGTGACCGTGTGTTTCTGCGCTGACGGCTGGCCTTATGCGTCAATCATGGAAATCAGGGGCGCGTTTAAGCAGTGGCTTACTAGCAAACATTGTCTGGTCACTGAACCGCGCCAAAAGTTGGACGGCACAGGCGCGCAGGCGGGTAAGTATGCACAAGGGCCCATACATCTCTGGCGCGGGTCAACCTTGGGGCTCATTGCTGGCTTGCTAGTAATATCTTTACCTTCCGCAGCCAAACCTGTGAGATGCAGAAGTCGGTCATTTTCGCCGCGCAATATGACCGAGATGGTCGCTGCAGCGCAGTCTGCGCAGGCAGAGGCAGCAGCGAAGCCCGAGCCCGAACCTGCACCCGACCGGAGCCCACCCTGAACCCGAGCCCGCACCGAGCCGAAGCCCTGCGGCCCGAACCAAGCCCGGCCGGGAACCCGTCGCGCCCCGCCGCCCTCTGAAGAGTGAGCGACAGGCACCGGAACTGCCCGAAGCCGCCGGCACATGTCGCCGTTCTCGCCACCCCGAAGAGGCCCCCGTCGCAGTACCGCGCCCCCGTAGAACGTTGGCCCCCTGAACCCGAGAGACGCCGGACCCCGAGGGTCACGCACGATGATGTTTTTGCGCGAACGGGCGACACCGGACCACCGGCAGAGAAAAGCGGAAGAGGCACAAGAAGCACCGCCCCGAAGAGGCGACGACCCAAGATCGTTGACAAAGCCGCGGAAGCCACCTAAAAAGCGTCGCCAACCAATCGCCCGCCCACCTGCACGTCGCCCGACCCCACCCGCGCCCGCAGGTGCCGAGAAACTGTCGAGACGCCGAGCCCGAGACGCCCAAGCCTGCGAACCCCCCAAAACCGGAAACGCCAAGCCGGGCCCCCAAGCCCAAGCCTGAGCCGACAACCGGAAAAAGACGCCGTGCGCAGCGCTCGCGGAAAAGCTATGGGTACAACCTGATGCGCCGGCCCCGCCCGTCGCCCCGTCCGGTCCGCCCTTGTCTGCGGTGAAGAAATCGCTTGCGCGTGGCGGTTTCTTCGTGTTGAACTCGGTTCGCTTTCCTCGAGCATTGCGCACTTACTGTTTGGTAAGGCGTCGCCATGAATCAGGATGCACCCACAGACCAAATTCGATCAAGCTGACCAGCAGTTCATGGCGGGTCGCAGGGCCGCCGATCAGGCATTCGAAGCTGCACGGCGGCAATTTTCCGCTTGGTGCGCGCGGCTACCAAGCTTCCTGTAAGAAAAATTCGGTCAATGCGCAGAATATGAGATGACCTTAAATCCTGAAGGATTGCGCATCAAATGATTGTACGAATTCTGAGCATATGTCTCGCCGCTATCGGCGGTTTGCTCGTTGCGCAGGCGCAGGACGGACCTTTGCGGATCGAGATACTGAAGGTGTTCATCGAACCTTCCCTTTGCCGTTTGCCCAAGCTTTTCAGCCCGAAAGCGGTGACGCAGGGCAGCATGGCTGTACGATTTGGCGCGTGTCGCTGTCCGAGATCTTGTTGCTCCGGTCTATTCGCGAAGTTGCCGCCAGCCCTATTATCTCGACGGTAAGCGATTTAACGCGCCGAGTCCAATACGCCGACTGAAGGCGTATCAACGCGCAAAGCGGCTATCACCGGTGCCGTAAGCGTGTCGGGCAATTCGCTGAACGTGGAAATTCGTCTGTACGATGTGTTTCCGGTTGCCGAACTGGGATTCGGCTGTCTGCCAATTCGGCCGGGCACAGTCGATGGGGCTGCGCCGGATGGCGCATAAGTGGCGACGCTGTCTATTCGCGCATCACTGCGAGGGCGCTATTGTGACAGCCGCGTCGTCTATGTCTCGGAAAACGGCCCAAGGATGACCGCGCGAAACCTGCTGTGTATGGATTATGATGGGCCAAATTGCGCTATCTGGACGGACAGCTCGTCCATCGGCTTGCGCCGCGGTTCTCGCCGTCGGGATCGGATTTTGTACACCAGCTATGAAAGTGGGTTCCCGCGGAGTCTATGTGTTGAACATCGGAATCGTACAGCGCCGCGTTCTTGGAAGGCGCCGAAGCACGTATAGCTTTGCGGCCGCGGTTCTCTCCGTCCGGAAATACCGATCGTATCTATTCGCTGACCCAAAGTGGGAACAACGATTAATCTTTACGATGGATTCATCAGCACGGCCAATCGACCCGTCTGACCAATACGCCCGCGATTGAAACCCACCCAGCTATTCGCCGACGGCAAAGCCGGATTGTGTTCGAAAGCATCGTTCCGGGCGCAGCAGCTTTACATTCATGCCCGCGTCAGCGGCGAGTCGAAACGCGCATCTCGTCGTGGAGCGGCGTTATGGCAGCCGGTCTGGTCGCCGCGCGCGATCTGGTGGCCTTTACCAAGCAGAACAAGGGCCGGTTCCACATCGGCTGTGATGCGTCGGACGGGGCCGAGAACGTTCTGCTGGCCGCCTCCTTTCCTGATGAGGCCCTCATGGGACGCCAAACGCACGGCCATCATGTTGCCGCGAAAACCCAAAGGCAACGGAGCGTCTCGCTGTATTCTGTCATATCTTCCGAAGACCGACACCTCAAGCCTGTGCGCGACCCAAGAGGGTCGGCTCGCGATCCGGTCGTGGTCGCCGCTCAAAAGTAAAAAAGCCAATGCCTTATAGAAGATGAAATTCCAAGACCAAGGCACTATGTAACACCTCACAACAAGACACACCAAATCTATCGTTCAGAGAAAGCACCCAGTCCATGAACCGCATTCTTTACCGCAAACTCTATTGATCGCAGCCCTGGCCGTTTCGGCCTGTACCAACCGCTGACCGCTTTAGTGCGGGACGGCATGAACAACGGGCCGCGAACGCGCGGCCTCAACGGCGGATCGTTCCTCGCAGCTGAAACGACCCGGCGCCCACCGCCTATTTCCAACAAGACATCAAGCAAGACGCTTCTTGTTCTTGATTCGAACCCCAATCTACCCTGACCCCCGAAGACCAGGCGACGCTGGACGGTCAGAATCCGCGTTGCTGAACACCAATACCGACTACCCCAGCCGTTGATTCGAGGTCACGCGACGAGCAGCACACAGGCAATACAACCTTGCGCTTGCGCTCCCCGTGCCAATGCCGCACGCGGAATATTTGCTCTCTCGCGGTGATCGCATTCCATGCCGGTCTGCGCGTGGTAAGCTATGTAAGAACGCCGATCGAGATTTGTTCGAACCGAGGCCTGCCTATGCCAAGAAAACCGTCGCGGCCGTGACCGACCTGCGGAGCGTCGACCAGCTAAGTGTCTATACGAAGGTTAGAATTAATATGCGGTTGCTTTGATTGTCGCGCTTGGACTGGGCCTTGGCCCAGGGACGGCGAAACGCAGGACGCGCAGGGACTTTGCGCGGCATGGCGTCAGAACTGACAGTTGCTGAAACGTCGAGGTGCAAAAACCTGCCCGGGAACTCTTCTTACTAGTGCGCAGCGCAAGCCGTTCGGTTACGGTGATCGTGCTGAGCGTGTCAACGCAATGAAAGCGAAACGCCAAACGCCTGACTCAAAAACAGAAGAGCTGGAAAACCAGAACAACCGGTGCGTCACAGAGGGACCAACCGGATCGGTGATCTGAATTCCGGCTCGCTCGAACTAGCAAGCCGGTGACGTCGGAACCTTGGTCAGACCTCTACCCTTCGGCGGGGGCGAGATGCCTGCGGACCATGGCACCCGGCCACGCCAGTACCGCACCGGTTGCATCCTATGACCTCCAAACTCTACACAACCAACACCCGCAAACTTCTAGTGGGGAAAAAAAAACAGACTTGAGCGGGCGAAGGCGGCGCTCGGCTGATCGTGACGTTTCGCACCCGCCGCGGACCATTTTGCGACCTTTAATCAGACCTTACCCAGCGGCCGCTAGCCCCGAGCCGATCTGCGGCGCGGCGAATGCCTTGGAACGATTAAGCGACACGCGCAAGCTCTCGGGCCTATCCTTGCAGCTTTAGCCACCGATCCCAAACGGCCCCGTCCGCGCAGAGGCGCTTTACCAGCTTGGCATTCCACTTCGGCACTGCGCCAAACCAAGAAAGCCGCGCACACTTGGCGACAAGAAATCGCCGTCCCGTTTCCCAACGAGCCCCTTCGTCGCCCAGAGCCAATGCCAACGCAGCGTGCTGCCTGCCATGATTCTTTATGGACTGTCGCGGTTGGCGGAAAAAGATTCGCCGCCAGCTTTGACCCCGCCCGCCCGCCGCCCTTGGTGTGCGTGTCGGGGCGCGCGATTCCAATCGCGCTTTTGCATCTGTTGAATGATTTATGCCGCCCCCGCGGCATTCCCCTTTTTTGCTGGCCACCGCTCGATCCACCGTCTGCCCCCGAAGCCGCCGCAGAGCCGCGATGGTGCCGATCAAGCACGCGCTTTGCGTTTTCCATGAAACCTTGCGTGTCAGATTGGGAACGGCGCGGAAAAACCTCCAACGAAAGCCGCAAAGCTCGTACCAGCTGCTTGCTGATTGGCGCGGGCATGTTATCGGCAGAGGCCGTTGCAATTGGCCACACCGCTGACGATCAGACCGAAACATTCGTGATGCGTTTGGGCGACTTGCAGGGTCGACGGATTGTCGGGTTTATGCCTGCAAAACCGTCTTTGACCCCCACGAATGCGGTGGCACAGGCCCGTTGGACGCACGTCGGATGATTCTGCCGTCAGCTTCTCAGGCTGCGCGGATCGCGTGGCCGAAATCCCGAGCCAATGAGACGACAGTACGCGCGGGTCCGCATTCCGCAAGGCGCTTTCGTATGAACCGATTTGGCGTTGACTTCTGTGGCACTTAGCAGAGTCTCCGCTACCTTGCGATGCCCTTCTAGGAGCTTGATGTGCAGATGTGCGCCCGCTGCACGTGCCCTTGCCACAATAGAGTGCGGCGCCGGTGCAATTCGACTGGAGGTTTGGCGACCTCCCGACAGAGACCCGCCGCTCTGCAGTCACGCACGCCATCGCTTGGGTCCAACGGCACCCTACGCCCCCCGCCAGCAGCGCGTTGCCCCGAAGTGATGGCACGCTGGAGGCGCCAGGCGGACGTACAGGCTCGCGAATTGCGCACTGAAAGATGATTAAACTGTGGGATTTTCAGGGAGTTGCAGGCCTTACGGCCCTCAGCTTCCCTGATGCGCCTTTGGATGGCGTTGGCGCACTGAAGCCTTCACGGCATGTCCATCCCCTTCCGGACCAGCCCATCATCCGGCCCTGGGCGCAGATGGCGCTTGCCGCGCTTTTTGCGGATTGGCGCCGATCTGGCGCGTGCGCGGGGTGCTATTGTCCTCTCCGCGGTGTGGCAGGGCGCGGAACTGGTCGCCGCCCCCAAACTTGTTCGTCGGCACGCAAAAGACTGGCAAGCAGTGCTCGAACGCGGTGAAGATCCTTTTTCGCCGCACATATCTGACCAGCATTGAACATGTGCCGATCGTGGTCTATCCTTTACAACACATCGGGCCATTTGTTTGTCCTCCCCCGGATTTAGACGACTTTCCTCTTGGTAATATGCGCAATCTCGCTTTTGGTTTATTTGATGCTTTTTTTGGCGCTGTTCAATCTGTCAGCGGTTCGACTGCGGAATTGCAAAGCCGCGAAATCAGCTATTCCAATTGTGACCGCTGTAGAAGCAGGCGACGTTGCGCAACGTCACGCTGGACGGCGAAACCACGTCGTTCCGCCGTTGCGAATGCAGTACTTATGTCACGATCCGCCCCGTAAGACCCAAATCACCAGCCTGCCTGATGCCCCAAGACATTCCGGTGCGCGCCGAAGCCCCAACGCAACAGCACCGGTTTCCAAGACATTCCGATGCGCTGCTGCCGATCCTTCTGCTGATTCGGTTTATGATCTTATTTCCATGAACCGCATGCAGGGCGCCGCGGCAACGGTGGGGCATGCGCTGGAAGTCCAAGGCCAAGATGCCTGACCGAAAAAAAGGCAGGCCGCTTGTGACCTATTGACACGTGGGCGCACGACGCAAGCAAAAAAGAGCTGGAAAACGTTTGAATTCCTGGCTCGGCAACCCGCAAAATCAGCCGTTTGGGCGGCAAGATCCCCCAAAGGTGCCTTGCTTGAGGCCCTCCCGCGTACGTAAAACACTGCTGGCAACACGCGCCGATTGGTGAGGCCGGAGTATGCGTTCTCACCATCTCTTTCTGACTTGTTGAATGTTCGTCTGTGGGTTGACCTTCCCGTTAGTGCGCGACATTTCGAACAGGCCAAGAAAAACCACCGTTACGTATTCATTTCGACGAAATCGGATGCCGTGGGCCCGGTCCCGTTGTGCGCTATGCCGTGGCAACGACGAGCGCGAAACAGACATGAACCCAGCTGGCGTTGTGGAAATGGACGGCTTTGAGGCGAACGAAGGCGTTGATTCATTCATTCGCCCGACCAAACCGCAAAGACGTGCTGGACCCCCTGCCTTGCCTGCGTCCGGACCGCTTTGACCGTCAGATCACCGTGGGCAACCCCCCGACATCAAAGCCGCAAAAGCATCCTTGGTGCACGCTCGTAAAAACCCCGCTTGGCCCCGATGTGATCTGCGCATTATATCGCACCGCGGCACGGCCCGGTCTTCTCTATGCCGTCGGATCTGCAAACCCTCGTGACACGAAGGCCGCCGCTGACCGCCGCCCGCGTGGGCCGTCGCTTTGTCGCGATTGCATGGGATTCGATATCAGCCAAGCGACAAAGCATTCATTGGGCGGAACGCCGCTCTATTGGTCCTTACGCAGGACAGAAGGAAAAGATCCGCCTACCACAAGCCGTTCACGCCATCTCGAATCAAGCTTGCCGAAATGTTGATTTTTCCCCCGGGGTCTATAAGGCCACGAATCATTTTCCGCGTGGCGGTCCTTGGGTATGTTGATGAGCCTGCCCCGAAAGACAAGCTGCAGATGTTCAAGCGACGAAGCCGAGCAAAAAATCTCTAGACTATGGCGGCAAAGCGGCCTGAAATTCTTCAAGCTTACGCGCTAGACTGTCTCCCCGCCCGATGGGCGATATCATGCAGCCAGCCAACTGGCTCGCGGCATGGTGAATGATGCGCATGGTATTGTCGACAAGGTTCCGGGACATCGACTATTCCGAAGCAGGCAGCGGTTATTTCAGCGCCAATGGCGGCGCGC
>Ga0163217_1072796_pt1 | contig 13719 bp, 14 predicted proteins | sample SynspAceP_FD_185933 | JGI IMG/M metagenome (GOLD analysis project Ga0163217, IMG submission 185933) | Saline lake microbial communities from Ace Lake in Antarctica - Synechococcus sp. Ace-P (PacBio error correction) | ecosystem: Environmental > Aquatic > Non-marine Saline and Alkaline > Saline ... | reverse complement strand
TTGATCACCTGCCCGGAATCCACGCCTGCTCGCGGCAGGCGAGACGAGCAGGTTGTTGCAGCGCCTTCCTGCTGGAGACCCCACCGGATCTGGCCATCGTGCGTGGTCAATGCCCAGCCGGGAATACGCATTGCGGCTCGCCCTGGAACTGCAGGCCAGCGGCCTGCCTCTGCTGATCGCCTTGAACATGGAGCGAGGAGGCCCCCCGCCTTTGGGGTGCAGTCGACGAAGAGCGCCTGAGCGAAGGAGCTCAGCTGCGGTGCTCTCGATCAAGCGCCCAGGACACAACCAGGGGATGGAAACCTTTGGCTGAGCAGAATCCACCCGCTTCGAGTAGATGAAACCAGCGGCCGCTTGCTCCGGCTGACCCGCTTGACGCTGGAGCAACCGCTTGGCCCAGCTCGCGACGCTGCCGTGCAGTTGCCTGGGGCCTGATCGACCGCTCAGCGATCGCTGGACGGATTCCTGCTGCATCCCGTGCGACTGCTGGCCTTCCTGCGGTTGATGCTGGCGATGTTCCAAGCTGATCTATGCCGATCGTGTGCCGATCAGGAGGTCTTAGCGCCTGGGCTTCGACTGGATTCCAGCAGGTTCGGCCCTTCTTTCCGGCCCTTGGCGGCCGTTGGCCTTGCCGGACTTAGTGGTGGCCTTCTTGCGGAAGGCCTGGCTTGGGCTGAGCACGGGTTGATCGCTTTCATTGCCGATCATTTCATTTTATTTGAATGGTCGCCTGATCGAAGACTCGGGCATCATGGCCGCGCGCGGCCTTCTGGATGGATGGATTCATTTTGCACGGCCTTCGCCTTGATGGTCGTGCCTTCGTCTGCAAGATCTCGGCTTTGGTTGCAACGTTTGCCGGCGTCATGGCACCCGGGTGTATCGCGATCGTCGGCAGCGGCTGCTCACCAATGCTGGTGATTCCCTGCTCCCTTTGCCAGGCCCGCCTGGCGGCGTGTTTGTGTTCATCGCGGGGGCTCTGTTTGCCGCCGTGGTGGGCCGCTGGTCTGGTTGATTTTCGGGTTTACGCATTGATGAGTTTCGTGGCTGCCACCCTCACGGCCCTGCTGTTCAAAGGCGTGTAATCAAGCCGGGACGCCTCGTGCTTGAGCTGCCCCCTTACCGCCGCCGCAGCTGAGGCGATGCTGAAGCGGGCCCTGGTTGAGGATGACGCGCTTTTTTTTCACCACCGCCGCTTAATTCCTCCTCGGAGTCAATCGGCATCTGGCTGCCATCAACAACCGTGCCGCTCGGTGTCGATTCCTTTTCCGGACAGTCGCTGGCGGCCAGCTCGAAACCCTGTTTCAGCCGCTGCTCGGGCCGATCGGCTGACCCCCAACTCACAATTTCCGCTGATTTTCGGCTTCATCGCAAGGAAATTCCTGCTCGGGGCATGGCGGTGTCTATGCCACGTTCAGGCCAATACTGGGCGAGCCCAGCGCGCTTCAATCACTCCCTTGCAGGCGCTGAGTTATGGATGTTCCTCTGCTTCTACACCCTTGCTCTCCACCGTGGCGGTGGCAGCGCAAGGAATTCGGGCCAGCAAAGGTTATCACTCTGTTGTCCTGGGCTGGTCGTTGGGCCCTGGCCTGGCTGATGGGCGCATGCTGGTATCAGGAGGCCTGCTGCTGGGCTGGGGCTGATTGGCGGGATCTGGAGCAGGCCGGTCCATTTGGGCGGCCTCACGGCGACGCAACATGAACTCCATCAGTCCTGCCGAGGGGCAGTAACCCACGCTGGATAACCCCGCCGTAACACCTGCAAGGCAACAGCTGGACGCACGCCCATCGCCCTGAGGCGACCTGGAGCGCCGGGCCTGCTCCGGCAGGCTCTGGGCCCAGACGGTTTCTCGGTTGAACGACCGCTAAAGGGCGCAGCGACCTCGGTTCATTCGCATTCGTGTCCGTGAGCTCTTGATCGGCCGCTTGTAAGGAGCTGCCTCCATTTGACCTGTCTGCGCTGACCTGTCTGCCTGAACAGTGCAGAGCATTCAAGCAAGCGGTGCCGGTTGCGGGTGCCTGTTGCAATTGGCTGCGGCCGGGCTCAAAGCGCGCCATTGCGTTGCTGTGCGTGAACTTGGTGTCTTACCATCCGCTCTACCCCTGCATTCCAATGGCCGATTCGTGCTCTTGGGGAACGTATTGCGCCCAACGCCGTTGAAAAACGCACAACCCTTTCGCGACGACCATCTTCTCAGCCTTTCAGGCGTCAGAAAGGAACAGCGCCCTGCTTGGTCACCCTCGGGGACCCACGAAAGCAGCAGGCCATGTGTTTGGGATCTACGAGCCGACAGTCAGTCGCAGGTGGAAAGGCCGCTCTCCACGCCGATGTGTATTGCGGGGAGGATCTGGGACGGAGCTGAGGTCTACCCCTGGATGCGAGGCGTTTTTTAAGCCTTTGGGGCTCTCGGCGGCCCAGTTGTCAGGCCTGCTGCCACACCCCAATCGCGACAAAGCTCCGCTCCACCTCGCGAGGACGGCTCCATAGACCGCCCATCTGGGCCGATTCCTCCGGCGCAATCGCGGCCATGGCCTCGGGCCGCCAACGCCGTGCGCTCCAGCGCCGCAACTTCAGCGTTTTTGCCGCGGCGCGGATTGTTACGCCATTGACATGACAGCCGGCGCAGTGGCCCAAATAACGAAAACCACAGACTTTGTGGATTGGGCCATAGGACGCCTCGAGGCACACTGATCAGCAAGCGACAGTCCAGCACGCCGCCAGACAGTAGTCTCCGACCACCAGAACCCAACTCTTTGCGCGCAGTAAGCGCCGAGGCTGTTGGTTGGAAAGCTGGACTGTTGCTGATCATCCTGGATACATTCTCCGCTTCAGCGATTTTCCTTGATTTGTTTGGGCTTTGATCTATGTTTCTTTGTCCTTGTCTTTGGTGTTGTCAGTGCTGTTCAGATCGGCTTGACAAGCGTCATGCCTGGATTTCAATCAATCAGAGAAACGAATCGTTTTTAGGCTTTAATCCTGCTGATTCAAAAGATTCTTTGAATAGAGTGACCTCATGTAAGCTTCAAACCGTGAACCTAAAAAGGTCACTACTGATCAGGCCCAGTGATCTCCAACTCATTCATTTTCTACTCCACTGATTGAGCTCACTGAGTTTGAAACGATCTGACCAGTATTTCAGGCCAATACGCAAAGCCAGACATGCAACAAGGCAGGTCTGGGCGAAATCCGATTGGCTCCTGGTCACTGTCATCGGCAGCGGCCTGTGGGCCGCTTGGTACGCTGATAGAGATCGATGGGTGAGCGGATAGCCTGGCAGACAGTCATGCAAGACCGCTGCAAGATTGGCCCAAAAGGGGGTGCGCTGGATGCTTCCTGGCTGCGTTTCGTCGGGCCACCAGCGGCGCAGGCTGGCAGTAGGCGAAAAGCCCGCTTAAGCTCCACCAATCGTGAGCGTTTGAATCGGCCATGGTCATTCGAGTTCAACTCCATGGGCCTTCGATGACGTATAAAGAACGCGTCACCATTGCGAGTGGTATTCGGCCGAGCGGTTCAGATCTCGTTTTCATTTCTTCGCAGCGCTCCGGCCATGACCTCGTGCGCCCCTCACCAGCCAGGACCACCCTGAAATCGGTGAGTCTACCTGCGACGCGGTTCTCAGCAGCCCCACGTCTGTACAGCCCCGAGCAGGTGCGGGCCTGGGCCAGCTTGTCGCCGGGCCGGGCCTCTCTGCCCAGGAAAGCTGGAAGCGTGGCACCGGTCTGGTACAGCACCGTTCTGGGGGCGAGGGCATGAGGCGTTCGCCTGCTCGACCCGGCCGAGCCTTTCCCTCCCCTCTACTTGCCCGTGAACGCTCAGCCGCCAAGGCGCGGCCAAGGGCCGGTTGGCGGGCCCTTGAAGCGGCTCGCCCGCGATGCCGGCACCCCGAAGCTGCGCACCGAGCCAGCTTTCTCTCAGGCCGTTGTTTTTGAGCGTGAAGGGCTGGCAGGTCGACAGGTTCGAACCGGCCCTCGCTGGCGTCATTTTTCATCGCTTTCGGATGGTCGAAATGGCTGCAGGCTGAACCTGCCAATGCCGCTGCGGGCCTTAAAAACACATGGGTTGGCGGCGTCCTGGACTCCATGGCTGAGAAAGACCTCCAGCTGAATTCTACACCAAGGTGGAGCAGGGCTCAATGCTTTGTGGCCCCTGAGCAACCGCGGATCTCGGGCCTCGGCGAAGCACCGCGCAACTGCGCTGTCACCAAGCCGTGGTGCCCTGGCGCTGCAGCACGGCTTTGCATCGGTCGGCGTGGAGAGGGACCTGGAGCGCCTGAGCCCGAGGCAAACCACAACCCGCCAACTTGCTGGTTGGCCAGTGCTCCCTCGATTCGGCCAGGAATACAGCAGCGCCTGGTGGAGGACTCCGGAGGTGTGGCTGGAGCGCATCCACTCCTGCAGTTACAGCGGCCAGTTGCAGGACCAGGCCGTTCAGCGAGGGCTGACGCTGTTAGAGCGAAGCGCGAACTGGCCTTCTCAGGTCCAGACGAGCGGGTTCTGCTGAGCAAGGGAGATCAACTGTTGATCGAAACCCACCGCCGCCATCGGTGGTGCGACTTCAGATATTCCACGCCCCGGAACCCTCATGGTTGCTCTGTTTCTGGGGGGTCCGATCCCTGAAGTCGCTTTGCGCACCAGCCAGTTACCCGGCCGAAAGGCTGACCACCGTGACGCCCAGCCCCAACAACAGCATCGGCTTGTCTCAGCTCCTGGCGGCAGCCGATCACTTTCCGGGCCACTGCCGTGAGCGCGGTGATTTCAACACCAGTCGATCTGCACGGACGTGGGCGGCAAATAGCCGTGACGTTCTGACAGCACCTCCATGCATGAGCAGGAGTCAACACATCGCGAGGATCTTGATCAGGGTCATCGCCCCAAGCCAGGCGCTGGCGATTTGCTGAATTCACTCAGAACCGAAACCAACAGCTTGCACGTGGCAGCCAACCAGAACGATGCAGATTCAGCACGGACAAGGCAATTTGGGCAGTTGCGGCTCAAACCGTTCGGACGAGGCCCATGAAGCCTCGCCGCTAAGAGGCGTTTTAAGGGCGGCGCATCAAATTATTGAACGGGCTGAATTCCGGCCTGGCACGCGTGTTCGCCTGGGGGGTTCTCCAGGTGGTGTGCAATCTGGTGACGGAAAACCGTCGGGGGCCCGTGACGCATCCACAGGTTTGACGCGGGTTGGCCGAGTCCGACATTGCTGCCGCGCCCAGCGGAAAACGACTCGCTCGAGCCAGGTTTCTGGTCGAGGGCAGGCCGACCGCCCCATACAACCCCTGCCAGCAGCAGAGCCAGTGGCGAGGGTTCTGGCCGTGCCGCAAGGGCGTTGAGGCTTCGGGCGTTCGCATGCTCATTGCGGCGTTCCATCAGGGCCTCTTCACTCTGCCTCTAAAGGCCTAACTTTTCTGTCCTTCACGGGATCTCGTATGAGCAACGCGTCGAGATCGAGATCCAGCTGGGCGAGGGGATCAAGGCCTCCTCCGCTCTGCCATGGGGTCTCGATGGCGCAGACCGTTCAGCCACGGCCCAGCCGCCTCAACGTTGCAGGGACGCTGCGCTCCTCAAGCAGCGCCGGCATCTTGATCGATCAGCCCGCAGGCCCTGCGCAGATCGCATTTGGGTACGGCAGGAATGGCGCAACCAATCTTCAAAAACACCTGCGGAAGTCGAGCTGTTCAGGACTCAGCGTCGACCATTACGGGAAGGGAGGAACCAGCGATCCAGCTTGCGCTTGGCCGTGTGGCGGATGGCGGAGTTGAGGTGGCTGCGTCATGCCGAGAGCGGCCGTGATCGGCCACCAAGTTCGTCCACTGAAGCACCGGCCACGGGGATGAAATAAAAACGGATAGATCGAGCGGCAGCAGCAGGTAGGTCACGCTGCCGATCACCGTGGACGCACCTGGGGAGGGGTGTTGCCATCCCAGCAGCAGCTCCAGGCAGTTCGAGAGCAGGCAGGGGGATTGGCGCGGCCGGCGCGGCGCAGCAATCGCTGCAGCACACCTTCATCACGACGCTGCTCTCGAGCACCTCGGTTTTGTCTACGGTGGTTTCGGTGAGCCATGGGTATATCCACAGGCAATGAACTTAGCCCATCATCCTTGCCCCGGACAAGACGGGCAATGTTCGGTTTTTATCCAGCGACCGGTCGGTTGCATCATCCCTGCTGCTTCCACCAGGCCACTTGCAGGCCGATCCGGCGCATCTTGCGCAGGGCCCGCTCGCACCACCTGCGGGCCCATCACTCCGGCTGGCAGCCGAGTTGTTCGCCACTTCGCCAGGGTCGCCACTGGTTCCCCTGATTCGAGTCGGAAGCGCAACACGCACCACGGCGCGCTTCACCTCGCTGAGATCGGAGCGACCAAACAAACTCCACAGGCCAGCCGCGTGGCGTTCACTGACTTCGCTTGCTCCAGAGGTGACGGCTGGGTGATGGGCAACACATCCAATAAACTCGAAGGTCTGCCTTGGCGCCTTACCGCCCCATGCGCGCTGACGGTGACCGTACGCGTTCGCAGGCCAGAGTAGATATTCGAGCTGCGGTCAAGCGGAAGCGTGAGCTGGCGCCAACTGGGTCGTGGACTGGGGGAGGTGCGTTCGCTTAGCCATCAACTCGGCCCTGGCCGCCCGAGCGCAGTGAGCTTCTACGTTCCATGACGAGAATCCCGGATGGTTCGGCTCTGGGTGGAGAGGGCCCGGTTCAGCCCTGACGAATCCACCAATAGCATAGTGCTTTAAGCGCTGACCACGGTGGGATCATATTTATTCAACGGCCCGGCACAGGCCGATCGTGCCTCTTGAATCAGATCGAGCAGATCAAAGGCCCTTCCCTGATAGCGCTTGGCCAAGATTGACGACGAGACGCAAGTTTCCGACCACATCTGGTCCTGGCCCTGTGCCGTCGGATGTGCGAGCTCCAGGTCGGAACAGGCAAGCTGTTCCTGTGCCACCGGAAAGCCTGCAGCGTTCGTGAGGGCCACCATGCCTCTGCACTTTTCGCGCCCAGAGGTGAGTTCCTGAACCGGGGTGAGCAATGGATGGCGACCGATCTCAGCGAAGCATAGGAACTGAGTGACACTGGACATGGAACTCTCAGCAGGCTTGGCTGGATTCAAAATTACGTGCTTTTGGGCCAGTCCACCTACCCCTACGAATCACAGGTTGCTACTGATTTTGTTCCAAAATCATTAGTTTTTATACCGAGTTGAAGCGCCATTCCGCGGCTGCGCTCGTGTCAGCCAGGGGCGCTACGTCGGCGAAAATGGCACCCGCGTGAGCGCTCTCGACGCCTTCCTGCCCAGATCTCTCTGGCTTCGCAGCAGGACTTTCTCTGCCCGCACTTTCACTGCCTGGTCTCTCCCTTGCCAGGCCTCTCCCTGCCTGGGTTACAGTGTTTCCCAGGGGCGTTGCTGCCCAGTTGCGGCGGTGGCCTACGTCACTACCTCAGTTTCTGGTTTGCTTCGGCGGCGCTCCGTGCTTGGAGCGCCGCCCTGATTCAAGGCCGACCCGGCCAGGGGGGGAAGCGATCCTGATGGGGTCACCGACGTGAGTGTACGCATCGCTTCCTTGGCGGTGCTTGGTCAAGCGGCATCCTGCGGTGCTGCATTAAGGCAGGGCCCAGCTCTATACGAAATCCCCTGTCTGGGTGAGAAGGGTGGGCGTCACCTGGCTGTCGGCGCCCTCTCCCTGTATCCACGATCAACCTACATCTCTGGGCGATTCCCGCTGCGCAGGGTGATCCTGCCCCAAGGGGGGAGGCGGAAGGCCCTGCACGCGCCCTGCGCTGGGTGCTGATATCGAATTGGATGGGCTTCAGCCACGCATTCCCCTTGCTCGCCACCTTGATGGCAGGGCGTCGTCATGCCCGGCTGAAGGTGGTGATCGCAAGCGCCGTTTTTTGAGGGCCACACGCTGCTGGGAATTGGTCTGGGCCTGCCTTTTCTGCAGCTCTGGCGAGCGATCGCTGCCCGCCTGCGCAAGCCCAGCCGGCCGTGCACAGAGCCTGCCCACCAGCCCAGCACAGCCAGCCCAATGGCCCACCGCGGCCAGCTCAAGAGGGGCAGGCGGCAGCCGAGGTGGCGCCTGATTCCGGCGTACTACCGCCAAGCCTCGAGTCCTTCTGTCGCCGGTGCCCGTGCTGGCCATTGGGCGGTCTGGGCTGGAGCCGACCAGCCTGGAAGGTCCGGCGCTCGCTTTGGAGCAGCGGCTGGGCTGACGGCCGTGGAATCGCCCTGGCAAAATGCAGGGTCACCTGCGCTGCAGCGGGTCAACGATCCAGCCGGGCGCAGGTGGTCGTTACCGCTGCCGCCGCCCCCCGCTGATCTCCCTGGAACCAGGCCAGAAGACGCAGCCAGCCATGGCCGGGCCAGCCTGACCTGCAAGAACTTGAACGCCGGGGGTTCGGCGCCTGGCCGCGCCGGTAGAGTGTTGATCAGCCGGATCAGGCGCGAAGCCACTGAAGCCACAGCCCTGCATGAGCTCGGCCATGCTTCGGGCTCTGGGGCATAGCCCGAGGCAGGCGACCGCGATGGCTGCCGTCCAGGCGCACGTGCCGGTGCGCAGCTCACGGCGCCGTGATCTGGCCACCCTGCGCTGGCTCTGGATGCCCACCCAGGATCGCTTCGGTGCTGCTACAGCCCCTGAATGAGCTTGAGATTTGGGCCGGCAAAAGAGATCCCTGAAACGTCTTGCCGCTTGGTCAGGCCGGCTCCTGAGTGCGCCTTGGCGCTCCTTCGCCGAGGCCGCCAGCACCTCCTGCACCCGCCGCCACGGGACGCCGTGGTGGGCCAGGGCCACCTGCAGGTGAAGATCAGATCGGCCGACGCCAGGCAATGGCAGCGGCATCGTCGTCCTTTGCAGGCCCTCACGAAACTCACGCTCTCCTCGCGATCTTCTTGAGGATGCTGTTGTCACCGCCTTCCAGCAGCTTGTTGTATAGCTTGCCGGGTTCGGGATGGTCGCGGCGCCCATTGTGATCACCCGCGCCAGTCGCTTGCAGGCATCGGCCGGCGGCTGGCACCCAAGCGTTCAGCGTTCTGCCGCTGATGCCTGTTGCTGTAATCCAATCTGCGAAGAAGGCAGCTGTACGGCAGCGGGCAGGCCACGTCTCCGCGTTGCTCGATGCTCAGCAGCAACACATCGGCCGTCACAGTGTAGCGGAGGCCGCGCGGGTCTGGATAGCCGCTTGTGGCACCTTGTGCAGAGTCCTGACGCGAGCGGCTCCAGTAGTGCACCTCGCCAGGGCCAGGGTCTGCTCGATCGCTTCGAGCGTTCATTCAGGCAGCATCAGCACGGCCCCGTCGAGCCAGTCCTGGGCGAGGCGGGAATCAGACCCCGCCGCGTTAAAGCGATTACCCCAATCCTTAGCCATGGCAGGGGCCAGCGGCGGTGCGCGGGGCTGAAATTTGATGGCCTCCAAGGCTGCAGTGTCGAGTGGCTGCGATCCTCCCCCCATTCCATGACGCAGCACCAGCGGCGGCCTACAGGATGCTCCAAACAGTTCAGCGGCTACCCCTGCTGCCACCGCCAGTGCGCCACAGCGGCCCACCTGCCGATTTCGTGCACGGCTACACAGCCGCAGCCTTCACCTTCTGGTTCCGGGCCCACCAACGCGATGCCAACGGTTCGTGGATTGATCTCTCGGCTTGCAGGGGCCTCGAAGCCCAAGCTCGCCAAGCAGTCGATCACACCTTTCTGTCAATGACCGACGACCCATTTGCTGAGCAGTGGCGCGAGTCGAGGCCCAGGGCGCTGGATCAGCGCTGATGGCCAACGTGGGCATGGAGGCCAGCGCGAGCTGGTCTGGGGCTGGGCCAATGCCCTGTTGACAAACAGGAATCCGGCCGGCCTGCTCGCTGGAGCCGAAGCCCGCGAGAACGAGAGAAACGCGGACGGCTTCGAGGCGATTCCCGCCTGGTTCCAGGCTGGGGCCGAACAGTGATGGGTTGCAAGCGTCTGGCCACCACCTGGCCCTGTCAGGCCTTGCTCGTTGAGCGAGGCCGTTTCTTGCTGATCGGTTGTGGCGATCGCCACCTTGGCGCGCTGGCTGAAGCCCTGGCGGTTCGCTGGGTGCGGAAAGCTGCCAAGCCAACCGCTGCTCGGGCCGCTCGCGGCGCTGCCCTCGGTTTCGCCCTGCCGGCCGGGCGGATGCGGCAATGTTGCCGGTGGCCCGCGGCTGCTGGCCTCCGTGTGCGCCCTGGGCGCGCGCTGGGGTTTCCTGTTCGCGCTTCCGGTATGCTTCAACCCGATGTGTGGCCAGCACCTGGGCCGCCTTCCCGGATAAGCCCTGGTTGTTGCCTGGCCCGGCGCTGGGCGCCGTGGGTGGTGGCCGTGGCGCTGGCCACCGCTGGGGGCCACGCTCCGAAGCCTGTTGCTCACCCGGAGCTGCGGAAGAACGGCGTCTGAGCAACCGCTCAGCCAGGTTTTCGCTGCTGGATCGGCCGCAGCGGATTAGATCGAGCAGCAGCCGCCGACCGCGTGCCGGGCCGACGTTGCGCGGTGCGACGACAAGCGCTGGCGAGGTGCTGGGCCACGGCAGCTCGGAATTTCTGGCCTGGCCCTGCTGCTGGTGTTCGCTGCCTGACGCGGCATTGGGTCCAAAACCGTGCTGCCGCGCAGCTGGCTGCTGGCCGTGGGAGGGCACCAACCCTCTCGATTCCTCAGCTCTGATGGCTGATTTGAGTCTGGTCGTGTCGTGTGCCGAGGTGGATGCCTTCCTGGCCTTGGGGGTTCGCCGCCCAGGTGACCTACAGACCCGGTCCCTGCTGGCCTTCTGCTGCTGGGGGCCTGCGCAGGACGATCGACGTGTGCTCGTCCCTGTTCGGATACCTCGTCTAGCCGCTCGCCAACGCGTGTACCTGCCTCATTCTTTCTCAGCTCACTGAGCAGCAGGAGGCAGGTCTGGTGTGCTGTGATTTTGGCCAATGGGCGAATTCCTGTCGCTCCTTCAGTCTGACTTGATTAGCAGCGCTATGCTGCGCGCAGGGCAAGCCCTAATATGAGCGGTGTGGTACCAAGTCGCACGCTATACCAGTTCGTCATGCCATGGCTATGAATCTCGCGCCTAGACGGTGAATCTCTCAGGCGCTGCGGTAAGTTCTGCTGCCCCAGTTTAGACCGTGGCGGCTCTTCGGAACCGAAGGCAAATGTTGTGCTCTGCCCTGGACAGCGGCACGCTGCGCCCTTGGAATCTCGGTTTCCGTTGCCCACTTGTGAGGGCAAGGATAACGGGCTCATCTAGTTGGCGGCGACCAACAAAGGCTATTCAGTCGAGCCTGTCGTCCATCAAGGTCCCGCGCCGGCGGCACGGCCCCCCAAAATGACGTAAAAATCACTCGTCAAACCGTGTTGGTTGGAGAAGAGAAACTAGTTCCGCTCATCCCGTTCCGCGTGTATGGAATACAAATCATCTAGGTCAATCCAGATATATCCAGCAGGGGTACACACGTCTCGCGGAAAGTTTGGGCATGAAAGGAACGACGAAATTTCAGACGGCAAGAACAACGCTCGCCGTCGCCTCAATAGCTTTCGACGCTTGATATGGAGCGTCGAATTGAGCTTAGGCAAAGGAAATCAGTGTCGGTGGCAGGTTGCAAAGCATGTTCAGGAGCCAGACGTAGCGGCAGACGGAGCAGAAGAGCTGCTTCTCAACTGCACCAGCGACATTCCTCTCAAATGGGTTGATGTTGGCTGTTCTTACTCCCGTCGTACCTGCAGCGCCCAACCACCCTCACCATCATTAAAGTTATGGTTATAACGCGTTTGCCAACCATGGATAAACTACCCTACTGTGCCGCCACTCCATGGCCCCTCTCACAGACGACTCCGCTTCGCCCGCCACAAAAGCTAGCCGTGAGATCCGGTTCGACCCTGCCCGGACCGAAAAAGGGCGCGGCCTGGCGCCTGCGCCTGAGTTTCGGCGGTCATCACACGCCGCATTACCGCTTTGCGCCCTCGCTTTTGGGGATATTTATGCGCCGGCCGGGCTACAGCCTCCTGGCTCGCTCCAACGCTCGCACAGCCGGGTCCGTTCGGCTGTTCTAGTCTTCCCTCGGTCCACAGCGGTTTAGGACATGGTCGCAGCTGCCAGCTCTTTCATCGCCGTGCGCCTTCGCGGCGCCGGCGCGCCATCGCGATCAATATCGGTTCGGATTGCAAGGCACGAGAGTTTTTCAGCGTCTTCCAAGTCTGTCTGATCGGCCTGCGGGCTTCTACCTTTATAGGAGCAGCCATCGAAGCGTTGATGGGATCGGGCAGTATTGTCCCGACCATGGTCCCACCGGTCATTGCCATCGATGGATCACCATTGCGGATTGTCGTCATGGGCGGAATTATGTCGTTCCTTCACGGCTCTTGGTTATTGATTGCGCCAAAGTTGGGCTATCCGGCGCGACGGGATCATCGGCTGTTCGAGGCGACCGGGCGCATATCATACGTTCGGATTTGTTCGGCAATCTTGTTTCGCTGATTATTGGGGCTAGCCGATTGCGGATCATGACCGACGCCCATTTGGGCAGATGCCGCCAGTTCGGCGTTGAATTTTGGCGCTTTGCTGATGTTTCACGGGCTTCCGTGTGGCGCGTCTGGCGTGGGCGCAACTTTATGGATCAGGAACTCAACCCGTCGGAGCGCAAACTCAATCTGTTCAATTCGCGTCATGTCAGACCCGAAGAATCCGCGGCTGTCACCCATTTGCGCACGCGCGCCTCTGGGCCCACCTTTCATATACAAATGCAGCTGCGATCTGATCCGAGCCACTGTCATGGCTGAGAGCCATTGACATTTGTCGTCGGAGGCAGAAAGCGTTGTTGATGGCGCTTTTCCCGCTGGCAGATATACTTAATCCACCGCATCCGGCTGGCTTGCGCGCAGACCCATGGAATGTGCGGATTGATTACAGCAAAAAACGGCTCTTAACCCTTAAAACTTAAAGCTTTTCGTTTGCATGTCTGGATTAGACGGATGGGATGCTGACGCTGTACCATTACCCGATGCATCCAGGCTTGCGCGAAACGTCACGACCGGCTTCTCGCTTCTGCCGAAACCCACACCAGCTCACCAAATCCCCTGCGACCGCAACATCCCGTTAGCATCGGATTCCGGTGGGATCCGGACAGAAAAAATTTCAACTCGCTCTCCGCCGAAGACGTGCCGCCCATACTGACCGACCTGACACAGTCCGGGCCGCGTCACGATTGGCGGTAGTCAGACTCTGTGTGAATATTGCGGATGAAGTCCAAGCGGTCGGAACCGCATCATGCCGGCGAAACGTCGATGACCGTCGGAAAGTGCGTGCGTCTGACCCACATGGTTCTCGGACAGCGCGTTCCGCACCCACCCGCAACCGCTCTCCACACTGCATTATTTTTTTTTTCTTTTTTACCCCCCCCCGGAAAAAAAGTTGGAGTTCAGGTTTTTGTCGGCGGCACGCCTGACCCTGATGCGCTACGGTGAAGGCGCGGCCCGAAGTGCAGGGACCAATGAGCTCATATGACGTGGCTGCTTAGTACTTCGCGATGGGCTGTCTGGGCCGGCCTTCACCTTTGGCCGACATATATCGGCCTCGCACCCATACTCCCTCATGCCTCACCCCTATCTCGCCGCGACAGTCCCATGGCCGAGAATCCCCGGCCGGCTACCAGGCCCAACCTGGTATCCACGACGATTTAAACCTCCCGCGACCCTCTTGCCCTTGCTCAGGAGCCGACGGGCGAGCTTCCGACGGCAT
>Ga0163217_1076994_pt1 | contig 13721 bp, 18 predicted proteins | sample SynspAceP_FD_185933 | JGI IMG/M metagenome (GOLD analysis project Ga0163217, IMG submission 185933) | Saline lake microbial communities from Ace Lake in Antarctica - Synechococcus sp. Ace-P (PacBio error correction) | ecosystem: Environmental > Aquatic > Non-marine Saline and Alkaline > Saline ... | reverse complement strand
CGCTTCGGCTTCGTTCAGCATGCTCGCCACACCGTCGACTTCGATCGATCTGTTCCCCTCGACTGCCATCTGTGACCCAGAGGTGCCACCCAAAGCCGCCAAGATCACGCTGACGAACGAAGGTTCACGCTTTTACACCATGATGTAGGACAGTGTATCGCACTGACGAACCAACCAGCGCACCGACCACGATCAGCAATCGTTGCCAAGCTGAAACCGATCGCCGCTGCAGCCCAGCCGATAGCTGTTCAGCACGGACACAAACCACGGGGCATATCGCGCCGGCCAATACCCATGATCAGGTGGTAGCCAATGAACAGCGCACGCCAGTGTCATGATGACAGCGGCAGGAAAACCCACGGTGTTAAAGTACCAGACCAAGCACAGCAAGCGATACGGCCGCAGCGGTTGCGTTCAGGACGTGGCCACGGGCAGTTTGTTGCCGAAGAGTTCACCCGGACCGCCAGCTTGCCATAGGCAATGACCGAACGGTAAAGGTGAGTCGCACCGATGAACACACCCAAGGAACACTCGAACCGCAGGATTGCGATCTCGACGCTGTCTTTTTCTTGGCCAGAAGAGGGGCGGCGAAGCCCTTCGAGTTGCCTTGCGGGCGGTGTCATCCATCGCCAGCACGTTGCCCAGTTCGATATGCGCGTTTAGCCGACGAAAAACCGCCGCCAGACCCACAAGGACTGTGCATTGAGCAAACCAGTTCGGGCATTTGCGTTCATCTGTACCTTTTGTCGCCCACGTGATAACGATGCACCGCCACCCGCGATCAGGATCAGCGACGCACCCCAAAACCAGCCCCCGGCCCGCATCAATGTCGCAACACGCGCCAAGGCCATTGCCCACGATCCCGCTACCAATACGGCACGCTTTGCGAATTTCCTCGCCCGACAGCGCCCGCCAAGGCTGAGATGAAGAGGATGCGGCGACTTACTGTAACGCCGCTGTTGTAAAACCAAAATCCATTTACCCTGAACCCTTTTCGATTTTTGGAACATGGCAGCATTAGCGCCCGTGTCACGGGAAACCCACAAACGATGTTGATTGCACATAAACAACCGACAGCGCGGCCAGGAATAATCACCAAGAACGATCCGGACCCACAAGAAACCACCACCGAATCTGCATGACCTGCCCCCAGAAATGATGACTTTGACGAAATCGCGTGGTCACGGCCCATCAAGCGGGGTGTGCAGGCTAGATGTGCGGGGACGGCCCCAGATCACCCTGGAAACAATGACCACGGCCAGTGAACGAAACACGATAAAGTGCTTGCATAAAAAGCTGGCTGGTGCGACCAGGCCAACCGCCAACAGCAAAAACACACGCCACCCAATGGCCAGCAAGCCGACCTTGATTGCGCGTCTGTGCTTTGAACGCCGCGTCTCTTTGGCCACGCTTTTCCTTCCCGGCGTCAGTCCTTGGGCTTGTCCTTTTCGGCGCCTGCCGCAATCGCCCGCTACCTTGGGCGGGGGCGGCGGGAAGGTGACTTTCTTCTGTCGTTGGGTTATGGTTTGCCCCACGGAGCACGTTACGTCTTCCATTGTTCGTGGTTGATCCACACCGTCTTCTTCTCCGGTGTCAGATCGGTCAGCAAGGTGCGGAATGTTGGTCGAAGAACAGCGTCGACGCACTGCGTCTGCCATCCGGCTTGGGAATCGGTGTAGCCGTATGTGGGGTTACCACCATCTCGTCACATTTTCTCAGTCCATCTTGGTCAGCTTGCCAGTTCCGCCCTTTTCCGCGCCAGATCGATGATGACCGCCGGGCTTCATTGCGGCGCCATAAATCTTCGGCCACAGCTCTGCGCTTCGCGGTTGCGAATCAAAACGCCGTGGTGATGACGATATCAACTTCGGGGCCAGTTCGCGGAACTTGGCAGCTGCGCTCGCCGGAATTCTGGCGAAGAAACAGAAGCGTAGACCACCCGAGGCGGAGCCGTCTGCTGCTACTTTCTTCGGAAATCGAGGGTACACAAATTCGGCACCATCGACTTCGACCTGCTCGGGCGGGACTTTCGGGACGTACGTACAAAGGCCAGCGTGATCGCGCCCAACGACGTTGAGGGTCCCGAATTCGCTGCCAGACCGCAATCACCTGCACCGACAACCAGATAACCCTTGGCCGGAAGCGGACTTGCCCCGCGGCTGTTGAATCTGACGGTAAAAGAACGGCCCAAAGTTGTTGCCCGCCTCGATCAGCCGCACGGTAGCGCCCGCGATGTTCGGCCATCGACTGGACACGTTGCATTCCATTTTCTGCGCACGGCTGATCCGAGCGATCATCCCAATGCGCGACAACAGTTGGTGCCTTTTATCAGCTCAGCCACTCGTTTCCATCGTTGCGCTTCGTCGGGCCACCAGCGGGCTAAAGAAGGAAATTTTCAGCGGCTCTTGGTCGGACCGCATCATCGCCATCTTCGGCGGTGCTCGGGGACACGGACCTTCGCCACGACATGCCCGCCGTTTCCCAAAGCTCAGCGCCTTGTGTCGAGTGCACCTCTACCCCGGCGTCGACATATTTATGCCGTTGCAGAAAAACCAGCCGGCCTCGCCCCTGCGCAGCTTACAATGCAGACAAGGTGTGACCGAGCTTTTGCAGCCGTGAAGTTGCTGATTCCGGGTATATCGCACACGCGATTTTCCCCCTTCAAAATGTTTCTTTTGGCGTCCCGATCTTCAAAATCCAGAGTCCCCCGTTGGTGCTTCGTTACCGCCTCCGCCGGTGGCCGCAATAATCACTTACCCAGAAGCGATAAGCGCTTGGTTCCTATGTACAAAGAGACGGACATAATTAGAACAAGCGATTTGCACCATCATAGCGCTAACAGCCGCATTAGGGTTTGCCCGACGTGCGTGAAAACGCGCGCGCCCTTGCACCTTGCCCCTCGCTGCCGACAGCATGTCCGTCACTCACGTTCCATTTCATAGGAGAGCAGAATGGACCTACAGGAAACACGCCCACTGATCACAGGCGGCGGGCACCGGCATCGGGCTGGATATCGCACGGATTTGCCGGCACGGGGCGCGCATGCTAACGATCACCGGCCGCCGCAAGAGTGCTCGACGAGGGTTGGCGGGCGACAATATGACCGGGCATGGCCGATGGACGTGACGCAGCGAAGACGACGTGGTGGGCCAAGATCGGCCGCAGCCGTCAAAAGCCACGGGCCCGATCCAGATTTGCATTCCCCAACGCCGGTATTGCGAGGCAAGGCCGTGCATAAGACGGATATGGAATTTCTTTTCTTTTATTTTTCTTTCTTTATGGCGCAACATGATGCCCACAAGGTCTGGACGGTTTGCCTTTCTTACGCATCCGCGGAATCGTGAAGACCAATGCGCGACACCGAATGGGCCGGGTCATTGCGATCTCTTCCATGGCCCGGATTTGCGCGGCCTGCCCGCGCGGCGGCTACTCTGGCTTCGAAAACACGGGATGAATTGGGCTGATCAAATCATTGGCGCGGACTATCTGGGGCAAGCCCTATACGTTCAAGCCGACCTGCCCTGGCTACGTGGGACCACCCCAAGTCGTATCCGCACACACCGGCGTCAATCTTCGGAACAGTCTGGTATTTCAGAAGAAAAGCCACGCGGCGATCATGGTGAATGTTCAAACCCGCATAAACGTTCTGATCGAACGTGTCCGATGTCACAGCTGCCCCACATGGCTAACCGGCCCCGGTTCGCAAAAGCATCAACGGACAGTGCATTCAGGTCACCCTGCGGCGACATGTAACTGCGTTGCCGTCATAATTTGTTAACTTTGGGGCGGCTAAGGTCGCCCCATGCATAAGATCACAGCCCCCCCTTATACCGCCCCGAAATGCGCCAGCTTTTCGCAGCTGGCCGGATAAGGCGAGGCGTCGGCAAGCGGCCTCAAAAACACCTGCCGTGCAAACACAGCGAAATTTCACCTGAAAAAAGGATCGACACATTGACGGACACGGTTATTTTTCTCACCGTTCGAATCATCGCGACGGCCGCAATCACGTTGGTCAGAGGGATCAGGCCTGTTTCAGGCATCCGCTGTTGTTTGCTGTCGGCCCAGCTTGCGCTGCGCACCGAACCTTCGAAACCAAGGGACGGGACACAGGGTTCATTCCCCGCGTCCCATTCGGGATTGCCACTGCACGGCCGAGCGTGAAACCGGGGCGTCCTTGATTAAATCCGCCTCTGGCGTGCCTCCTCGGCGAAGCCCGTCGATGATTCACGCGCGGGGCCCGCGGCTTTGATCCCCTGCCCGTGCAAACGTGTTGGTGCGCACCTTTTGGCGCACCCAGAAGCTCGTGGTGAAACACGCCGCCTTGGGTAAAGGTCATCATCGTGGACGCAGCTCGAACTTCTGCCTTCCATACGTGGCCATCGGGCGGCTGCGGTGGTTCATCCGTCCCGGCAATTCACGGATCTCAGGGTAGAGCGTCCCGGCCCATGGCCACATTGACCTCTTGGAACCCACGGCACACGCCAAAGAACGGCTGGTCCCCGCTCGACACAGGCGCGCACAAGCCCAAGGGCAATGGACGTCGCGGGCACGGGTCAAAGGTTGCCATGCGCCTCTGTCGCGGACTCGCCATATTCCGTTCGGGGTGCACATTCGGTCGCCCGAACGGTACAACAAGAAGCCGTCGCAGGTTCTCAAGGCAACTCGTCGACCGACACAGACGGGTCGCTGCGGAATGATCAACGGCCAAAACAGCCGAGACACCTGCGCACACCGCGATGGTGTTCATCGTGCCGGCCGCGTGGACTCGGGTATTGGTCATTCAACAGGGCTGGTGTTTCCGACAATACCAAACAAACAGGACGAGCGACCATATTCAGCCTCAGATTTTGATTTCACTCAAAGCCTACCGCGTCCTCAATCCGACCTCAAACACCCAAAGGCCCGCCGCTATTCCTCGCCGATCAGCCCCTGCAGCGCCCAATCCCGGCAGACGCAGGCCAGTACATCATTGTCCGATGTATTTCCCCGGTCACGCCCAGCGCGCCGATCACAAAAAACGCCCGCCGCGTCGCGCCAGCAGCAAAACGCACCGGTCAGGCACCACGGCCCAGCCATAAACACGCTTCACCGCCCGCCATTTAAAATAGGCTTGCTTGCTCGGCCGCGCCATTTGCGCCCTCCCGGCCACTTTACCCAACATCACCGCGCCATAGGCTTTGCCGTGGGCGATGCCGAACGCCAGGTGCCGCGCCAGTCTTCACGCTCGAAACGCCTGCACGTGGGGCCGCCTGCTGTTCCAGCACCACGGGCTTGACAGGGGTTCCACCCCAGCTCGTGGCCCTTTCACGTTTCGGCGATCTCATGATCCGCGCCATGCCTTCTAAATGTGACTGCTCAATCCATCCCATCTTTGCTCTTTTGCCAAGTAACTCCGGGGAGCCACGAGGGGCTGGCCCCTCGCCCCTTTCCGTAAAACACGTTCCAGCCTTTTGCGGCATTTCAGCTCCAACCTTGCGTGCGTGCAGGGACAAGCGTTCCGGGTATCAGCCCGACGGCTGCACGCCACCTTTCAGCACCAGATCCGCAAGCGGGCCTGAAAGGCACATCCGTCCAGAAGCCGGGGGCCATCGGCTGGTAAAAGCGGATCTCCCGCGTTCTGCCGGTCCACGACGGCGGCCCATCTTTTTTCAGCGCTGCTGGTCACCTGATCCTCGGAAAACCACCCGTGATGCAGCCAATTCGCCAACGCCTGCTGCGAAGATGCAGGCAGGTCGCGCGATCTTCCATCAGGCGACGTCATGGATGTCGGCACCTTTGAACAGCAACGCCCTGATCGACCATGCCGCTGCCCAGGCGAGCGCCAACCGGCAACCCCATCGCGCACGACGATAGCCCAGAATTCCTGAGCGTTTGTTCTCTAACTCCTCCTGTGCGGCATCGGCGTCAGACAAAAGGGTTGCGCCCGAAGTACGGGAATCGTCACAGGTCTTCCAGCGTACCACGGGCAAAACCGCCCCGTTTGATCTCGTCCTGACGCGCCAGAAACATCGACGGTATGATAACTTCCATCCACTACGCATGTCAGGTCGCCGCTGCAGGACGAGATGCAAACAGGGCGCTGCTGCCAGGCTCGGGTACTCGCTTGGAGTGAAGACAGGCACCCAAAGCGCTGATTGGCGTTCCCGACGAGCCGGACGGGCCTGACCTTGTATGGCACGCATCTTCGGCGATCCAGCCATGGCTTCCAATCAGATCAGGCATGGCCCACATCCCCTTGCCGATCTCGTGGGCGCGCCCCTGGCAGGCCGCAGGCCAAAACCGATATCACGTTGCGACCTCATAGGCACTTGCATCCACGGCGCGTTTCTCATCTCGCCCTTGGCACCATTGACCCTGCCTCCATCGAGGTGTGAATTTCGTCGCCCGTTTGCGGTCGAGGAAACCCGGTGTTGATAAAAGCAAACGCGGGACCTTGGCTGCGCGGATACAGCTCGGCAAGGTTGACCGTACTGGCGACGCTCTTCATCCATGATGCCGAGTTTGACGGTAATTTGGCCGGCAGCCCCCCAGCGCGGTCTCTACCCGGGGTAAAGTATCTCATCCCGCAAAGGCGAACTTCTCTGGTGCGCCCCGTGGCATCTTGTGGTTGACCACATTGACCGATGCCCGCCGACGAATGCGCATTCCGCCCTTTTCTTCAGAATCGTGACCTCGCGAGCAAATGTGGGTGACCCGCGCGATCCACTCAGGCCTTCGCGATTCTCCAGCCCGTCGCAGGTCCAGAATGGCGGGGTTGGTCATGAGGTGACCCACGTTGGTACCAGCCATCACGGACCGCCCCTAAGCGTCAGATGCGACTGCCCGTCCGGGGCGCGTGTAGTCGCGATCGTCGTTCATTCTTCGCGCGTCACCCTGCTGGCCACCTTTTCGAACGTCTCGGACAGAATCGCCCTTCATCAGGCCCAACCCAGTTGCCATAGCGACAACCTTGTCTTCGGCATCCACAGCGGCAAAACGCGTATTCCTTCGCAATCCATGAATCGTAGACAAAATCGCGGATTCCAGGCAGCACATCAGGCCACGCCTGCCCCGATCGTTTTCGCCATATGTTCCATGCGCAGACGTCGATCTGCACATTTCCGATGTGCAAAGCGTTGTTGCGCAGCAAGGATCGCGTCAGGCGCAAGTGGCATCCCCGCGGAGCCGATAAACTGCGCCGCATTCTTTCAACGCACGGTCAGTGCCCCGTTCCCTGGCGACGGCCGTAATCGGTCACATCTCCGTATGGCTGCCAGAGGAAGCGGGGCTGCTTCATCCAGCACAACGCCTTTGGCCTAGCACCACACCCGGCGCGCCACGCTCTGCGTCATAGCCCTTGGGCCCCTTCGGCAAATCCCCTAGGCGGCAGGCCCCGCTGCCGTTTAATACGCGTCCATTATAGGCTGCCCCACCCGCGCGTTGCGGCGTTCCAGCGGCAAAGCGCGGGCGTTATTGTAATAGGAACGACCAGCTGCGGTCGGGGACCTGTGCGCGCATTTCGGGGATCGAAACTCGGAAGGTATCAATCTCGAAGCGGGGCCTTCGGGCACGAGATTACCCGATCTCACGCAGAAAGGCATTATAGGCGTCGGCGTCATTGGTTCTGGCCGGCGCGGTCTTTGTGCCAAGCATTTATCTTGGCCTCGCATGCTCATTCACGCGTCTTGCAACCCAAGGCGCGGTTTTTTGGCCCCAGGATTCATTGCACGAGACACTTAGCCCCGCCCAAAACGTGCCCGCGTCAATGCGTGGCGGGCAGGCGCCGAGCCTTCAATCAAATGTCTCACCAGTTCGGCGGCAACTGAAGGCCGTTCTTATCGCTACGCTGTTGTCTCTCTTAGCTCTGATTGCTCGCAATGGATATCGCTTATGACAAACAGGCTTATGAAGGTATTGCCCAGCATGGACCAAGACAACATTTTTGGTAATAATATATTACCAAATGCAGCAGCTATCTTACCGCTCCGGCGCAAGAGCCCCCCCGCCCTTCCGACACCTCTCAGGAGCAGCATTTCACCCCGCTTCTCCCCAATCGCGCGCCCACTTGCGTCCGCCAGCTAAAGGGGCCAGGCAAACCGCCGGCAGATCTTGTTGGCAACTCTGACTTTTTGCGCATTTTTCGCCATGGCACTTCCCTCGTCGCAATGTGCAGCACGCATAAAACAACGGCAGACCTTGTATGCCAAAGTCTGCCCGTCAAAATCGTTAAATTTCTCAATCAGTTAATATGCTCGCCGCGGAGAACTCACATGGTTCTTTCGTTTGTCCCGCGTGCGAACGCGGATCAACCGGCGCGGCGTTTTGTATCATCAGCTGCGATGCACCGTTGGTATCGAGCGTCGGTCCACGGCGGGCACGGCTGCTCGGTCGGTTGATGCCTTGTGTCGCTTCCTCTGCCGCTGGGCTGATGGTCTTCCGGCCATTACCGATCAGAATAAATCCCGAGAATGGCGGTTGATGACGACGCCGAGCATGGATCGCCCCCTTTCACGCCAAGCAGCGCAGGCCTGCTGCTGTTTCTTTGCCTCTTCTCAATATTTGTGTCGGGTGCAGACATGGTGCCCTCCGGATTGGGTCGGTGTAGAGTTGATCTTATCGGGTTGGCGAACCTTGCAGGCGCCCCATTGGCAAGCGACTACTTGAAACATTGAACATTCGTTCCCAAACAGAGGAAAATTACATTGCGCGACGCTTGCTCCCAGACGACTAATTACTTGGCCGGACTATACCCCCTTACGGCTTCATCATCGGACCATGTGCGGCTGCCATTTCGATCTGGACCCCGCGCAAGACCCGCGTCAAAAGCTCGGATTTGCCTTTCCGCCCCCAAACCCCGAACAGCCAGTGATTTCGCAGCTATTTTCTACTGGATCGAAAAAAATACCTGTCCGCTTGTCCTGCCGCAATTGATGGCACGGCCAGTATCGCCCGAAGTCACCCCCAAGGGCTAACCTGTTGACTGCCTGACGCTCCGTTTATCTGGGAAAGCCGAGGTTGGAGATCGACCCGCAGCGGCAACTACCGCGCTTGAGAGGGCTTTATTAGGCGAATCGGCATGGTATTGCACAATGCGAGGGCCGAAGGCTTTCGCAAGATCACCTATTATCCCCGACCGCCCCGATTGTGATGGCGGTTCTTTACTGTCACCAATCAACGGGCCCGCACCGCCGTTCTGCTGTCCAACGCAACCCTCGTCAGCAGCGATTACCGACACAGCTGAATGCATGACCCGTGGCCCAAGGCCCGCCTATCTGTTTCGCGCTGCAGTTGCTTGGCGATCCTTGGTCGCACATCCCGGAAGCTTCACCACAAAATCGGCGCGCCGTCGATCTGAAAACCTCTATGTACTCCGGTGACGAGGAGCAAATGCGCCTTTGGGCAATGCAGGCGCCAAGGACAGTAGAAGGGACGAAGACGTCTTATGGCCAGTGAATTACATCTTGATCTGTTTCAAAACAATCGTTGCAGTGGCATGATTTCAATAATGGGCGCAATGGAGAATAAGGAGTCTGAAACATCGTTCAAACTCCTCTGCCGTGCTGGCCAGCCCCGAACCTCGACCGACATGAACCTTTGAGCGGAATCGAGGCGATCATCGCGCATTGAATACTTTCCACAACTGGGACGGCAACCGGATCACCTTGCCGCCGATTGGTTCCAGCTTGTGCCTTCAAGGAAGGGCTGACGTTTACCGCGACAGCCAATTCACTCTGACATGCGCTTCGGCTGCGGTGAATGAAACGGATGGCGATGTCGATCGATCTGCGCGCCCGACAGATTTCCCGAAGACCAAGGCCCCGCTAGCCCACCCCGTGCGGCCCGAAAGCTTTCAAGAGTCAACAACTTCTACACCGCTGCACGGTCTACGAAAAAGGTGCCGAGGTGATTGGCCATGCGGGCAAGCTGCTGGTCCGGTGATGACGGCATATCAATAAGCGCTCGACCTCTGTTTTCTTGACCTCACGACGGGCAGGCCTGCACCATCGAAGATTTGGCTGCAAGTTGTTCGAAGACACACTGGCCCGCCGATCTGGCGCATTCAGCGCTGGTATTCCCAAGCCGGCACACCGCTGTTGTCCGTTACGGAAAGTGGGATACGGGCACGTTGACGCTGCACTTTAAAAACAAGGCACACGCCGGCCCAGCGATGCCACAGCCGATCCGCAGGCTCATTGCTGCCGATTGCCGTCGGGCTGATCGGTCAAGACGGCGCGAAGAAGATCGAAACAACAACGGTGCTCGAGAGCAAGGCCGAACAGGAGGCTTTGTCTTTGACGGTCTGGGGACGCGACCCGTCGCATCGGTGTGCTGCGGCGCTTTTCCGCGCCCGTGGTCCTGAACCCAAGAACCTGTTCGGACGCAGATCGTGCGCATCTTGCTGGCCCATGATACAGGACCCCTTTAATCGCTGGGAACAGGGGCCGCCATGCTGGCCTACATGGCTTCCCTGTTGGGGATGATCCGCGGATTGGCAAGGGCCCCCAACAAGGGACTGGTGGCCGGTATCCGTGCGGTGATCGGTTGATGAAACTCTTGATCCGGTCCGTATCGTGCGCTGATGTTGGCCTGCCGTCGCAATCCGATCTGGCCGGCGCACTGGCAGAGGGCGGGTGAACACCCTCGACCCTTGACATCATCATATGCCGCTACCGAGGGCCGGCCCGCCGCGCGATGGCAGAGGCTTTTGCCGATTTCTGCTTGCCGGCACGCTCTTATCGCTCCGTCACACGGTTCGGACGCTCTCCGTTGAACCCAACGCGAAACAAGCGGGCAAGCGGGGCGCTGTCCAATGCTTGCGCTGTCCCTGCTGACGCGCAATGACGATGGCGCACTGGCGCAAGAACAGTATGACGCGCTGACACATGACCCAGCAGCTTTTCCGCGCTGGCCAACCTGATCCGCACCGGTCCGCGGGCAACAAAGCCGTCGACGCGTTCGAGGGGACAATGGGAAAGCGGACCGGCACTGGTCCTGGGGACAAAAGGTTTTGGCCTGCAAGTGATCGAAGCAGACCCCGAAGGCGCCCACGGAAGTCGTCGAAACGCGACCAAACATCCGACTTCAACTGGAAGAAACCCCAACCGTTCGCGCCCGTGCTGGGGGGCCTTGCCGCGCACCACGCGGGGCTTTCACCATGCTTCGGGCGTATAGGCTACCGTTTGCGGGCGGACTGGCTGATTCAAGCTTTGATTCCGGTTGAACCCGCAAAACCACCCGCGCGCATGTGTTCAGCGTTCCAGACGTTGGAAGCGCTATGACAGGCGACGCCAAGCGATGATCAAGACAGAGCTGGACCGCATCCTGTCGCAGTCTGGTCTGTCGCGCGGACACCACCGAGATGCTGTCCGCGTATCCGCGGGCGTGATGAAAAACTGAAGGTTGTCCCGCATGGGGGCACCTTGCCCCCGCATATGGTGGTCGCAGGACGGTATCTGAGCTTAGCGCCTGATTGATCCAATCAGGGGGCGGGCTTTTGGGCGCATCAGCACGTCAAGCGGTTTGCGAATAGGTCATGCCGCTTTAACCAACCCGCCATGTCATGGCGCTTGCGGGGCTGCGCATGGGGCCCCAAATCGGCGGCACGCCTTTCGGCCGCGCCCCATTAGATCACACCATCGCGGGGCACCGTGGAACCGCCATGAATCCGTATTGCGCAGTCTCAGACGTTCGCGCCGCCGGTTGCAGGATAGCGCCCGTTGCCAGCATGCACCATAGCCGCGTGCCGTGGCAAGGTAAAATCTGTAGCAACCCATTACCCAAAGCCCGCCGCCACCGACCGGCGCGGCGCCCTTATAAGGTGCTTTCATATTTTGCGGGGTCGACACTAAACCCGACCCAGAAAAACGCCGCGACGATTCCGCATCGAAAGCGGTGGGATAGGCAGGGGCACCATTCTTCGACATCGGGCGGGCACCATATCAACCAAAGTGCTTTGCCATGAGACTTCAGACGCCGACAGCGCTGTTCGGGTCAGATCGCGTGACCGACGCCCGATGTGCCACCTGTGCGCGGAATAAACCGCGACTGGCCGCGCGGCGAGAGACATCGTAAAGGTGTGATCGGTGCCGCAGTGTAAGGTCAGGATTGGAGCAGCCGGCCCCTTCTCCCGACCAGGCGCAGGGGCGGGTTCGATCGGGGGGGCCGTCGGGGTTCGTAGCAAGAGCGCAGGGTCACTGACCGCGCCGCGCGCAATAGGCGCAGAACATTCACCGTCTCGGGCGACAAGCGGGCAAGCGTTACATGCCCCCCCACAGGCAAAGCGCGATCACAGCAGACCCAAGAATCACGCGCGGCGGCCATCGCGCCGCAAAGTCCTTTGCGGGACGTGCACTATCTTTACAAGACATTTGTCCCGCCCACTCGGTATTCGCGCACAACATAGCGCGTTCGCGCCAAATCGTCTCGCAGTCTTTGGAACCAATCAAGCATTATTCAGCCTTAAACTTGCTTTCCAGCGGTGGGAAAAAATCCAGGACTGACCCACCGCGATGCCATCTTGTGCCTTAAATCATCCCGGGCCAAGTTCATTCAGCAGACGACGGGCTTACCCAAGACTGGACAGACGATGGCTGCACCTCAAGAATTATTCAAACGCAAAAAAGCATGCCAACGCTGCTTATTGGAAACAGGACGACCTTGGGTTGTTGCAGACCGCGTCGCGCGAACCCGTGCGCAGGGCTTAGAAAACGCCTGCCCCCTCTGCCCCCACTTCTGCGCCGCGCCGACACTGTCCCGGCGTCACCGGCAAGAGATTGCTTCCCTCGCATTCGACTGCCCCGATCCCTACCCGCCGAAGACCGCCCTATGCGATTGAAAACAAACCCCAAACTTTGCGGTGCAATAAGCGTATCGTGCGACAGGGAAAAACTGGGCTGCGCTTCTGATCTCCCAAAGGCAACATTCGCCGCGCTGAACCAGGACAACACCCGTTACCCCGAATCTATGCCTGTGCCGAGCTTCGATGGCCCTGTGGTGCGGCGCGCTTGATGTTGTGATTGGCAAACGGGAAAACACGCCCGATCGAATGATGTCGACAGCGGCTTTGCCCAAAGCGGTTGCTTCAGCGGAATCGAGGATTTCGAACATGTGCTGGATGCCATCAAGACGATCTATGATTCGTCGCCTGTGTCGCGCCCAGGCCCATATCGACATCGGCTGGGCCCTGGCGCGGCAAGGGCGGAAAAAGCCACCCGTTGCTTTGCCCCAACGCAAAAACCGCGACGGCCTGCATCGCCCACTTTGAGCGCGGCCGGGAAGAGATTATTCGCGCCGTTCATCGAAACAGCACCCCACCAGCGCGCTGCGTTGCGGCGACCCGTTGTGCTCATGTCAGGCGGCCCGCTTACCCAAACCCCACAAGGGCGGCGCTACGCCGAAAAAGCTACGAAGCAAGCTCATTCTGCTCAACCCCGCTCAAACCCCTCGCCCGGATGGCGCGCCTATTTGGGCAAACCCCACATGCTGCCTCGGCCCACCACCGGTGGCATATTACGGAGCCCTTTGAGCTGGAGGGGCGCCGGCCGCAACCGCCGGCAACGCGTTTTGGCAGGAATGGGGGGTTTCTGGGGTGGCCGGGTTGGCAATTTTTTACCTTTGGGTTAATGGGGTTTTTTTTATTGTTTTTTTTGGGGGCGGGGGGCCCCCCCCCCAAATTTCTTTTTTCCCCTTGGCGGGGGGGGCCGATTGACCCCACGGGCTTTTGGCGCCAAATTCTTCCTTCT
>Ga0163217_1045928_pt1 | contig 13723 bp, 11 predicted proteins | sample SynspAceP_FD_185933 | JGI IMG/M metagenome (GOLD analysis project Ga0163217, IMG submission 185933) | Saline lake microbial communities from Ace Lake in Antarctica - Synechococcus sp. Ace-P (PacBio error correction) | ecosystem: Environmental > Aquatic > Non-marine Saline and Alkaline > Saline ... | reverse complement strand
AATTAGATAATTTTTTATACACAGATGCTCTTAAAGAAATTGAAAATCATAAAGATAAATAAGTCGCTTTCTTGGTTTCTCAGAGTATGAACTTGAAAAAATCATCCAAACTTATACTACGAATCCGGTTTATCAAACATCAGGCTTGGTTCCAAGTGAAATTGATAAAAAAGCCGAGAATCTTACCCGGGATATTGATATTGACGATACAGAATTCGTTTTGCTCTTTGCCGAACATTGCAAAAGCCAAACTTTGGTCAGGAGACCAAAAAGCTTATTCAGGATTGAAAACAGAAAACTGGAACAATGGAATCTCGACGGAGGAAAGAGTTATTCAACTTATTATCAAAATTAAAAAGTTTATATACAGGAAAATAAACTATCGAGCCCTTCCCCAATTCTTTCTGAGTGAGTAAAAAGGTCTTCCCCAAAACGGAATTATAAAAAATCCAGCTTCTTGGAAAAAGCAAGGACAGCAGGAATGAAAACGTTCGAGATGAGGCGAAAAATCTTTCGCCCTTACAGCTTGGGTTTATTCAATTAGCAGTTTCTGGGAAATAAACATTGGCGGACATCAAACATACGACTAGCCTTTGACTCTTCGAGAAATATTCTTCTGTGACCTTTGCGCAACCTTTGCGGTCCATGCGGTTAAAAAAAATCATTCCAAAAGAAGCAGTCCAGCTTCCGGCGAACCAGTGCAAAGACAATCTCCAATTCTCCTCCCAATCTCTCATTCTCTTTTCTCCCAATCCCTCCTACACATTCCACCAATACGTAAACTTGGAGCCAACGAGCGAAGGCAAATCTTTACATTGAAAGGTGCAGGCAGGTATTATCCGTGTTTATACCAAAAATAGATCGGAAGCTGGTTGAACGCCATGGAATCGAGCATTGAGATTGATGTTTCGAATCTGCTCATTGTATTGGAAAAGGTGGTTAAGAAAAGCGTATTGGTCACGGTGACGTCTATTCTCGACCTACCAGCCAAAATCGGGTGTGCCCCAAGGTTCTCGCAATCGATTCTGAATTGTAATTTGCCGCCATCGCAATCGCCCACATACGGCTGAAAGCGATAGCCGAGGTCGAGTGACATTGTAGCGCATTGCCATCTTCAGTAGCCGCCCATTCTTGTGCTGAAACGCAGTAAGTCAGACACTTTTTGTGTTTGGGAGGTGTACTCAGTCCCCCAGGGCAACCACTCATTCTCGGAACCTTGTCCCGAAGCCTGCTCTCCACCAAGATTCGTTGGGTTCAAAACGGGTCGCTGTAAATTTCACAAGTCATAAGCTGTCCAAAGCATTAACTTACTTTGGCTCTCCACGCGGAATATTAAGGCTAAGAAAGTAGCATTAGCTGTTTTGACGCCCGTTTTTGTTCCAAAGAAAGTGCTTCCAAACTCCGGCCATGGCTTAGTATTTTCTCGCTTATTTTGGAAAAAAGAGGTAGGCCTCCACTTTGGGATTGATTTTTGTAATATCCCACTCGAGGGACATAGCCTTACTTCAGCGGTATAGCTTTCCGAAGACGATTTCATGTTGCCAGTTCCAATGAGATTTCCACTCGCATATTTCAAATTGCTGCATGGACAAAAACCGTTTTCCTACATATCTGCCCAAAGCTTTGAAGCACCATCGCCTTTCCAGCTCAAGGTTATTCTGAAGCTAAGTGTACTCCAAATCCCGCATTTCCCCGGATTTGAATTCAGAATAACCCGGTTTGCCTTCTTTCTGTCGCATCTGGATTATATCGAGGTGAGTGCTTGTTGACAAAAAAAATCGCTCCCCGATATTAGATCGTGCTTCCGACTTGCCGCTGTAGAGACATGACCGTGAAGTTTGGGAAGGCCAAAAGCGTCCTTTTCAACCTTCTGCAGTTTGCATCGTCATGGCGCCGACTTCGCCCAGTCTTTATTGATGCGCCCACTTTCACTCTCGCACCATACTGATTGGGACGTTTAGCCCCAATTCTTCTGGAGAAAAAAGGGACCGAATCGTGGCATAGCGAAATTAGCGGAAGAGGTCGCCATTTTCCAGAAAGAATTGTCTGCGCTCACGAAAGAATAATTTTCGAAGCGATCCAGATTGGGTCACTTGGGCGATCTACTTCAAACCTGGGAGAAAATCTGGATTGACGGTAGATCTAAAACTTAAGGAAGAAGTCAAGCGATTTTTGCATCCATACCCACCTCTTCGTCGATAGACATTATTCCCATCATTTTCAAAGTCCTGGGCAACGCCTCCCAAAAACATAAGGAATGACGGAGACATTTGCCCCGCAGGTGGAGGTGGATTATGGCCCAAGTTAGAATTCCAGTATAGGGCAAGTGATGCCCGAGGGAATTGACGTGGGAACGGGAGCCCAGGCCTGATTTTTCGGTTAGTTCTTCAGATCGAGCGAGAAAAGTTAATTTCCCCATCTGAAAATCCCTTTTTTGTAGCGAATCGATTTGGAATGAATGGGCTGCCTTCAAAGATCCACTTGTCTTCGTAGTTGGTATGACTTTGGAGGTTCCATTTATTATCCAACTCAGATCCACGCTGCCCCCATTGGACATGATACCATCCCATTTGTGCCGCCGGCGGCATTTGCCCCAAAGGAAAAATCCATTCGTCTGGTCGTCAAAAGGATTCCATTTGAAAAAGCAGGAAGTTGTTCATTTTTCCCAAAAGGGAGAAATCACGTCTAAGGGACATCCACCCATATAAGGACCTTTCCCATCGCATTTGATGAATTGATCACGATCAGATAAAGGTGTCTTCGTCATTAGCTCATTCGTACATCAGTTCTCACTTGAGCAAAACTGGAGTCCATCGGCGTAATCATAAGAAATCCTGGCCACATCGGGGCCAATCCTCCAGGCTTTCTTCATCCATTAATCCCATCGATATGAATCTGAGAACTCGCCTTTTTTAATATTTCAGGCGATTAGTCCGCATTTATCTTCTGAGCAAAAAGGCATTCCAGAGATGAAAAAATATAATAAGAAATAGGCCTGAATGGGTTTTTGTCATTTATGCTTAATTATGCTGCATTTCTAGAAGCCAGAATTCAATAAAATTTTAATTATAAAGTAAAGCTTTCTGGAAAATCTACGGTCCGTAATTCGGTCGACTTTTTCGAATGTTCCATACTTCCAACCCCCAACTTCCAACTTCCAACCTCCTGCTTCCCTCTTCCTACCTCCAACTTCCAACCTTCTACTCCTACTGCCTCAGTCGATAGGCTCATCGTTCAAGTTGATCTGCCGTCGGATTAAACTGTGAATTTCCTCGGTAAAGGAAGTTTTCACCTTCGATAATGTAGCGGTTTCACGCGAATTGAAAATATTCATTTGCAGTCAGAATCAGATTTCCTCGCTACGATAATTTCGTTTTGCTGGCGGAGAAGATCCAGGTAGAAAAATTCCTTTTCGCCACGCCCTGAGCAGGTTTTTTGTGCGCGCGCATCATAGTTTGCCCGAACTTGGATATCCATGCCATTCCCCAAAGGTAAATCTGGAGGTTTTGCGGAGGAGCCAAACTGTAAGTTTTTGCTTGCGAAAATTTGACTCAATATTACTTCCGTTAATATTCGCATTGGAAGAAATTCAGATTCAAATCCAGTTTTCCACCAATCATTGATTTTGAATCGGAGCTGAATTCCACTCCGAAAGACATTTTCTTCCAGTCAAATTATATGGAGCAGTCACTTGAGAAAGAATCCTTCGTCATTGACCCTTTCGGATTCGCCGATTTTGTTCGGTTGTATTTCGGGAAATAACCGTGGAGAAGAGCGTCCCTTTTTCGGAAGTATGATTTGCCCCAGTTCGAAAGCACCATAAACTCAGGGTTTAGGGTCAGGTTCCGCTGAAGAAATTCCGCTGATCAGAGAAAGTCACATAAGGACTCAAATCGTTGTAAACCGGTCTTCGAACCCTTCTGCTATAGCTCAATTGAAAAGCATTTTCCGAAGAAATATGAGTCAAAGGCGCCACTCGGAAAGAGGTTGGTGTTACTCCTAGGGATTACGCTCATGGTCTCAACCAAGATAGTTTCTACAATCCGTATGCTTCAGCTCTTTTAATCCTGCTTGATGCCCAATCCCTGATTTGTTGCCCCAGATCTCCTAAGCTGCGAGGGATATTTTCATTGTAGAGAAACACATTACCAAGCTGCGGAGTGGGGACCAATGGCCTGTTTCATCTTGGAGGACTACATAGTCATTTTCATTCTACGAAAACCTCGTTCGCAAAATCCAGTTCAAATTTCCCTTCGGTTGAAAAAGGCTTCACATAGTCCAGTTGAAGTAAATTACTGATTTTCATACTCATCATTTGAGTGAAGTCTGGAGCAGGATCTGAGTTTGGGGAAACAAATTGCCCAGCAGGGAGAAGGCCAGATTCAGTAAACTCTGAACTCCGATCGCTCCCAAATTAATTCAAGGTAAGTGAAAGCGGTGGTGAGTTCATGGGCCTTTCTGCTCAAAGCCTTTTCTTGTAACTCACATCACCTCTGATTGGGTTCTGCTTCGGTTTCGTCTTGTTGACGTAGCGAGTAGCCGCACGGGTAATTATCAAAGCTATTCAGGGTAATCTTCTAGCGAATGTCCGTGATTCGGCGTGCATCGCTTCGTCTTCCAGGAGGTAGAAGCAGTCAAGATGCTTTTTCTCATTGAAGTTAATAGTCAAGACCGCCCGGATGTTATTGTTTAAGCTTTGACCAGTCCGGAAATTATTTCTGACTCAAAATAGAAGTTGTCCAATCTCATTATACACTTCTTGATATAGCTCCGCTCACATTGGGGTTGAATCTCGAGCGAGGCTAATAATTGATAAACAGGTTGATCCTGTTTTGCGATAGTTGAGATTGGTAGAAAAAGCCGAATTTTAGAGGCGTTGCGGTGATGACTTCAAAGGGAAAACCATGGAATCCCTGATTGTTAATCTTTTGGAGAATGATGTGATTGACTCCGCCATGCCTCTGCCTCATAGCGTGCAGAGGATTAGTGATGACTTCCACTCGCTCGACCATTATTGGCCTGAAGCTGGTCGTAGGCCGGCACCACCTTTGAAACTGACTAAGCCGGAAGGTTTGCCCATTCGCATCAGAATCCGGACATTGCTGGAACACGAAGCCGGAACATTCCCATCCGATCCACCGACACGGAAGGAGATGTCATCAAAAATATCTAGATGGCTGTTCCTCCTTGCATTTGCCAGATCCTTTCCGACGTTAAAGATGTCGTTTGTCGAGCGAAAAGCTCCATTCACGTTTTTTCTCCTTGGGACAAGTCACTTCTGCAAATCTTGAGCCTGTAAGATTCCCGATAAAAAAATCTTCCTAAGTTGAAATTTGGCTGCTGTGTAGAAAGCGAGAAGTTGCCTGTTTTTAATTGATTCGAAGCCCATGAATATCAATCAATCCATAATAGGTGCCGAGGGGCATTTCGCACTTCGAATTCTCTTTTTCCCGGAAATGGCCTCCATCAATCAGGAATCTTTGGAGAAGTATAATGGCAATGCTTGCCAAGGAAATGGGTCCTTACTTTGATTTTGTCTAGGAGTTTCCGTGACTTTACCAGGCATGTTGGTTTGCTGCGCAAATCCAACCGTTTGGATGAGTTAGGAAAAGGCCTGATAGCGATAGAAAATCGTGAAGGTGAAGTTTGGCAAAATTTTTCATGCCTGAGAAAAATAGGTTTGACGGTTAGGCTGTAATTACCTGAATGACCATCAGATAATCGCTAAAGGCTAATAGATGCCAAATAAGTAACGTACTGAAAGTGATCAGTGGTGTTTGAAAAGGATAGAGCTTTAAAATTATTGCGAAAAAAAAAGCTTTAATTCTTTTCCCTGCAAAAGCCCCACCTTAATTCCTATTGTAAAAAATGCATTACCCGCAGTCCCACCCATTAAAAGCGTAGCGATCCCCTGCCCAAAATTTCCAACAAAAAAAACTCTCTGTTTTTGGAGCTCCGAGATGTTCAATCAGTTCGATTTCCCGATACCTGGACCGAATCCCAAATCCGATAAAAGAATCCAATAATATATTGTCAGGAAATATAAACCTGATGCCCCAAACTTTAAACGGTACCAAAGACTTGAAAAATTGATTTGAAGCGGTATCATACCCAATTTTTATTTTTAAATGGCCTGTAGAATCATCTGTTCGGATTAAAATCCCTTCCTGCCACATAGAAGAAAAAAACTCGAATCCCCAGTAAAAACTTATTTCTTGTATGAAATTTATTTCGCTTTTACTCGCCATAAGGAAAAAACTCCTGTTTGCCCCGGTCAGAAGAATGCCAAAGACTCCACCGTTTATTCCGGATCCGGATTGAATGCTGAATTTTGGTGTAAAAAAGTATTCTATTCCACCCTGTAATACAATGGTCTGGTTCGAGAAATGATAAAGGGGAAGATTTTGACTAGTAAAGGCTTTAAAAATCTAATTCCAAGCCGCTTGCTGGGCAAAGCCAGTAGTAAAAAACTTCCTTACTGAAAAAAAGTAAAAAGGAAAAGTCATCCGAAGCTCTGGAACAAAATTCATAAGTCTAATTTAACTAGTTATGCATTTGATTGTGCTTCCACTATAAAAAATCGATACTTTTTTCTAAAAAAGCTAGAAATCATCCTGCCAATAAAAAAGTCGAGCCGCTTCCATTGCGACCAAGTAGTGAGCCAGGATCATTTCTAAACTGTCGAGTCGCTAGGCTTTGGGTTGGTTTGGGTAGATTCAGAATGAAAGCTTTGTGACTTTTCAGAATGTTGATAATTTCTGGGGACCCCGCTCCATTTAGGGATGATAGGATTCTTCACCTTTTTCGCTGAGCACCATGATGAGATTGTCATCAGGTTTGAGGATAATATTTAGATTTCCCAATCTCCCCAGTCTGGAAAAGGACGAAACTCAAGCGGATAGGGATGATTTTTCAAGATTGTCGACAATGTAAACTTGAGTACTCGGAAAGTAAAAAGATCATCGCGCACCGGTATTAAGCGCGGCGATATTCCAGGACTTTCACTAACCAGAAAGGAAAAGCCCAGCTCATGCTCCGCCGGGAGCGAATAAAAGGACCAAATGTCTTCGGCTGAGTCTCAATTGTGTGAGTTTGCCTGTAGATGAAGTGGTCGTATTACTTTCGCTAAGGAGATTTTCGGTGAGATTTCCCAGAGAAGCTATCGCTCATTCCTTGCTTCTCGGAGTCCTAGAATGTAGGTCTTGATTTTGTTTTCTGGATACACTGAGATTCCCTGCTCGATGCTGGTGTCATAAGCGAAAGTAATTTCATAGAGGAAATGGCATCCGTAGCAGCAGCCAGTTTCGGAAGCCTTTGGTTTAGCGTTTTTGAGCCTTCATTTCGCACCAGAATCTTGCAGATCAGGATTGATAATACTTAAAGGCGTACATACTCGCTTCTTTTTGGCGATTGGATGAGCATGCTCGAGATTATCAATTTCGTCGATGTTTCCTGATTTCGAACTGTCAGATTCCGCTTCAGGATCTCGGGGAGTTATTTGTGTTGTCGAGCGGCGATTCGGCCATTGCGATATTTTTGCCGCCTTTTTGAAGCTTTTAGTGAAGCAATTCGTGCAAGTCACAGGATCATACGATGGTTTCCATTCATATGGTTTCCGTAAGCAGTCGGTATCGGTTTCTCCCAATTGTCCGTACCCAAAATAGTATTGTAGGCCCGATCAAAACCGCTGCCAAGGTAGCTGGCCGCCTGGGCGTTGCTTAGCCCCGAAGATTATCTCGCTCGTCAATCGAAAAAGTTTAAAGGATTTCTGAGTGGCATAGGCGGCCAACCACTTAGCCTAACATAGCAATCCCCGTTCATGACAAAAGCAACCCAATGGTCTCCCAGCCATTGATGAAAAAATTCGGAAATCCACCAACATGCCCACTCCAATAAGGAAGAAGGGGATAAAGATTGCATTGGCCAACAAAACTCCCACCCGATCATCAGCGGTGAGGTTATGAGGATCAGGAATGATCGACAATCCCCAACTAAGAAGGCACGGAGATCGCTTCTACTCCTGCAAGCTTCAGCCATTGCCGCGCCAAGAAAACCCAGTACTTATAGAAAATGAATTGCGGAGGAATTGTCAGTATATTTTTAAAAAACCAACGCCAACTCGTGATAAATAAAATATAATCACTGCCGCAAAAAACATGCCAATGAGGAAATCAACTTGACCCAAAAGCCAAGATTTACTTTCACCTTTTGTAGATCCGATGGATAATCGCCAAAACCAAAAGCGCCAAAGTTAATCGTATCAGGGTGCCCCCAACTGGTAATATTAACAGCTCGATTTTTGCGAATCCCTAATTTTGAGATCAAATGGATATGCGATCAGGGTATGGGAGGCAAACATACTCGCAAGTAAAATAGGACGAAATCAAGGTATTTGGAGGCAAGTACAAAGCCAGCCAAAATCCCAAGAAAAACATGGCGGATCAAAAAAAGTGAACATTCCGAAACCAGACTTTTTTTGCCTGTTTTTTTTGAATCCTGGCAAATCAATCTCCAGACTGCCAAAAACAGATGTATAATAATCCTGCAGTTCCGGATAGAATAATGCCACTATCACCGCTCGATCAGCCTAAATCCATTTGGGCACCACTAAAGCTCGGCGATGATTAATCCCAAAATGGAGGGAATTTTTAATCGGTTAAGGCAGGATGGGGGCAAGCAGGATGATCAGTTAGAAATCAACAGGAATTTCAGAAACTGGATTGGAAATTCTTAGTCTAAACTTGCCCAATTCAAATAGGAGTGTCATCGCGTATTCTGGTTAAGGAATTTCCATATTAACCAGATATCCGGTATATGCCAAATTATACGCATAGAAGGCAGAAGTGATTGCCATCTTTCTAGACTTGATGTTTTTTGGCAATAAAACATTGGCTAAAAATAAGAAAGCAGTCCCCCCAATAAGATGTAAAGGTCCATGTTAAAGCATTCGTGAAATCTAATGGTCGGATATAGGACCACTGATGCTTGACAACAAGCAGATTGAAAATACTTTTGAAAAAACCGATAATATTTCAATGCGATGTCTGCATTTTTCCGAAGAGCTGCGACTACCGATGTGGCTAGCTCGGGTTAAGAAGAAGTGCCAGCAGCAACGATGGTAAGGCCTAATTGATTTTTTCACTGACTCCTAAAGTCTGAGCCATTGCTACGGCGTTATCGACTACTAATTTACCTCCGGCCCAACCAATCCAGCGAGGTCCAATTCCGATTAGAACTCCAGATCTTAAGGTTAGAATAATCCTTATTTTCTTACGGTATCGGGCATTGGATCTGATTAAGTTGCGTCGCTACATAAACAGAAACCCCACCAAAATAATTGCGGAGTAAAATCAGGCGTCAATAAATGAGATTTCTTTTTGTGGCGCTTACGAAATAATTATTTGCCAGAAAAAAGCACACCTATCGCTGCTAGAATGAAAAAAGGGATTTCCTTCAAACTGTGCTGGGACTGAACATCTAGAGGCAGTGATTATCCTGCTATGGCCGAGAATAAGGAAAAGATTGAAATTATTTAGCCAATGATATTGCCATAGACGGATTGTCTGGGAAATTTGCCTTGAGCAGCAACTGCATTGACTACCAAACTCCGGAGCCGAACGTTCCAAAATGCAACGATGGTCAATCGATAGCCAAATCGGAAGACGGTGTGCTTCTTTGCAAGAAACCGATGCGCCATCGACTAGCCAATTCTGCTCCCTTTAACTAATAAGACTAATCCGACAAGGAGTAAAATGATTTGAACAATTCATATTGGTGATATGGCGTCAAAACGAGATGGAAATACATTGATTTTTTTAGAGTCAAATAAATATTTTTTTTGAACTTATTTTTAGCATTCTTATTTAATTGACAAAAAAGACTGTTTTATAATACTACACTTTCATCCATTCTACTATAATCTGATTTTTATTTGAAAAAAACACCTTAATGCTTTTCCTTTGCTTCAGCAGCTACGCTCAGATGAATTCATTTGCCTTCAAATTGACTATGCCTGAAGCATATCAAAGGGCAAAATGGACTTATCCAGCCTTGAACTTGATCCTTGGGTAGGGTGATTCCAATGAAAATTCGGCGATGCCCTACGATCCTTCTCTGGAATATAAAAAAGTCCTAGATCTCTATGGGAGAATAAAAAGCATCAACCAAATACATTTCTACAATCACCGAAAATCGGCCAGAACCTAAATTTTGCATATCGCCAATGGAGTTCTGCTGATAAAATTAAAATAGTGCAGTGATCCATGGGGGGATTTCCCTAGTAGGAGGAACCGATTGCGGGCCTTCAGGAAAAATATTGGAATCGACAATCCAAATATTGATAGCGATCAAAGCGCTTGAAGAGGTGGGTGTCAAATATCTTACATGTGTTGCGACCAAAGGCATGTCTTTTGGAATCGTTCCCGCAGCTAGTATTACCCCGGAGGTGGAAAATAGCCAAGTCTCTGCCAAAAAACTACTTTTGTGATGCTGGATCAAATTGGGATATAGCTACTTGGAGTGTTAGGAGAAAAAACTAATGAAAGTTCTAGTGGCTAGACTTTGTAGAGACAAGAGGCTAAGGCTAGAGACAAGGATAAGCCAAGGAGATTAGAGACTAGAGCCTAGAAATAGGTATTGGAGGTGTTGGTAATTAACTATTAGTTCATAAAAAAAGGCCCGAGGCCTTTTTTTATTTCTTATTCGTCTTTCCGTTTTTGGTTCCTTCAGATTCAATTTTTCGGTTTGAGGCTTATTCACCTTTCAAATTAACTTGGCAGATTTCAATCCTGCCATAATTGACAGTCGTTGAGCGGAGGGACGGTCTTTCATCATCCCTGACACCAAGTTTGCGGTTGAACTGCTGTTACCCCCTTCGTTGTTTCCGAGTCCCAAACTGTGATTTTTATCAATTTAATATTTGATGCCTCCACTGAGTTCGTACCAAGTCTGGAAGGTTTCTCTCATTAATACAATTGGAAGCTTGGTAGGATCCCCAACCTGCGACGCTGACACTTGCTTGTAGCCTTCAGCTTGCTTGGTCAGAGAATCTCAAAGAGTCCCTTATCGCTTCGGCTTTCCATCTTTGCATAAGATGCAATCCAGCTTCGCCTTTTGCCTTGCTCTCGAATTCGTTCTGCTTTCTGCTGGGGGCATCTATTATAATAAGGCACGTTGCTTCGCAATTTCTCCGGATCACGATGTTAGCCATTTGGGTGGATCGCTCCCGCTTTGCTCGTGCCGTTTTCCGGCTTTTTTTGCTGCGAGGTAGGAGTCTTCAAGGCCCTTTGCGGATCTGTACTTTTCAGAGGCAAAGGCTATTCGAAGTTGTGCTTCGCTTCTTTTTCCCTACGAGCGCATCTGATTGTGCAATAGAGATTTCGCCTCGGTTTTCCTTAATGCAATCGCATGCCTCTGAGGATTTTTACCACGATATCTCGCTGCGCTTCGGCCTTTCCAATACTTTCATCCTTTTATCGCTTCAGCAATACTCACTCTCGGTGCTTATTTGTTATCGCTATTTTTCACATCACGATTCGGCTGCGTTTCTGCGATTTGTTACATCCTTTTCCCCGATCGGCTAAGCGCTTTACCTGTTTTCCCCAATTTTTTCTGTTCGGCTACGATATTTTAGCTTCATGATGCTTTGCTGCTGCTTCTTTTCCTAAAAAGCTTCGATATAGCCCGACTCATCCTTGATAATCAGGTGACATTTACGTTGATCAGTTTGAGACCGATTTTTTTCAATTCGGCTATCCACATTTTTGGAGATACTTTCGAGGAATTTATCCCGATCCTGAGTTGATTTCCTCAATTGTCATCGTAAGCTATCACCAAACGCAATTGACCCAAAAAAAGATATTTTTCCTTTGAAAGCTCCTGGATCTGCTCATGGGCTTAAGCTAGCAAATTTTCTGCAAGCAGTATCTCAATGGTGGTCCGCATCCGCTGGAGATCGCAATCGTAAATCGGGGCAAAGGAACAATCACTTCGGATATTTTGACGCTCAAGGCATTAGTCAAATTGGTTTCGATAAGATCGGCTCAAATCCAAATATGCAAAAGTCCTGAATTACCGGCAAGTATGAATGACCCGCCTCCATGGATTACATTGGCAGAAACTTCCGCCGGTTTTTCCCGTAAACGACTAGAATTTCTTATCAGAAGGGCACCTTTTGTATTCGAGGATACTAATTGGCCAGAATGGGTCACAAAACGTGACTATAGTCGCTACGACTATGATGTATAAGGTCCAAAATTATGAGATTAAAGCTTTTTCTACGATGAAAATATTGCCACTTTCGATTTTTATCCGACATGGCATTGTTTCGATTTTTTCCTCCCAGTCATCGCATCTCAAGCTCTCGCACGGAGCCATTTAAACTGACCATAATTTTGGCCTTTTCCCCTTGCATTCTGCCGGGAATAGCCAGGTAGACATCGGCGATTTTGATTGATTGTCTTTTTCAGCTTTTGGAATGTATTGTCTTCTTCCCAATTTTTGAACTGTCGGATGATGAAGAAAAAGAAAATTACACAAAAGCAAAACCTACCAACAGACTCACCAAAAATCAAGAGGGAAGTATTGGGGATAGCTTCGGGAACAAAAGGAAATTCCTGTCCAGCGAAACCAAGCAGGAAATTGATCAAATTCGAAAAGGGAAAGAGTTGGAAAGGGAGTTTCCCCAGCACATCTAAATCTCCGCAAAATCGGCCTCTATTGCCGTCTGATCCGCCCGAGCCCCACAAAAAGTCAGAATGGTCTGATACCAAAAAGATTAAAGAAATCGGTATCGCGATTATACGAAAAAGCTTGATTTCTGAGGGGAGTTCGTTCAAAAATTCCATAGGCCGTGAGGTTTTATAAGATGGGATTTTAGCTTAAAGATTAATTGATTATTGAAAAAAATTCTACTAAACTTGAATCGGTTTGCCAAAGATTATTTTTAGGAAAATTTAAGAATTAGAACGCCATTGGCTTTCAATCGTTGCTTCAACAAAGAGAACCCGATTAGGAATAAAATCAAGCCGGCGCAGCCTAATGCCCATGCCTGAAGGATTTTTTTCGGAAGCTGCAGTCTCGATGCGAGGTGGCGGATCAGTGCCCAAACGCACAAGCGGAAAAAGCCTATTAGGTTTCTGGGAAAAGGAAGCAGTTGGAAGATATTCACCAGGGCTCGCTTACTCCAAAATTCATGATCAGCGCCCAAAGAGAGCTTTCACTAATTCCCCAGCCCGACCAATTCCAAGTGGCTAAAAATAGCAAGGAAAAATATTTAGCTACTGTCGCTACAGTGATCCACCCGCATAAAATACTATCGGGCATACCGAAACTAGGGCCCAATTTGCCCCGTTTTGGTTTTTTTAGGGAAAGGAAGGTGGTGTTCATGCCAAGATTTTAAGGGGGGAAATCAGGAAATCACCAAACCGACAAAGCATTCCTAGCATGGGAAAACTTTTTACTTTACCGCTGAATTCCCTGTTAAAAATTTCCGGTGAGCCCCAAGGGGAAATTAAAAAGGCCCCAAAGGGGCTGCCATTTTTAATTTTTAAACATTTCACCCCCCACTTAAAAATTCCAAGCAAAAAAAAAAAAAAAAGGAGAGAGAGAAAAGAAGAGAGAAAAGAAAAAAGGGGGGTTTTTCCCCCCCCCATCTTTTGGGAGGATTTTGAAAAATCCCACTAGCTTTACCTTTTTACTAAAGGCCAGCCCAAATCTTCTCTCG